>Ga0079305_1000899_pt1 | contig 49930 bp, 39 predicted proteins | sample LMS_cellobiose_e_FD_79183 | JGI IMG/M metagenome (GOLD analysis project Ga0079305, IMG submission 79183) | Rumen-fistulated moose microbial communities from Alaska, USA - LMS_cellobiose_enrichment | ecosystem: Host-associated > Mammals > Digestive system > Stomach > Rumen fluid ...
ATGCTTCGCCGTTTAGATATCTCTTAACGGCGGATAGTCTTTCCTCAATACTGTGTTTACTCATAATAATGACCTCCAAAAGTCTTTGTCTAACTTTTGGGGGTCATGTCACCCCCTCGGGGGTGCAGGGGGGTGGAGGAATCTGCATCCGGCAAAACTATTTTTGCCGGATGTAGATCTGGACGGGGCAGCCGGTGAGGTTGAAGTGGGCGCGGAGCTTGTTCTCGAGGAAGCGCTTGTAGGGGTCCTTGACGTACTGCGGGAGGTTGCAGAAGAAGGCGAAGGCGGGGAAGCGCGTCGGGAGCTGCGTGACGTACTTGATCTTGACGTATTTTCCCTTCCAGGCCGGCGGCGGGTAGTCCTCGATCTCCGGGAGCATCGCTTCGTTGAGGCGGGCGGTGGGGATCTTCGTGCGGTAGTTCTCGGCGACCTGGGCGACGGCGTTCAGCACGTCCATGATGCGCTGCATCCTGACGACGGAGGTGAAGATGATGGGGACGTCGCTGAAGGGGGCGATGCGGTCGCGGAGGGCGGCTTCGTAGTCGCGCAGCGTGTTGTTGTCCTTGATGAAGAGGTCCCACTTGTTGACGACGAGCACGCAGCCCTTGCGGTTGCGCTGGATGATGTTGAAGATCGCCATGTCCTGGGCCTCCATGCCGGAGGTCGCGTCGATCATCAGGACGCAGATGTCGGAATTCTCGATCGCGCGGATCGAGCGCATGACGGAGTAGAACTCCAGGTCTTCGCTGACCTTGGATTTCTTGCGCATGCCGGCGGTGTCGACGAGCATGAACTCGTGGCCGAACTTGTTGTAGTAGGTCGAGATGCTGTCGCGGGTCGTGCCGGCGACGGGGGTCACGATGTTGCGCTCCTGCCCGAGCAGGGCGTTCGTCAGGGAGGACTTGCCGACGTTCGGCTTGCCGACGATCGCGATGTGGGGGAGGTCCGGGCGGTCTTCCGGGGCGGGGGCGGCGTCGGCGGGGAGCAGCCGCACGACCTCGTCGAGGAGGTCGCCGGTCCCGCTGCCGTTGGCGGCGGAGATGCTCCAGACTTCGCCGAGCCCGAGGCCGTAGAACTGGTACGCGTCGTACATCTTGTCCCCGGAATCGACCTTGTTGACGCAGAGGACGACGGGTTTCTTCGCGCGGCGGAGGATGTCGGCGATCTCGGCGTCATAGTCCGTGACGCCCGTCGCGGCCTCGACCATGAAGAGGACGACGTCGGACTCGTCGATGGCGATCCGGACCTGGTCGCGGATCGCGGACTCGAAGACGTCCTCCGAGTTGGTCGTGTATCCGCCCGTGTCGACGACGGAGAATTCCCGGCCGCACCATTCGCATTTGCCGTAGTGGCGGTCCCGGGTCACGCCCGCCGTGTCGTCGACGATGGCTTTGCGCATCCCGACGAGGCGGTTGAAGAGCGTCGATTTCCCGACATTCGGTCTTCCGACGATGGCTACCAGTGACATAAGCTAGTTCTTTTTATACAGTCCGCAATCCTTGCAGGCCTCGGAGTCGTTTCCGTCGCAGGCCTGCCGCTGAAGCCGGGCGTCCTCGTCCTTGTAGCAGGTGATGCCGCGCCGGCGCATCTCCGCGTTCGAGCCGACCTCGTACTCCGGGAACTTGCCGTCCTTGCGGAGGAGGATGCTGACGCACATCCCGGCGATTCCGAGGGCGAGCAGGGCGAGAGCGAGGAGGAAGACCTTCATCGGCTAGAAGATGAATTCGGTACTGATGGGTTCGTAATAGTAGACCTTGCGGATGATGCTGGCGAAGACGCTGGTCATCGAGATGACGGTGATCTTCGAGGTATCCTGGTCCGGGCGCGGGCGCAGCGGAATCGTGTCGGTGATGAGGACTTCCTTCAGGGCGGAAGCGGCGATGTTCTCGAGGGCCTTGCCCGAGAGGATGCCGTGGGTCGCGCAGGCGCGGACGCTCGCGGCGCCCTTCTCCATCAGGACGTCGGCGGCCTTGCAGAGGGTGCCGGCGGTGTCGATCATGTCGTCCACGATGATGATGTTGCGGCCTTCGATCTCGCCGATCGCCGTGATCGAGGAGACGACGTTCGCCTTCTCGCGGGACTTGTGGCAGATCACGACGGGGCAGCGGAGGTCTTTCGCATAGGCGTTCGCGCGCTTGGCGCCGCCCATGTCGGGCGCGGCGATCGAGAGGTTCTCGATGTTCATCTCCCGGATGTACGGGATGAAGACCTTACTGGCGTAGACGTGGTCCACGGGGATGTCAAAGAAACCCTGAATCTGGTCGGCGTGGAGGTCGCAGGTCATGATGCGGCCGGCGCCGGCGGTGCGCAGCAGGTTGGCGACGAGCTTCGCGCCGATCGATACGCGCGGGCGGTCTTTCCGGTCCTGGCGGGCCCATCCGAAGTACGGCATCACGGCGATGACCTTGTCGGCGGAGGCACGTTTCGCGGCGTCGATCATCAGGAGGAGTTCCATCAGGTTGTCGGCCGACGGGAACGTGGACTGGACGATGAAGACGGTAGCGCCGCGGACGCTCTCCGTATAGGCGGGCTGGAACTCGCCGTCGCTGAAACGGGAGATTTCGGAAAGGCCGAGCCGGTATTCCGGCTCCGAGGAGCTGCGGATGGCGTTCAGGCCGTCGATGACGCGGAGGGCGAAGTCGCGGGAAGCGCTGCAGGCAAACAGTGCGATTCTGTGTTCTTTTGTCATGGTTGCAAGGAGGCTAGAATTTGGTCTATGTAATTTAAAATTGCTTCTTTCCCTTCGCCGGTCGCGGCGGAACTCAGGAACATCGGGGGCAGCTCTTCCCAGAACTCCGAGAGCTGCGCGCGGTCGCGTTCGAGCTGTGCGCGCACGGCGGTCGCGCTCTGCTTGTCGGACTTGGTGAAGATGATCGAGAAGGGGATCCCGTTCTCCCCGAGCTCGCAGAGGAAGTCGAGGTCGTTCTTCCCGAGGTCGTGGCGCGAGTCGATCAGCACGAACAGCAGGACCATCTCCTCGGAGTGGTAGATGTAGTCCCGGATCATCGCGGAGAGCTGCTCGCGGGCCTTCTGGGAGAGCTTCGCGTAGCCGTAGCCCGGCAGGTCGACCAGGTACCAGCGGTCGTTGATCAGGAAGTGGTTGACGACTTTCGTCTTGCCGGGGGTCGAGGAGGTCATCGCGAGCTTGCGGTTGCCGCAGAGCATGTTGATCAGGGAGGATTTCCCGACGTTGGAACGGCCGATGAAGGCGAACTCGGGCAGTTTCTGTCCGGGCTTCTGGCCGACGTGGGTGCTGCTGCCCGCGAAACGGGCTTCCGTGATCTTCATGACGCTCCTGAATTCAAAGAACAAAGATACGAAAAATTGCGCTTTTTTCCGTACATTTGTAAGGATACCGAACGCTTTTTTATGGAAAGGGAATTTGTAGATCTCCTGACGCTTCAGCAGCAGATGAAGTCCGGCGTGGAGGACCTTTTCCCCGACCGCGTCTGGGTCCGGGCGGAAATCGCCTCCGTCAGCGTCAAATCGAACGGCCACTGCTACATGGACCTCTGCCAGAACGGCCCCCGGGGCGCGGTGGCGAAGGCCAAGGCCGTGATCTGGCGCTCCCGCTACCTCGTCGTCTCCGCCGCTTTCCGGGAGGCGACGGGTTCTCTTTTCACGCAGGGCATGTCGGTGCTCGTGCGGGTCCAGGTGACCTACAGCGAGCTCTACGGCCTCACGCTCTCGATCGACGAGGTCGAGCCGGAGTTCACGCTCGGCGAGATGGAGCTGCAGCGCCGCCGGACCGTCGCCCGCCTCCAGGAGGAGGGGATGATGGACCGCCAGAAGGCGCTCGCCCTTTCGCCGCTGCCGTATGCGCTCGCCGTCATTTCCGCCGCGGACGCCGCCGGCTACGGGGATTTCCGCCGCCACCTCCTCGAGAACGAGTACGGCTTCGCGTACCGCGTCGACCTCTTCGAGGCGACGATGCAGGGCGCGTCGGCTCCCGCCTCGATGATCGAGGCCCTTGCGGCGGTCGAGACGGCGGACGTCCGCTACGACGCCGTGCTGATCCTGCGCGGCGGCGGCTCGGCGATGGACCTCGCCTGCTTCGACGACTACGCCCTGGCGCTCGCGATTGCCCAGCTGCCGGTGCCGGTCTTCACGGCAATCGGCCACGACCGCGACTACCACGTCGCGGACATGGTGGCCTTCCGCTTCGTGAAGACGCCGACGGCCCTCGCGGACGAGTTCCTCGACTGCTACGCCGCCGAGGACGCCCGCCTCGAGTCCTTCGGGGCGCGCCTCCGCCTTGCGTTCAATGCCAAGATATCCCAGATGGAATCCCGCGTGGAGCTGCTCTTGGCCCGGATCCGGGCCGCCGACCCGCGCGGCATCCTGGAACGGGGCTATACCCTCGCGACCGACGCGCGCGGCGTCGTCCTGAAGTCCGCCGCCGGCCTCGCGCAGGGCGACCGGCTCCGGGTCCTGTTCCGGGACGGAACCTTAAACTGCACCGTGGATGGAAAAGTTTGATTACGGCGCCGCCGTCCGGCGCCTGGAAGAAATCGCCAAGACCGTCGAGGATCCCGCGACCGGGATCGACGACATCGACAAGTACATCAAGGAGGCCGGCGAGCTCTCGGAGCGCTGCCGCCGCTACCTGCGTGAATCCCGCGAAAAAATCCAACAGCCATGAAGAAGATATACGAGACCGATCCCTGGCTCGAACCGTTCCGGGGAGTCATTGACGAGCGCCACCGCCAGATCGCGCAGACCCGCGCCCACATCGCCGGCGACGGCCGCCTCGCCGATGCGGTCAACAACCACATCTATTACGGCCTCCACCGCGCCGCGGACGGCGGCTGGGTCTTCCGCGAGTACGCCCCGAACGCGACGAAAATCTGGCTCGTCGGCGACTTCAACAACTGGAAGCGCACGGACGCCTACCGGCTCCGGCCCGTCGGCGAGGGCAACTGGGAGCTCACGCTCCCCGCGATGTTCCTCCGCCACGGCGACCTCTACAAGCTCTACCTCGAGTGGCCCGGCGGGGCGGGGGAGCGCATCCCCGCCTATGTGACCCGCGCCGTCCAGGACCCGGAGACCAAGATCTTCTCCGCCCAGGTCTGGGCCCCGGAGACCCCGTACCGCTGGAAGAACGAACGCCCCGGCAAGCACCCGAACCCCTTTATCTACGAATGCCACATCGGCATGAGCTCCGAGGAGGAAAAGGTCGCCTCCTTCGACGATTTCCGCCGCAACGTGCTGCCGCGCGTCGCGAAGCTCGGCTACGATGTGATCCAGATCATGGCCCTCCAGGAGCACCCCTACTACGGCTCCTTCGGCTACCAGGTCTCCAACTTCTTCGCCCTGAGCTCCCGCTTCGGGACCCCGGAGGAGTTCAAGGCCCTGGTGGACGAGGCCCACGGCCTCGGCATCGCCGTGATCATGGACATCGTCCATTCCCACAGCGTCGAGAACGTCGCGGAAGGCCTGAGCGAGTTCGACGGCCGCGAGGACCTCTACTTCTTCTACGGCCCCCAGGGCCGCCATCCCGCCTGGGGCTCCCGCTGCTTCGACTACGGCAAGGATGCGACCCGCTACTTCCTCCTGTCGAACTGCAAGTACTGGATGGAGGAGTACCGCCTCGACGGTTTCCGCTTCGACGGCGTGACGAGCATGCTCTACTGGGACCACGGCCTCGGCAAGGACTTCGGCGACTACCGCTACTACTTCGACGAAGGCGTCGACAAGGACGCCGTGATCTACCTCGCCCTGGCGAACATGCTGATCCGCGAGATCTACCCTGACGCGATCACGATCGCCGAGGACGTCAGCGGCATGGCCGGCCTCGCGGCCCCGTACGAGGCCTATGGCGTCGGCTTCGGCTTCCGGATGGCGATGGGTGTCGCCGACCACTGGATCAAGTGGATCAAGGAGAAGTCCGACGAGCAGTGGAGCGTCGGCGAAATCTGGTGGGAGCTGACGCGCAAGCGCGAGGACGAGAAGACCGTCGCCTACGCGGAGTGCCACGACCAGGCCCTCGTCGGCGACAAGACGATCATCTTCCGCCTGATCGACAAGGAGATGTATTTCGCGATGCGGAAGGACTCCCAGAACCTCGTCGTCGACCGCGGCATCGCCCTCCACAAGATGATCCGCCTCGTCACCGCCGCGACCGCCGGTGACGGCTACCTCAATTTCATGGGCAACGAATTCGGCCACCCGGAGTGGATCGACTTCCCCCGCGAGGGGAACGGCTGGTCCTTCAAGTATGCCCGCCGCCAGTGGTCCCTCCCCGACAATCCGGACCTGCGCTACGGCGGCCTGGAAGCCTTCGACGCCGCGATGGTCCACTACTTCCGCGCCAAACGCATCCTGTCCGAACCGCCGCGCCTCATCTACGCCGACGAGGAAAAGAAAGTATTGCTATTCAGTCGGAAAAGCCGTATCTTTGCGCTCAACTTCAACCCGACGGGTTCCTTCGTCGATTATGCATTCGACTGTCCCCGGGGAACCTACGAGGTCGTGCTGTCTTCGGACGAGCGGGCGTTCGGCGGCTTCGGCCGCGTGACCCGCGGCGAGCGTCACGAGTCCCTCGCGGATGGCCGGCTGAGTCTTTACCTCCCGAGCCGCACCGCCTTCGTGTTGGAGAAAAAGAGAAAATAAAACCGTCCTATGGCATTATTGAAATTCAACAAGTCCGAGCTGGTCAACCTTTCCTACTCGCTGAAGCGGGAAATCATCGCGGCCAACAAGGTGGGCGCCTACTGCAACACCTCCATCGTCGCCTGCAACACCCGCCGCTACCACGGCCTCCTTGCCGTGACGCTGGACAGGTTCGGCGGAGACAAATACCTGCTTCTGAGCGCGCTGGACGAGACCCTCGTCGTGGACGGGAAGCAGTTCAACCTCGGCATCCACTGCTACGGCGACATCTATGAGCCCCGCGGCCACAAATACGTCGTCGACTTTTCCGCCGACTGCGTCCCGCAGATCACCTACAAGGTCGGCGAGATCGTCTTCCGCAAGAGCCTGCTCCTCGAGCCGGACCACAACCAGATCCTGATCCGCTTCGAGCTGCTCCAGGCCCCCTCGAAGGTGACCCTCCAGCTCAAGCCCTTCCTGGCCTTCCGCAACATCCACGCGCTGACCAGCCAGAACCCCGAGGCCGACACGTCCGGCCGTCCGGTGCCCGGCGGCGCCGCCTTCCGGATGTACCGGGACTTCCCGGACCTCTACCTCCAGCTGAGCGGCAGCGGCACGAAATTCCTGCCCGGCCCCTGCTGGTACAACAACGTAACCTATTCCGACGAATACCGCCGCGGATTCGACTGCCGCGAAGACCTGCTGGTCCCCGGCCACTTCGAGCGACCGATGAAGGAAGGCGACACCGCCGTCTTCTCCGCCGCGCTCCACGAGGAGACCCCCGCGGGCCTGAAGGCGAAGTTCACGCGCCTCGAGAAGGCGACCCCGGTCGTCCACGACATCCGTGAACAGCTCCGCCGCTGGGCCGACATCTTCGTCTGCACCCACAACGGCCACAAGAAAATTACCGCCGGCTTCTCCTGGCTCTATACCGGCCTCCTGCGGGAGACCCTGATGGCCCTGCCGGGCCTCGTGCTGACGGGCAAGGGCGACGCCGCCGAGTTCGAGGAAATCCTCGACAACCTGCTCTCCGACGAGCAGGAGCGGCTCTTCCACCGCACGACCCAGATCGAGGCGCCGCTGCGCCTGGCGACCGCCCTCCAGGCCTACCTGGACTTCGGCGCCGACCCCGCCGCCGTCTGGAAGAAGTATGGCGACACCCTGAAGAAGGTGATTGAAAGCTATGCGCCGGACCACCGCGAGGAGGTCGCCCTGCAGCCCAACGGCCTGCTCTGGGCCCAGAAAGAACGGACCGCGCTGACCTGGATGAGCGCCTATATCAACGGCTGGCCGGTGACGGAACGGGCCGGCTACCAGGTCGAGACGAACGCCCTGTGGTACAACGCCCTCTGCTTCGCGCTCGAGATGGAGGCCTCCTGGGGCAAGAAGACCGGCAAGTTCGTGAAGACCTGGACGCCGGTGCGCGACCTCGCCCGGGCGAACTACCAGCCGATGTTCTGGAACGACGAGAACGGCTGCCTGGCCGACTATGTCGACAACGCCGGCCAGCACTGCGAAGTCCGTCCGAACCAGCTCTACGCCCTCTGGGTCAAGTATTCCCCGATCGACGAGGAGCTTGCTCCCGCGATCCTGCGCGTGATCGACGCCGAGCTCCTGACCGCCCGCGGCATCCGGACCCTCTCGCCGCGCGACAACTGTTACAAGGGCGTGTACGAGGGCTCGCAGACCGAGCGCGACCTTGCCTACCACGGCGGCAGCGCCCGCCCGTGGCTCCTCGCCCCGTACGTGGACGTCTGCTTCCGCATGAAGGGCCCGTCCTTCGGGAAGAAGGCGGAATGGCTGGTCGAAGGCTTTTTCGACGACCTGAACAAGCACGGCGTCGGCGCCTTCTCCGAGCTGTACGACGGCGACCCGCCGCACGAGCCCCACGGCGCGATTTCCTCCGCCCTGAGCACCGCCTCCCTGCTGGAGATCTACCGTTTGATGGAAAAAAACAAGTAACAGGATATGAAAGTATTAATGTTCGGCTGGGAGTTTCCTCCCCATATCGCGGGAGGCCTGGGAACCGCCTGCGAGGGCATCGTCAAGGGCTTGGCGTACAACGGCGTCGAGACCCTTTTCGTGATGCCTTCCGCTTCCGGGGACGAGGACCAGAGCGCGACGACCATCATCAATGCCAGCGATGTGGCGGTCGACACCGCCCTGATGAATGAAACCGAGTTCCTGGACCGCGTCAAGTATATCCATATCGGCTCGAACCTCGTCCCGTACGTGGACCCCGAGGAGTTCTCCAACGTCGTTGAGGAAGAGCGCCGCCGCCAGGAGAAGGATTTCCGCATCTCCTACGGCCAGAAGTTCAAGTTCTCCGGTAAGTACGGGAAGAACCTGATGGAAGAGGTCGCCCGCTACGCCCTCGTCGGCGGCACGATCGCCCTGCAGCACAAGCACGAGTTCGACGTGATCCACGCCCACGACTGGCTGACCTACATGGCCGGCATCGCCGCGAAGCGGATGTCCGGCAAGCCGCTCGTCGTCCATGTCCACGCGACCTCCTTCGACCGCAGCTCCAACGAGAACATCGACACCCGCGTCTATGATATCGAGCGCAGGGGCATGGAGGCGGCCGACAAGGTCATCGCCGTGAGCGACCTGACCCGCAATATCGTGATCAACAAGTACGGGATCGCCCCCGAAAAGGTCGTGACCGTCCACAACGCCGTCGATTTCAGCGGCCGCGAGAACATGGTGGTCGAGCGCGGCGTGCGCGACAAGGTCGTGACCTTCCTCGGCCGCATCACCTTCCAGAAAGGTCCCGAGTACTTCATCGAGGCCGCCGCGAAGGTCCTCAAGCGGACGAAGAACGTGCGCTTCGTGATGGCCGGCAGCGGCGACATGATGAACCGCTCGATCCGCCAGGTCGCCCGCCTCGGCATCTCCGACCGCTTCCACTTCACCGGCTTCCTCCGGGGCGCCGACGTCCAGAAGATGTTCGCCCTGTCGGACGTCTACATCATGCCGTCCGTCTCGGAGCCCTTCGGCATCTCCCCGCTCGAGGCGATGCGGACCGGCGTCCCCTCGATCATCTCCCACCAGTCCGGCGCTTCCGAAATCCTGAAATACGCCTTCAAGGTCGATTTCTGGGATGTGGACGCGATGGCGGACGACATCTACGCGCTGATCCAGTACCCGGCCCTCGCGTCCTTCGCCGAGAAGCAGGGCTTCGACGAGGTCAACCGTCTCAAGTGGAACAACGCGACCGCCAAGATGAAGCAGGTTTATGAATCGCTAATACAATAAACGCCATATGAAAAAGAGTATCTGTCTGTATTTCCAGGTGCATCAGCCGACCAGACTCCGGTTGTACAGGTTTTTCGATATCGGAAAGGATTCGCATTACTACGACGACTTCGCGAACCGGACGATCCTCAGGCGCATCGTCCAGAAGAGCTATCTGCCGATGAATGAGCTTCTGCTGGAAGCCATCCGCAAGGGCAAGGGCAAATTCCGGGTCGCCTTCTCGCTTTCCGGCTCCGTGCTCGAGCAGTTCGAGCGCTATGCGCCCGAGGCAATCACGAGCTTCCGCCGCCTGGCGGACACGGGCTGCGTGGAATTCCTCAGCGAGACCTATTACCACTCCCTCGCGTCCCTGATCTCCCCGGCGGAGTTCCGCCACCAGGTCCTCAAGCACAAGGAGCACATCCAGGAGCTCTTCGGCGTCGAGCCGGTCTCCTTCCGCAACACGGAGCTGATCTACTCCGATTCGATCGGCGCCCAGGTCCGCGAGATGGGCTTCAAGACGATGCTGACCGAAGGCGCGCGCCACATCATGGGCTGGCGCAGCCCCAACTACGTCTACAGCAACGACCTCCGTCCCGACCTGAGCGTCCTGCTGCGCAACTACGCGCTCAGCGACGACATCGCCTTCCGCTTCTCCGAGAAGGGCTGGTGCGACTGGCCGCTGACCGCCGAGAAGTTCGTGGGCTGGCTGAAGGCCACGGAAGGGGACATCGTGAACCTGTTCATGGACTACGAGACCTTCGGTGAGCACCAGGACCGCTCGACCGGCATCTTCGACTTCATGGCCGCGCTGCCGGAGCAGGTCCTCGCGACCGGCGAGATGGACTTCGTGACGCCCGCCGAGGCGGCCGCGAAGCACAAGCCAGTCTCGGACATCTCCGTTCCGGAGGCCATCTCCTGGGCCGACGAGGAGCGCGACGTGTCCGCCTGGCTCGGCAACGAGCTCCAGCAGGACGCCTACAACAAGCTCTACGGCCTGGTCGAGAAGCTGTCCCTCGTGGACGACCCGATGCTCTGGGCCGATTTCGGCCACCTGCAGGAGAGCGACCACCTCTACTACATGTGCACCAAGTACTTCTCCGACGGGGAAATCCACAAGCGCTTCAATCCGTACGATACCCCCTACGAGGCCTTTATCAACTATATGAACGTTCTCAGCGACTTCATCATCCGTGTGAACGACGCTGTTTCGCAGAAATAAGCTTTTATGGAATTTAACAAAATTGAAATGAACGCTCCTTCCTGGAAGAGCGTTATGGTTACCCGTCATCTCCCCGAAGCCCTTTCCGGGCTTGAAACCCTTTCCAAGAACCTCTGGTGGTGCTGGAACGACAGCGCGAAGGCCCTCTTCAAGACCGTCGACCCCGAAATCTGGCACACGTCCGGCCACAACCCCCGCGCCGTCCTCGACACCGTCAGCATCAAGCGCTTCAACCAGCTCGCCGGCGACGGATCCTTCCTCGCCGCGCTCGGAAAGGTAATGGATGAATTCAACGCCTATATGTCCGAAAAGGCGAACCGGACGGAGCCTAGCGTCGGCTACTTCTGCATGGAGTACGGCCTCGACACCTCCCTCCAGATCTATTCCGGCGGTCTCGGCATCCTCGCCGGCGACTACCTGAAGGAGACCAGCGACATGAACGTGAACCTCGTCGCGGTCGGCCTCCTCTACCGTTTCGGCTACTTCACCCAGGTCCTGACCGCCCAGGGCGACCAGGTCGCCAAATACAACCCGCAGGACTTCCTGAAGATTCCCGTCGAGCCGGTGCTCGACGCGGAAGGAAAGTGGAAGACCGTGAGCGTGGAATTCCCCGGCCGCACCCTGACCGCCCGCATCTGGAAGGTCGCCGTCGGCCGTACCGACCTCTACCTGCTCGATACCGACTTCGAGGCCAACATCGCCGAAGACCGTGAGATCACCTACCACCTCTACGGCGGCAACTGGGAAAACCGCCTGAAGCAGGAAGTGCTCCTCGGCATCGGCGGCATCCGCGCCCTGCGTGCCCTCGGCCTGAATCCGACGATCTACCATTGCAACGAGGGCCATGCCGCGCTGATCGGCCTGGAGCGCCTCCGCGAATATATCCAGAACGACAAGCTGACCTTCCCCGAAGCCCTCGAGGTGGTCCGCGCCTCGTCGCTCTTCACAACCCATACCCCGGTGCCCGCCGGCCACGACGCCTTCGAGGACGGCCTGCTCGGCCGCTACCTCGGCCAGTATCCGGACAGCCTCGGCATCACCTGGGAGGAAATGATGGGCCTCGGCAAGGTCAACGCGACCGACACCTCCGAGAACTTCTCGATGAGCGTGCTGGCGGCGAACATCTCCGTGAACGTGAACGGTGTCTCGATGCTTCACGGCAAGGTCAGCAAAGGCATCTTCGCCCGGATGTATCCGGGGTACCTGCCGGAAGAGCTCCATATCAGCTACGTGACCAACGGCGTCCACTACCCGACCTGGGCCGCCAAGGAATGGAAGCAGCTCCACGCCCGGGTCTTCGGTCCCGAGTTCCAGACCCACCACTACGACAAGTCCTGCTTCGAAGGGGTCTACAACCTGACCGACGAAGAGATCTGGGATGTCCGCAAGCAGCTGAAATCCAACCTCGTCAATACGATCAACGAGCGCCTTTCCGATCCGAAGATCGGGACCCATCTGTCCCCGGCGCAGACCGTCCGCATCTCCAAGAACCTCCGCAAGGATGTCCTGACGATCGGCTTCGCCCGCCGCTTCGCGACCTACAAGCGCGCGACGCTGCTCTTCTCCGACCTGGACCGCCTCGCGGCGATCGTGAACAACCCGGTGCGCCCGGTGCAGTTCGTCTTCGCCGGCAAGGCCCACCCGGCCGACAAGGCCGGCCAGGACCTGATCCGCCGCATCGTCGAGATTTCCAAGATGGACCGCTTCATCGGCCGGATCGTCTTCGTCCCCGGCTATGACATCACCCTCGCGAAACGCCTGGTCCAGGGCGTGGACGTCTGGCTCAACAACCCGACCCGTCCGCTCGAGGCCTCCGGCACCTCCGGCGAGAAAGCCGCGATGAACGGCGTGATGCACTTCTCCGTGCTCGACGGCTGGTGGGTGGAAGGCTACAAGGAAGGCGCCGGCTGGGCGCTGCCGCAGAAACGCGTCTATGACGAGCAGAACTACCAGGACGAGCTCGACTCCGCGTCGATCTACGCGACGATCGAGAACGAGATCGCCCCGGCCTACTACGACGTCGACCCGAAGACCGGCCGCTCCGCCCGCTGGATCCAGATCATCCGCAACAACATCGCCCAGATCGCCTGCAACTTCACGACGAACCGCATGCTGACCGACTACTGTAACCAGTACTATGTGCCGCAGGGCGCCCGGACGGCGGAGATTGTCGCGAAAGATTACGCGAAGGCGAAGTCCGTCGCCGCGTGGAAGAAGCACGTTCTCGACGGCTGGAACGACATCAAAGTCGTCTCCTATACCCAGCCTGAGTCCTCCTACAGCCTCTCGCCGGAAGGCGGCCTGAAGGCGGAAGTGGCCCTCGAGCTCGGGACCCTCAAGCCGGAGGAGATCGGCGTGGAGATGCTCTTCACCTCCGTGGACCGCAAGGGCCGCCTCCGCATCCAGGATGTCTTCGAATTCGCGCTGGACAGCTGCAAGGACGGCGTCGCGAAGTACAGTACGACGGTCCTGCCGGAGCGCACGGGTATGTACCAGGTGGCGACCCGCCTCTACCCGAAGCACCCGGACATGCCGCACAGACAGGATTTCCCGATTGTCAAATGGTTATAACCACCGGTTTTTTCGACGGCGTCCACCTGGGCCACCGTCAGGTCATACAGCAGCTGGTCGGTGCCGCGCAGGAGCGCGGCACCCTCAGCTGTGTGCTGACCTTCTGGCCCCACCCGCGCATGGTCCTGCAGGACGGCGCGCGGGAGCTCCGCCTGCTCAGCACGCTGGATGAGAAGCGGGAGATGCTCCTCGGGCTCGGCGTCGACCGGGTCGAGGTGCTCCGCTTCGACCGCGCGCTCAGCCGCCTCACGACGGAGGAGTACCTGCGCGAGGTCGTGATCGGCCGCTACGGCGGCACGGCCCTGCTGGTCGGCTTCGACAACCGGATGGGCTGCGACGCGGGCGGCGCGGAGGACATCGCGGCCGCGGCCGCCGCGGCGGGCCTGGAGGTCCTCCGGACCGGCCCGGTCGCCAGCGGCGGCGCCCCCGTCAGCTCGACCCGGATCCGCGCGGCGCTCGCCGCCGGGCAGGTCGAGGAAGCCGCCGCGATGCTCGGCTACGGCTACCGCCTCCACGGCGTAGTCGTCTCCGGCGAGCGGAAAGGACGCACGATGGGCTTCCCGACGGCGAACCTCCAGCTCTACGAACCGCTGAAGCTCCTGCCGGGCGACGGCGTGTACGCGGTCGACGTCGAGACGACGGGCCGCCGTTTCCGGGGGATGTGCAACATCGGCGTCCGCCCCACGGTCAGCGCCGGCCGCCACCGCACGGTCGAGACCCACATCCTGGATTTCAGCGAAGACATCTACGGCCTCGACCTGCGGCTCACGTTCCGCCGGAAAATCCGCGACGAGCGGAAATTCTCCTCGCTCGGGGAGCTCCGCGACCAGTTGGAAAAGGACAAAAGGGAAGTGATGAAAGGGGCTGGATGGTAGGAAAATAAAAAAAAGTAAGTATCTTTGCAGTACAGGGTTCTGTCCGGAAAGGCAGGACTCCTTTTTAATTACCAAACGAAAACCATGGCAGAAGTTCATTACATGACCCAGGAAGGTCTGGACAAGTTGAAGAAGGACCTCGCCGACGCGCTGGCGCAGCGCCCGGTGATTTCGGCCCAGATCGCCGAGGCCCGCGAGAAGGGAGACCTTTCCGAGAATGCGGAGTACGACGCTGCGCGCGATGCGCAGGGCCTGCTCGAAGTCAAGATTGCAAAACTGAAGAACCTCGTCGCGAATGCGAAAATCATCGACGAATCCCAGGTCGGCACGGACAAGGTCCAGATGCTGAACCGGGTCAAGGTCGAAAACCTCAATGCGAAGCAGGTGATGGAGTTTACCATCGTCGGCGAGACCGAGGCCGACTTCTCCGCCGGCAAGCTGGCGGCCACGACCCCGATCGCCCGCGCCCTGCTCGGCCACGCCAAGGGCGAGACCGTCGAAGCGAAAGTCCCCTCCGGCGTGCTCAAATTCAAGATCCTCGACATTTCCCTCTAACCGATATGGCAACCATCTTTACCAAAATCGCCCACGGCGAAATCCCTTCCTTCAAGGTCGCCGAGAGCGAGGATTTCTATGCCTTCCTCGACATCGCCCCGATGGCGAAGGGCCATACCCTCGTGATCCCCAAGAACGTCGAGGACGACTACCTCTTCCACCTCGACGAGCCGACCTACGCAGGCCTCTGGGCCTTTGCGCGCAAGGTTGCGAAAGCCATCGAGGCCGCCGTCCCCTGCCGCCGCGTCGGCGTCGCCGTCCTCGGCATGGAAGTTCCCCACACGCATATCCACCTCGTCCCGCTCCAGACCGAAGCCGACATGGACTTCCGGAAGGAGAAGCTCAAGCTCTCCGCCGAGGAGAACCAGGCGATCGCGGACGCTATCCTGAAAGCCTATGAAGCGCTTTAGTACCCTCGCCGTCCTGCTGGTCGCCGTGCTCGCGACCGCCGCGTGCGCGAAGAAGACCCGCATCGAAGGAACCCTCGCCGGCGCCCCCGACAGCCAGGTCATCGTCAAACTCCTCGACGTCAACGCCTACAAGGTCCTCGACACCCTGAAGACCAACGCCTCCGGCGCCTTCTCCTACAAGATGGACGTCCTCCCCGGCCAGCCGGAATTCGTCTACCTCTTCTACGGGGACAGGAAGATTGCCTCCCTGCTCCTCGAAAACGGCGACCGGGTCCGCGTCTCTGCGGATACGCTCGGCGCCTACACGGTCGAAGGCTCCCCGGAATCCGAAAAGCTGCAGCAGATCGAGACCGAATACAACGCCTTCCTGCAGAACTTTGTCCGCGACCTCTCGAAGACCGACGTCGCGACCGCCTCTCCGGAGGAGATCAAGGCCCTGCAGCGCAGCATGGGCGCCGAATATGTCGCCTACTACCGCAAGGCCCTGTCGTACGTCCTGACGAATTCCCATTCGCTGACGACCGTCCCCGTCCTCTTCCAGCGCGTGACCGAGACTTTCCCGATCTTCAACCAGGACACCGACGCCATCATCTTCGGCAATGTCTGCGACTCCCTGAAGACCGTCTATCCGGATTCCCGCTACGTCAAGGCCCTGGAGCGCGAGGCCAACGCCCGCAAGAACACCCTCCAGATCAACCAGCGGATCCAGAACGCCCCGGAGCTCGGCTACCCGGACCTGAACCTTCCGGACGTGAACGGCAGCCGGGTCGCCCTCTCCTCGCTGGACGCCCGCGTCGTGCTGGTCCATTTCTGGTCCGCGACCGATGCGACCCACGTCCTCTTCAACGCCGAAGTCCTGAAGCCGCTCTATGAGAAGTACCACGCGAAGGGATTCGACATCTATGAGATCTGCGTGGATACGGACAAGGCCCAGTGGGCCTCCGTCCTCCGCAACCAGCAGCTGCCCTGGACGAATGTCTGCGACGGCCTCGGCGTCGCGTCGCCGGCCCTCCCGCTCTACGGCGTGGACGGCGTTCCGACGAGCGTCCTTATCGTGGACGGCACGCTGAATACGACGGAAGTCGAAGGGGAAGCCGGCCTGCGCCGCCTCCTGGACCGCACGCTCCGCTAGGAAAAGGCTAGAACAGCCGCTTCCTGGAGGTGGTTGTCATAAACTGTTTCAGATAGAACGGTTCGAAGTACGCGACGTCTTCGAACCGTTTTTCGTGGAAACGGTCCAGCGCGGGACGCAGCATCCCGGCGGCTTTCGGGAAGCACTGGGCGAAATGGGCGTCCGGCCCGCCGAGCACGTCCGCGCACTTCGCGGCCCCGTCCCCGACGAAGAGGACCGGCCCCAGCGCGCGCTCCGCGGCAAAGCTCTCCGCATCGATGATCCGCGCCTCGACCTCCGTCAGCCGCTCCCCGGCGGGGGAGTAGACCGCCGTATAGACCTCCATCCGGCGCGCGTCGACCAGCGGCACGATCCGCACGCATCCTTCCGGCACCAGCCCTTCGTCACGGGCCTGGGCGGCCAGCGTGTCGAGGGTCCCGACGGCCACCAGCGGAACCTGCGCCCCGAAACAGAGGCCCTTGGCCGTCGAGACGCCGACCCGCAGGCCGGTGTAGGAGCCGGGACCCATGCCGACGCAGACCGCGTCGCAGTCCTGGACGCGCAGCCCGCGCTCCTGCAGCATTTCCTGCACGAAGACCGCGGTCATCGAAGCGTGGGCGCGCGGCGTGTCGCTTTCCCGGTGGCAGACAATCCTGCCGCCCTCGGCGAGGGCCGTGCTGCACAGGGCGGTGGAAGTTTCGATCAGAAGGAGCCTTTCCATGTTACTGTTTGAATAGCAGGGCTTTCAGGAAGGGGAAGACCTTGTACGCCGCGTCCCGGACGATGGGGTAGAGGGTGGAGCGGGAGAGGGTCTCTTCGCTGACGAGCTCGAAAGAATGGTTGACGGAATCGAAGAAGACGGCCAGCGTCCCAAGAATCAGGAACGCGGTCAGCAGGGCGAACACGAGCCCCAGCGTCTTGTCCAGCCATCCCAGCATCGCGAGCTTCAGCACCCCGGAGAGCAGCCTCCCCACGAGCATGAACAGCAGGGAAACCACGATCAGGACCAGCGCGAACGCGATGATCTGCAGCACCGTCGGCGAGACTTCCGCGAACGCGGGCACCTGCTCCCGCAGCCAGCCGCAGATCATGTCCGAGAAGTGGAAGGAGATCCAGACGCCGGCAATCAGCGCCAGGAGTCCGGCGACCTGCGAGATGAATCCTTTCTTGACGCCGTTGAACGCGGCGGGGATGAAGCACAGCAGGATAATGATGTCGAGCACGCAGAGATGTTGCATAAGATACTGGAATTCGCTATATTTGTCGGTTACAAAAATAGAGAAAAAATATGACATTCAAGGAATACAAAGGGCTGGATTTGGTAGCGGTCGGAAACGAGGTCCTGGAGCGCTGGAAGCGCATCGGAGCCTTCGAAAAGTCCCTGGAGGTGCGCGAAGGCGCGCCCGAGTTTGTCTTCTTTGAAGGTCCCCCCTCCGCGAACGGCATGCCCGGGATCCACCACGTCATGGCCCGCTCGATCAAGGACGCCATCTGCCGGTACAAGACCCAGACCGGCTACCGCGTCGCCCGCCGCGCCGGCTGGGATACCCACGGCCTCCCCGTGGAGATCGGCGTCGAGAAGAAGCTCGGCATCCACAAGGAAGACATCGGAACGAAAATCTCCGTGGCGGAATACAACCGTACCTGCCGCAGCGAGGTGATGAAATATACCGCCGAATGGGAATCGATGACCGAGCGCGTCGGCTACTGGGTCGACATGAAAGACCCGTACATCACCTACGACAACCGCTACATCGAGACCCTCTGGTGGCTGCTCCGCAAGATCTACGACAAGGGCCTCCTCTACAAGGGCTTCTCGATCCAGCCGTACAGTCCCTCGGACGGCACCGGCCTGAGCTCCCACGAGCTGAACCAGCCGGGCTGCTACAAGGACGTGACCGATACGACCGTGACCGTCCAGTTCGCCGTCGAAGGGGAAGAGGACCTGTATTTCCTCGCCTGGACGACGACCCCCTGGACCCTGCCTTCGAACACGGCCCTCTGCGTCGGCCCCAACATCGACTACGTGAAAGTCCGCTCCGCGAATCCCTATACCGGCGCCCCCGCGACCTATATCGTCGCCCAGGCCCTGGTCGGCGCGTGGTTCAACGACAAGATCCCTTACGAAGTGCTCCCGGGCGTGATGAAGGGTTCCGACCTCGTCGGCCTCCGCTACCGCCAGCTGATCCCCTGGTTCAAGCCCCTCGAGGGCGACGCCTTCCGCGTGATCAGCGGTGACTACGTGACGACCGAGGACGGTACCGGCATCGTCCACATCGCCCCGACCTTCGGCGCCGACGATAAGCGCGTCGCCGCCGCCTTCGACATCCCGGCGCTGCTGGTCGTCGACCGCGAAGGCCGCCGCCAGGCCCAGGTCGACCGCCAGGGCCGCTTCTTCCGCCTCGAAGACATGGACGACGCCTTCCGCGCCACCGTGGATCCGGAATATGCCGAATACGCCGGCCGCTACGTCAAGAACGCGTTCGACGACAGCCTCCCGAAGGATGCGCCGACCCTGGACGTGGACCTCTGCATGATGCTGAAGGCCTCCGGCCGCGCCTTCCGAATCCAGAAACATGTCCACAGCTACCCCCACAGCTGGCGTACCGACAAGCCCGTCCTCTATTTCCCGCTCGACGCCTGGTTCATCAAGGCCTCCGCGGTCAAGGACGAGATGGTCGCCCTGAACCGTGAAATCCGCTGGAAGCCCGAATCGACCGGTACCGGCCGCTTCGGCCAGTGGCTGGAGAACATCCAGGACTGGAACCTCTCCCGCAGCCGCTTCTGGGGTACGCCCCTCCCGATCTGGCGGACCGAGGACGGGAAGGAAGAGATCTGCATCGGCTCCGTGAAGGAGCTCTATGCCGAGATCGACAAGGCCGTCGCCGCCGGCCTGATGGCGGAGAATCCGCTCGCGAAAGCCGGCTTCGACCCGGACGACATGTCGAAGGAGAACTACGACCGGATCGACCTCCACCGCCCCTATGTCGACGAGATCTTCCTCGTCTCCCCGACGGGCCGCAGGATGACGCGCGAGACCGACCTGATCGACGTCTGGTTCGACTCCGGCGCGATGCCGTACGCCCAGGAAGGCCTGCGCAACCTCGGCTCCCCGCAGTTCGGCTGCACCGCCGACTTCATCGCCGAAGGCGTCGACCAGACCCGCGGCTGGTTTTATACCCTCCACGCCATCCATACGATGGTCAGCGGGACCCCCGCCTTCCGGCGCGTGATCTCGAACGGCCTCGTCCTCGACAAGAACGGCGAGAAGATGAGCAAGCGCCTCGGCAACGCCGTCGACCCCTTCGAGGAGCTCGACAAGTACGGCGCCGACGCCCTGCGCTGGTACATGCTGACGAACGCCCAGCCCTGGGACAACCTCCGCTTCGACGAGGCGGGCGTCGACGAAGTCCGCCGCAAGTTCTTCGGAACCCTCTACAATACCTATTCGTTCTTCGCCCTCTACGCCAACGTCGACCGCTTCCGGGTGGATGAGGCCGTCGTGCCCGTGGTTTCCCGTCCGGAGACCGACCGCTGGATCGTCTCCCGGCTGAACAGCCTGATCCGGGACGTCCGCGCCGCCTATGAGGACTACGACCTGACCCTCGCCGGCCGCCTGATCCAGGAATTCGTCTGCGACCATCTCTCGAACTGGTACGTCCGCCTGAACCGCAAGCGTTTCTGGGGCGGCGAGATGGACAGCGACAAGCGCGCCGCCTACCAGACCCTCTACGACGTGCTGAAGGACGTCGCCGTCCTCGCGGCCCCGATCGCCCCGTTCTACATGGACCGCCTCTACTGCGACCTCGTCCCGACGGCCGAGAGCGTCCATTTCGTCCTGATGCCCGAGGCCGACGAAAAGCTGATCGACCGCGAGCTCGAGGAGCGGATGGCCCTCGCGCAGAAGGCGACCTCGATGGTGCTGGCCCTGCGCCGCAAGGTGGGCATCAAGGTCCGCCAGCCGCTCTCGAAGCTGATGATCCCCGTGATCTCCGATACCGTCAAGACCCGCCTGGAGCAGGTCAAGGACATCATCCTCGCCGAAGTGAATGTCAAGGAGGCGGAGTTCCTCTCCGACACGACCGGCATCATCACAAAGCGCATCAAACCCAATTTCAAGACCCTCGGCAAGACCTACGGCCCGCGGATGAAGGAAATCGCCGCCGCCTTCGGCACCTTCGACCAGAAGACGATCTCCGCCATCCAGGCCTCCGGTACGTATGAGTTCCTGCTCCCTTCGGGTCCCGTCGTCCTGAATCCCTCCGACTACGAGATTTCCTCCGAGGACATGCCGGGCTGGCTCGTTGCCTCCGAAGGTCCGATGACGATCGCCCTCGACATCGAGGTGACCGACGCGCTCCGCGCCGAAGGCGTCGCGCGTGAACTTGTGAACCGCATCCAGAACCTCCGCAAGGAGGCCGGCCTCGACGTGACCGACAAGATCCATGTCGGCATCTACGCCGAAGGCGCGGATTACGATGAAATCCATGCATCCCTGGTATCTTACCGGGAGTACCTGGCTTCCCAGACCCTCGCGCGGAAGGTCGTGCTCGGCCGGACCGCCGACGCGCCCGCTTCCGCCGCCGACGTGGAATGGAACGAAGCCCTGATCAAGATCGAAGTAAACAAAACCCTGTAATTGAACTATGGAAGAAGAGAAAACCCGTTACAGTGATGCCGAACTCGAGGAGTTCAAGACCATCATCCTCGGTATGCTCGAAAAGGCCCGGAGCGAGTACAACAACCTCCGCCAGGTCGTGATGCACAATGGCAGCAACGACATCGAAGATACCTCTCCCTCCTTCAAGACCGTCGAGGACGACGGCGCGAACCAGCTCTCCAAGGAGGAGGCCAGCCAGCTCGCCCAGCGCCAGTACAAGTTCATCCAGAACCTCGAGGGGGCCCTCGCCCGCATCGAGAACAAGACGTACGGCGTCTGCCGCCTGACCGGCAAGCTCATCCCCAAGGAGCGCCTCCGTCTCGTGCCGCACGCGACCCTGACCGTCGAAGCCAAGGAGATGCTCGCCAAGGGCATCAAGCCCCAGCAGTAGCGTCCGATGAAACTGGACGCCCGGGAAAAACGGCTCCTGATCGCAGGAGTCCTGCTCGTCGTCGTGGACCAGGTTTCCAAGGTCCTCGTCAAGTCCAATATGTCCGTCGGGCAGAGCTTCAACGTGCTCGGCGACTGGTTCCGCATCTGCTTCATCGAGAACAACGGCATGGCCTTCGGGATGACCTTCGGCGGCGTGGTGGGGAAGTACCTGCTCACGCTGTTCCGCATCGTCCTGTTCTGCGTGCTGGTCTGGTGGATCCGGAAGCTGGGCCGCCGGGAAGGGACGCCGACCGGCGCGCTGGTCGGACTGGCCCTGATCGCGACCGGGGCGCTCGGCAACATCATCGACTGCATGTTCTACGGCCTGATCTGGGATTATGCGCCGTTCATGCAGGGGAAGGTGGTGGATATGCTCTACTTTCCCATCATTGATACCTATGTCTTCGGGAAGCACATCACGTTCTTCGACCCGGTCTTCAACGTGGCGGACAGCTGCGTGACCGTGGGCGCGTTCTACCTGCTGTTCTTCCACTGGAAATTCTTCTCCGTGGTCTTCGGGGACGAAGAAAAGGCCGGGGAATCCGCATGAAACTGAAAGATTCCGTTCCATACCTGCTGTTCTCAGCCGTCTGCCTGGGACTGCTCGGCATCTTCAAGGGTGCCGTGCTCTTCCACATGGAAGAGTACTCGATGTTCTCGACGGACGCGCTCTGGCTGAAGGCTTTCTTCGAGCAGCCGGGCGGCATCATCCCCCTCGCGGGGGCTTTCCTCGTGCAGTTCTGCTACTATCCGCTCCTGGGGGCGCTGCTGATGCTGCTCCTGCTGCTGGCGCTGCAGCGGCTCGTCCGCGCCGCGACCGGCTGCGGGACCTGGACGGCGTTCGCGCCGTCGCTGATGCTGGTGCTCTATGCGGCGCGGATGGATTACGGCGCTTACCTGCCCCATGCCTACGGAATCCTGTTCGGGCCCGTGCTGGGGGCGCTGGCCGCCGTGGGCTTCCTGTGGCTGTACGGGCGCTGCTTCGAAGGGAAGAAGTCCGCGCCGCTGTGGCTCGCGCTGCTGCTGGCCGCGGGGTATGTCGCCTTCGGGGTCTTTGCGCTGCTCGGGGCGCTGCTGATTGTCGTGCGGGCGTTCTGCAAGGGGGATAAGCCGTGGGTGCTGCTGCTGGCGCTGGCGGCGGCGGGCTTCGCGGTCGTGTTCTTCTGCTCGTATTCCAACCTGGTCTACCCGCGCATCAACCGCCGCTTCGCCTACCTTTCGGGCCTGCCGGTCCGCGACGCCTTCCGCGCCTCCCGCCTCTTCCTTCCCCTCGTCCTCGCCGCCCTCTCCCTCCTGCTCACCGCCCTCGCCCCTGTTATTTCGACCAAGCCCGCCGCCTCTGTCATTTCGACCAAGCGCAGCGCCCCTGTCATTTCGACCAAGCGCAGCGCGTGGAGAAATCTCCCCTTCGCCCTCTCCCTCGTCCTCCTCTTCTCCCTGACCTACTGGGACCGCAACTTCCACGTCCAGGCGCGGATGGAGAAAGCCATCGCGCTGGACGACTGGGACCGCGTGCTGCACCTCGCCGGGAAGGACAAGGCGCCGACCCGCATCCAGGTCATGTACCGCAACCTCGCGCTCTACCGGAAGGGGCAGCTGACGGAGCGGATGTTTACCTTCCCGGATGCCTCGACGCCGCTCAGGATGCGCCGGCAGGGCGATGTGACCGCCAGCGTTTCCTATATCTGCGCGCCGACCGTCGCGTTCCATTCCGGGCTGCTGCGGACCTGCGAGCGCTGGTGCATGGAACTGTCCGTGACGGCGATGAAGACGCTCTACTTCTACAAGTACCAGGCGAAGGTCGCGCTCTTCACCGGCGACTACGACCTCGCCCGCAAATATTTCCGGACCATCGGCAAGAGCCTTTTCCAGCGGCGCTGGGTCGCGCATTACAGTGCCCTGGCGGACCGGCCGGAGCTCCTGGCGCAGGATCCCGAAGGGATGCGCATCCTGCCTCTCCTCGCGGCGGAGGGCTACCGGCTCGACTACAACGGCACCGTCGAGAACGGCATCATCCAGCACTACCTCTCCGTCCCGTATGTCAACGAGTCCGTCTACGAGTGGCACATGGCGGCCCTGATGCTGAGCAAGATGGAGAACAATTTCCTCTACGATTTCCTGGAACGCCACGAGAAGGTCGGCGGGCCCGTCACGACCGGGATCGCCCAGGCGGCGGCCCTGTTCGCCGGCACGAACGGCGACCGGGACCTCCACTCCTATGTCGGCCAGATCCTTTCGTCGAAGCAGTCGGTCCTGCGGGAGTTCTCCCAGTTCGGCAACCGGCTGAACGCGGCGCCGGACCTGGAGGCGCCGGAGACGCAGGCCTGGTTCCGCGAGTATTTCGGGAGGACCTACTGGTACTATTATTACTTTACGACCGGACTGACGACGAACTGATATGAGAAGGCTGCTTTACGCTCTGGCCGCGCTGCTGGCGCTGGCATGCACCCCTTCCGGCTACCGGGAGGCGGCCGGCGTGGATTCCGGCGTGGAGATTTATCCCGACTACGCCGGGGTGGCGCTTCCCTGCAACATCGCCCCGATGGATTTCGACATCCGGACAGAGGCGGACGCGTGGGTGGCCGTCTTCAGCGGCGGGGGAGAGACCCTGGTCCGCAAGGGACCGAAGGTCCGCGTTCCGGTCGCGCAATGGCACGCGCTGCTCGACGCCGCGAAGGGCGGGGAGTTGCGGATCACCCTCTATTCCCGGGAGGACGGCCGCTGGAGCCGCCATCCCGACATCGTGAATTACGTCGCTCCGGAGCCGATCGACGAGTATGTGACCTACCGCCTGATCGAGCCCGGGTATTCCGGCTACGGCCAGCTGGTGCTCCGCCAGCGCCGCCTGTCGGACTTCCACGAGCACGACCTCTACAACAACAGCCTGAGCACGCAGCAGGTCGACCAGCAGTGCATCAACTGCCATTCCTTCCAGAACTACGGGACGGAGAATTTCCAGTTCCACGCCCGCCAGCTGAACGGCGGCACCTTCATCGCCACGGGCGACCGGGCGCAGAAAGTCGCCTTCAAGTCCGGCGACCTGATGTCGAACGCCGTCTATCCGTCCTGGCACCCGACCGAACCGCTGATCGCCTACTCGGTCAACAAGATCATGCAGGTCTTCCTGACCGCCCATATGAACCGGCTGGACGCCTATGACGATGACGCCGACCTCGTGCTGTACGACGTCGAGAGCGGGGAAGTCAGCTACATCGTCCACAACCCCCTCGCGATCGAGACCTTCCCGTACTGGTCGGCGGACGGCCGGACGCTGTACTATGCGTCGGCCTACCTGCCGGAACTCGGCCTCGAGCGCGGCGTCAACGTCGCCGGGACCTACGACCGGATGCGCTACAACCTCTGGTCGATTCCCTTCGATCCCGAGACCCGGACCTTCGGCACGCCGGAGATGGTCTTCCATGCGGCTGCGGAAGGGCTGAGCGCGGTCATGCCGCGGCCTTCCCCGGACGGGAAATACCTCCTCTCCAGCGCCGCCACGTACGGCTCCTTCCATATCTGGCACGAGACGGCGGACCTGTACCTGACCGACCTGCGGACCGGCGAGACCCGTCCGCTGGACGAGGCGAACAGCCCGCGCGCGGAGAGCTTCAAGGCCTGGTCCTCGAACTCCCGCTGGGTCATCTTTACGACGCGCCGCGACGACCGGGCGTATACCAGGCTCTATATCTGCTATTTCGATGAAGACGGGAACGTCGGCAAGCCGTTCCTCCTTCCGCAGCGGGACCCGTCCCAGAACCTCTCGCTCTTCAAGTCCTACAATGTCCCGGAACTGACGCGGGAGGCGGTCCGCTGGACCCCGAAGGAGATTGAGCGTGCGCTCAAGGGACCGTCGGTCGGCACGACCGAGGTCGACCGCTCGCCGGGCCGCGGCGGCGTCCCCGTGACGCCGGACCCGGACGCCGTGTCCGGCTCCTCCGTCCCCGTCGGCCTCCCGGCCTCCGCCGCCGCGACCGCGTTCCCGGAGACCTCCGCCCCCGCCAACGACATTCCCAAGGGCCAGAGTTTCGACCAATAAAAAAAGCCGGCGCAACAGCGTCGGCTATTTCTGCGGAGAGATAGGGATTCGAACCCTAGATACCCTTTTGGGGTACACACGATTTCCAATCGTGCCTCTTCAGCCACTCGAGCATCTCTCCAGTAGTATTTCAATCTCCGGCGGAGAGACAGGGATTCGAACCCAGGGACCCTCGCGGGTCAACGGTTTTCAAGACCGCCGCATTAGACCACTCTGCCACCTCTCCTGTTCTTCGTCCCCTGTCTTCTTTAGGGACTGCAAATATAGATAAAAAGTCTTTCCCCGCAAAATATTTTTACGGGGAAGGCGGACCCGTTGCGGAAAACTTTGTGGCTTCCCATATTGACAAATATACAAATATTTGTGTATCTTTGCCGTCCACTCCCCGGTGAGTTGTCCGAGTGGTTGAAGGAGCCTGCCTCGAAAACAGGTGTACGTGTGAGCGTACCGGGGGTTCGAATCCCTCACTCACCGCTACAAAGCCAGCATTCGCTGGCTTTTTGCGGTTCGTTCGGGATTGCGCGCTTCGCGCAAATCCTATGATCCCCCTGCACCCCCAGGGGAGAAGGGGAGGGTTCCCCTTCCGCTGCTCCGCAGCTATCCCCTCTGTCGGCCGCTCCGCGCCCTCCGGCTTCCTGCTTTTTCCCCGCCGTATTCTGCGCGCTTCGCGCGAATCAACAGATCAGATGAGAGAGCCGGGGACGGAATGGTGGACGAAGGCTTCGGCGTAGGTGCAGCGGTATTCCAAACCGCGGAAACGTTCCACCCGAGACGTTTCCAGGCATCCAGGACCAGCAGGCACATCGTACCTCCGGCGCCCTTCGCGGCTACCGGAATGCCCGGCATCGTCATCGCTGCCACCTCAAGTGACTTTTGCAAAACGGCAGTAATCCGCGTAGACTTCGCGGACGACGGTGTCCCAGTCGAGGTACAGGTCCCTGCGGGCGGCTGCGGACACGCGCTCATACCCTTCCCGGTCGGAGAGGATCTGCAGAATCATCCGGGCGTAACTCTCCTCGTCCGGCGCCGATACGTACGCGTTGACGCCGGCCGTGACGGTCGCCGCCGTCCGGGCGCCTTCCAGGAACACGGTCGGCGTCCCCTGGCAGGCCGCCTCGATCTGGACGAGGGAATTGGCGTCGTAGAGCGACGGGAAAAGGAACAGTTTGGCCCGGGCATACAGATTCTCCAGCATCTGCCTGTCCGAAACCAGCCCGCACATCACGACCTCTTCCCGGAGGCCCAGTTCCTCCACCAGCGCGGCGAGCTTCCCTTCATCCTGCCCCTTGCCGGCGAAGAGCATCCGGAAATGCGTCAACCCCATCTCCCGGGCCTTTGCCAGCGAGCGGACGATGAAGTCGATGTTCTTCAGGTAGTTCAGCCTTCCTACAAAGAGGAAGACCGTGGCGTCGGCGGGAATCCCGAACGTCCGGTTGACGATCCGCGCGGCCGCTTCCGGGTCGGCCACGGGCCGGTGGTCCGTCGCGTTCAGGCGGACCTTGCACGGCGCCTTCAGCCCGTAATCCGAAATATAGAGGTCCCGGATGCCCGCATTCACGGCCCAGCACTCGTCGCAGGCGTTGAATACCCGCATGATGCCGTCCATGGCGATGTCCACGGCGGGCTTGAAATTCAGGGGCCTCTCGAAGTCCTGCCTGTACTGGGAATGGAGGGTCGCCACGACCGGGAGCCTGTGGACCTTGGCATAAAGCACGCCGGCCAGCCCGACGGAGAAGGGGGAATGGATATGGACGAAATCAATCCCGCTCCGGATCAGCTGCGCCTCGAAGTGCGGGTCCAGGGCCGGCGCCGGGATGTCGTAGTCGTTGTGGAGCAGCGGCAGGGAATGGCAGCGCACCACCTTGTAGGGCAGGCCCTCATCCGCCTCCCGGCGGTATCCCCGAACCTCCGGGCAGAAGACCACCACCTCGCAGTACTGCACGAGGCGCCGCGCATAGTTGTCCACCACCTTGATGACCCCGTCCACCATCGGATACCACGTATCGATAAACAGCCCGACCTTTTTCATAGCGTGAATGATTAACTACGCCGGCATGATACGAATCCCGGCGCCACGGCGCCGCCCATGTTGCCGGCGCCGATCACGGCCACCCGGCGGGTATGTCTGCTGCTTTCCATATTACAAATATAGGATTATTTACAGTACCAGGGGCCCTTTCCGGATTACGTTGTCGAGCAGGGCGCCCGGGATGATGCGCTTGATGCCTTCCACGACGGCGTTCAGTTTCGCTTCGTGGATGTAGTCGCTGCGCACGACCAGGGAGATGGTCCGGCCCGGCACCGGGTCGACGATGGGACGCAGGCACTTCTGCCGGCTGTACATGATCAGGTCGGAATGGGTCTCCGGGATGATCGTGAGGCCGCCGTTGTCGTTGACGACCTGGATCAGGATGCCGACGCGGCCGCCTTCGAAGAAGCGCTCGTAGGCAATCTCACCGTTCCTGAATTCCGCCGGGTCGATCTGCCGCAGGCCGTCGCGGATGATCCAGACGGGCTGCCGGAAGAGGGCCTCCGTCCGGATGCTCTCCTGCGCATAGGCGGGGTTGTCCGGCGAGACATAGGCGAGGAAGCGCTCGTGGTAGAGCGGAATCTCGAGCAGGTCCGCGTCCCGGACCGGTCCGGCCAGGATCCCCATATCCACTTCCGCCTTCCGGAGCTTGTCCTTGACGGTCGCGGTCAGCATCTCCTCGGTCTGCAGGGAAATGGCTGGATGCCGCTCCCCGATGTGCTTGAACAGGCCGGGGACCAGCACCGGGGAGACGGTCGAAATCAGCGCGATCTTGAGCGGACCGGAGAGCTGCTCCTTCTCCGAGAGCGTCATTTCCGCAATCTGCTCCACATTGTACAGGACGACTTTCGCCCGGTCGATGACCTTGCGGCCGATTTCCGTCGGCGCGACGGGATGCGCGTCCCGGTCGAAGATCCGGACGTCCAGCTCCTCCTCCAACTTCTTGACCATCAGGCTCAGCGTCGACTGCGTAAGCCCGCAGGCCTCGGCCGCTTTCCCGAAATGGCGGTGGTCGTCGATGGCGACGATGAACCGCAGTTGCTGCAGTGTCATACCTGTGTGATTGATTTTATCAATGCAAAGATAAAAATTTTCGTGTTGATAAATGATGCCTGCGGAAATAACTTTGCCCCCGTTGAAAAAGAGAAATCCATGAACTGGAGGATCATCCTGTGGTATATCGGCGTTTCGCTGCTGCTCGTGGCGGCGCTGATGGCCGTGTCGACCGCCGTCGCCTTCCTGACCCCGGGGGACGAGAGCCGACTGCCGCTCCTGTTTTCCGCCGTCCTGACCGTCACCGTCGGCGGCTACCCGCTCATCTTCGTTCGCAGAGGCCGCCACCGGCTCTCGTTCTCGGAAGGGAACGGCATCGTCGTCGGCGCCTGGCTCCTCGCCTGCACCTTCGGGATGCTTCCGTTCCTTTTCTACGGGCGCGAATTTACCCCGGTCAACGCCATCTTCGAGAGCGTCTCGGGCTTCACGACGACCGGCGCTTCGATCCTGAACGACATCGAGGCGCTCCCACGCGGACTCCAGTTCTGGCGCATCTCGACCGCCTGGGTCGGCGGCGTCGGCATCGTCACGCTCTTCTCGATGATCACCGTCGGCTCCGACCGCTCGATGCTCTCCGGCGTGGAGATCTCCAGCATGGCCCGGCAGCCGTTCGACGGGGAGCGGAGCGGCAGCTTCGCCGCCCGGATGCTGGCGACCTACGTCGCGCTGACCCTGGTCAGCTTCTTCAGCCTGAAGCTCACGGGGATGGGGTGGTTCGACGCCGCGACCAACGCGATGTCGGCCTGCAGCACCTGCGGCTTCTGTACCCGCAACACCAGCATCGCCTTCTACGCCAACCCGGCCGCCGAGGTCGTCCTGACCGTCTCGATGCTCGCCGCCGGCATCCACTTCGGCATCCTCTTCCTCGCCGTCCTCAAGGGCCAGCCCAAATACATCTGGCGTTCCGAGACCATCAAGGTCTTCCTCTCCCTGGTCGGCATCGCGATGGCCATCGTCACCGCCGACCTGATGTTCAACGGCGGCTACCATTCCCTCCCCGCCGCGCTGCGGGACGCCACCTTCCAGGTCGCCTCCATCGCCACCACGACGGGCTTCGCCACGGAGGACACGACCCTCTGGCCGCCCCTCAGCATGGCGGTCCTCATCATCTGCTCGCTGATCTGCGGCTGCTCCGGCTCGACTTCCGGCGGCATCAAGATCGACCGCATCATCCTGGCGGCCAAGGGCGTCCACCGAAAGGTCCTGCTGGCCGTCCGTCCCCACCAGGTCCGGACCGTCCAGGTCGACGGCCGCCAGCGCCCGGAAGAGCAGGTCAACGATGTCTTCAGCTACATCTACTGCTACCTCTTCATCGTCGTCGTCTTCGCGACCGTCAATATGGCGCTCGGCCTCGACTTCACGACCGGCGTCACCGCCTCGGTGGCGTGCATCGGCAACGTCGGGCCCGGCTTCGGCGAGGTCGGCTCGATGGCCAACTACGCCGCCCTCCCGGCGGTGCTGAAAGTGACCGGGATGATCGAAATGCTGATCGGCCGTCTGGAGATTTTCCCCTTCCTGTACCTGCTCAGCTCTTTCCGGCGCAAGTAGGACCTAGTCGCGCTGGCGGACCGGGTAGTTGAAATAGGTATCCTTGTAGGGCTCGTCGGCGAGGGTGAAGTGCCACCATTCGCTGTCGAGGGGCTTGAAGCCGTGGCGGAGCATCGCCCGGCGCAGGATCATCCGGTTCTCGAACTGTTCCGGGGTGATGCTGCGGCCCGTGGGGCTCTTGCTGTTGTCGCCGGTATATTCGCCGGTGTCGGGATTTCCGCAGAAATCCGGGTGGCTTTCCGGGCCGAACCAGTCGAAGGTCCCGCCCATGTCGACGTCCCGCTCCGCCGCCATGTCGAAGAGCGTCAGGTCCACGGTCGAGCCGCGCGTATGGCCGCTCTTGGCCATGATGTATTTCTCTTCGAAGAGGACGCTCTTGTCGAGGTCGGGATAGAAGTACGCCTTCATCAGCGTGTCGGGCACGTCGGCCGCCCAGCGGACGAAGTGGTCCACCGCGCGCTGCGGCCGGTAGGCGTCGAAGACCTTGATGCGGTAGCCCTGGGCGATGAGTTCGTCGCTGACCGCCTTCAGGGCCGCGGCCGCCTCGCGGGTCAGCATCGCCGTCGGCTCGCGGTACCCGTCGATCCGCTCGCCGACGAAGTTGTAGGTGCCGTAGTAGCGGATTTCCAGGATGGCGTCCGGGACGACGTCCGTGATCGGGACAAATTCTTTCCTGTCCCCGCAGCCCGAAACGGCGGTCATGCAGAGGACTGTCAGCAGTAAACCGAATTTGCGCATAGCTTCCGTGGTTTTATTTTCCTCCGAGCAGCGGGCTGTCGGCGATGCCGCGCAGCAGCAGCCAGGTCCGGGTAATCGTGAAATTGTGCTTGCGGGCGATCTCGCTCCAGCGCTGGAACAGCGCGGAGCCTTCGCCGCCGTTCTTCCGCCGCTCCCCGTCCATGAAGAAGTAGAACCCCCAGGTGAACAGGAGGGCCAGCAGGACGACCAGGTAGAACTGCAGGTCGATCGACGCGCCCAGCTTCCAGCCGAGCAGCAGGAGACCGATGATCAGCATGTTGATCGAGACGATGATGGCCGACGTGAACAGGTGGGAAAGCTGCATGCTGATGAAAAGGTGGTGGAAGTGGGTCTTGTCCGGGTGGAAGGGGGAGACGCCGCGGACCATCCGGAAAACCATCACTTTCAGCGTGTCGAAGACGGGGACCGCGAGCGTGGCCAGCGTCAGGGCGACCGGCGAGAGGCCGCTGCCTTCGAGGCCGGAGCAGGGGGAATCCGAGCAGAGTACGCGGAACGTGAACAGCGCCAGGAGCGTTCCCAGCATCAGGGAGCCGTTGTCGCCGAAGAACATCTTGGATTTTTCCCCGAAGACGTTGTGGAAGAAGAACGGGATCAGGGCGCCGACCGTGATCATCGCCATCACCATCCAGGCCGTGTCCCCCGAGAGGGAGAAGATCACGGCGAAGACGGAGCAGGCCATGATGCCGTAGGTGCTGCAGTAGCCGTCCACGCCGTCGATCATGTTGACGGCGTTCATGATGCCCACGCCGGCGATGATCGTGAGGGGGATGCTGACCGTATCGGATACGGCGTACAGGCCCCAGAGGCCGTGGAAGTCGTTGATTCTCAGTCCGAAGATGGGGATGATCGCCCAGACGATCAGGATTTCGAGTACGAAACGCAGCGACGCGGAGACGTCGCGGACGTCGTCCCAGAGCCCGAGCAGGAGCATCAGTACCAGCAGCAGGAGGATCTTGTAGATGATCCAGTCCTGCAGTACGGCGTACGCGGCGACGCCGGCGATGCCCATCCCGAAGAGGACGGCCAGTCCGCCCAGGACGGGGACAGGGACGCGCTGGAGCTTGCGGGCGCCGGGATTGTCGACGATGTTCTGTTTCCGGGCGACGGAGAGGATTCCGGGATACAGGAGCAGGGTCGCCAGAAAAGCAACGGCCAAGAAAACGAAAGACAACCCGGAATGTTCCATAGCTTGCAGGGAGTGCACAAAGATAGGGCATAATCACAAAAGTTCATATCTTTGAATGATGAAAAAGATGGCGTTTTTGCTGCTGGGCCTGCTGGCGCTGGCGGCGGGCTGCAGCGGCCGGAAAGGGGCCGCGGAGCCCGGTTATATCGTACAGGTTTCCCTCGGAAGCTGGCATTCGCCGGATTACACGGCGGAGGCGGTCACCGCCCGGATCGATTCGGTCGCGGACCTGATTCCCGTGGAGAAGGTGATCATCGGCTGGAGTATCGCGCCGGAGCTGTACCGCGCGGTGGGGGAGCACCTCCGCGCCCGGGGGATCCAGATGCTGCTCTGGCTGCCGGTGTTCGCCGAGACGGAGGAGGTCTGCGAGAGCACGCCCGCCGTGGACCTCTGGGGGCAGGTGCCTGCCAACTATGACCTTGCGGCGGGGGAGGGCTTCCGCTTCAACTGTCCCACCGATCCGCAGAACATCGCCGGCGTCGTGGCGCTGTATGACAGGTACTTCAGCGACTGCGGCTTCGACGGCGTCTTCCTCGACCGCATCCGGACGCAGTCTTTCGTCAGCGGTGTCAGCGGGGTGCTGGGCTGCGGGGACGATGACTGCGCGGCGCGCTTCGCCGCCGAGGGTGTCAGCCTGGCGGAGGTCCGGGCGGCGTGGGAGGCCTGCGGCGACGCCTTTTTCTCCGTGACGGGCTATACCCCGCAGGACGGCTTCACCTTTGCGAATCCCGTCGCGGCGGCGTTTTTCCGCGCGAAGGGCCGGGTCGTCAGCGGCGCGGTGGCGGAGGTCGCGGATGCGCTCCGGGCGCGGGGGCTGGAGATCGGGATGGACCTGTACGCGCCGTTCATGGCGCCCTTCGTGGGGCAGGATTACGCGATTCTCGCGCGCCACGCCGATTTCATCAAGCCGATGCTCTACCGCCGGACCTTCGCGCCCGCGGGCATGGGCTTCGAGTACGACCTGCTGCGGCAGGCTGTCCCCGGCGCGGCGGGCTACCCCGATTTCGCGATGGACGTGGCTTTCCTCGATTCGCAGCTCGCCGCGATGGAGCCGTACCCCTGCGCGAAGTATCCCGGCATCGAGATCAACTGGCGGAAGGACGTCGTCCCGACCTCCCCGGAGTACGTCGTCGAGTCCCTGGACGCCGTGATGCGCCACGGCTTCTGTGGCGCCGTCCTCTCCTGGAACATCATGGAAGCCCCCGTCCCCCACATCGCCTGCCTCGGCCGCTGACCGCCCCGCCGCGTTTCTCCCGCTGCTTTTCCCCGCTGCAGACACAAATCCGCCCAAATTGTGTCTCTCACCCCTCATTTCGTCCGCCGCAGACACAAATCCGCCCAAATTGTGTCTGGCAGACAGCACCGTGGCATCGGGCGGCAGCTGAAGTAGGGTGGCGTCTACGCATTTGCAGGGGTGAAGGCCCTGCAGCGCGCTCCAGCGGGGGCTGGGGTGCAAATGCGTAGCGGCAGGGATGCGCAGGGGGGTGTCGAGGCGTGGTGGCGTCTACGCATTTGCAGGGGTGGAGGCCCTGCAGCGCGCTCCTGCGGGGGCTGTGGTGCAAATGCGTAGCGGCAGGGATGCGCAGGGGGGTGTCGAGGCGTGGTGGCGTCTACGCATTTGCAGGGGTGAAGGCCCTGCAGTACGCTCTAGACGGGGTCGGGGTGCAAATGCGTAGCAGGGGGAGCGGCGGAGGTGAGGGAGGCCTGCAGGATTTTGGACCACCTCCTGCAAAAATGGCCCTTTTTGAGGGAGGCCTGCAGGATTTTGGACCGCCTCCCGCACCTGGCGCCGGGATGAGCGGCGGAAGGGCTGGCGGGTGGCGGAGAAAAGAAGGTGGGAGGGGCTTGATTTAAGCGTGATTTGTAACGGGTTGGCGCAGTGGTTATTACTCAAAGTAGCACTGCCTTTTTTTGAAGTGTTGGTTTATTTATTTTGCTGGTAATGAGGCGGTTGCAAATCACGCTAAAGATGACGGCTATCGGGAGGGGCGGAAATTGCAGACTCCTTGCTGCCGGGAAGGGGCTGAGATTCCTTCGCTTCGCTCGGAATGACAGGGAGGGATTCGCTCGGAATGACAGGGAGGCTGGGCCGGAATGACAGGGGGGTGTGGTCGGAATGAAGGGGTTAGGCCTGGAACGACGGGCCAGGAAGCAGAAAAAGCATTTTTTCTGAGTAGCCCTTTTTGGGGATATCTCAGGAAAAATGCTTTTTCTGCGATCAGAGGCGGCGTTTTTCGACAATCTCAGGAAAACAGTTTTTTCAGCGATGATCAAGGCAGTCTTTTCAGCGATGATCAGAGGGACATGCGGAGTGCTCTTTTGTGTTGTTTTTATCGCGGTTTCGGGGAAATTGCTTTTTCTAAGGCGAAATGACTATCTTTGGGATAAGAATACAATGATTCAGCAATGAAACAGGAATACGAACGACCGGCGGTGGTGCCGGTGGAACTCGGTACTACGCAGGCGATGCTCCAGACATCGGACTATTATCTTCTGGAAGAAGGAGAGTGGGAGTAATGAGGCGCAGGAATTGGAAACTGGCAGCGGCCCTCGTGGCGGGCCTGCTCGCCGCAGGGTGTATCGTCGAACCGAACCCCGAAGAGACTCCGGAGCCGGAGGGAACGCAGCCGGCGGTGGAATTGATGACCTTTACCGCGACCCTTGAGCAGGATGCTTCGAAGACCGCGCTGGACGGGGCGATGCACGTCGTCTGGAATGCCGGCGACCGGATCCGCATCTTCAACGCGGCCAACCCCGAAGGCGCGACATTTGTCCTTTCGGGCGGCGCCGGTTCCGCGACCGGAACCTTTACCGGCACGCTGACGGGCGAAGGCCCCTTCTATGCGGTTTATCCCGACAACGCGTCCGCCCGGCTGTCCGGGACGTCGATCGTCACCGCCTTCCCACGGCAGCAGAGCTACGCCGCGGGGAGCTTCGGCGCGGGTGCGAACCTCGCCGCCGGCAAGGCTGACACGACGGATGACCTCTTCTTCCACAACGTCTGCGGCGCGCTGTCCCTGACCCTGAAGGGCTCCGCCACGGTCCGGACCGTGAACATCTATACCCGCGGCGCGGAGCTGCTGAGCGGCGAAGCGACCGTCAGCGGCCTGGATACGGACACGCCGGCCCTGGCGCTGGCCTCCGCCGGTGCGGTTGAGGAAGAGGCGTGCCTCTCGCTCGACTGCGGCGCGGGCGTCGCGCTGAACGACGGCGACGGCGTGAAATTCATCCTCATCGTCCCCGCCGGGGCCCTTGCGGACGGCTTTACGCTGGAAGTCATCGACGACGCCGGTACGGCGATGGTCAAGAACGCCAAGGGGAGCGCCGCCAACGCGATCGAGCGCTCCGCCATCCGCCCGATGCCGGCCTTCTCCTATGCGGCGGCCTACAAGGCGGCCTTCCTCGCGGCAGGCGACGAATTCGGCGCCTACACCCATGTGCGCGCGACGGACGGCGCCTTCGCGACCGGATGCCGCTACCTGCGCACCCAGAGCCAGTACTCCTTCTTCATCGACGGCGGCACGCGGAACCTGAGCTTCCAGGACTGGACGGCGGGCTTCGCGCTAGGCCTCACGCTCCCGGCGACGCTGGACCTGGGGGCCGTGGACGTGGCCGTGGATGCGATGGGCGCGACCGGCGCCGTCGCGACCAAGGGCAGCACCGGGATGAAGGTGATCAAGAAGACCCCGCTCCGCGCCTGGATCGCGGACGAGACGGACGGAACGGGCTATGTCGTACTTTTGTAGGGAGGATGGAGCTATGAAGAAGATATTGATTTTCATTGCGATAGCGATTTTGTGCGGGGGCGCGCGGATGCAGGCGGCGCCGGTTTCGCCGGAGCGCGCGCTGCGCGTTGCGCAGCAGCTGCTGCCCGCGACCCGGGCGGCCGGGGAACTGCGGATCGTCTGGGACGGCGAGACTGCGGCGACGAAGGCCGCCGAGCCGGCGTTCTATGTCGTCGCGGGCGACCGCGGCTTCGTGATCGTCGCCGGCGACGACAATGTCCCGCCGGTCCTGGCGCTTTCCCGGGACGACCGTTTCGAGGTCGAAGGGATGCCGGCGAACGTGCGCTGGTGGATGGAGGAGATGAAAGCTTACGTGCGCGCGGCGCGCAACCCGGAGCCGCAGGCCCGGGAGCAGTGGCTGGCCCTCGAGGGGACCAAGGCGACGGCGGCCGTCGACGGCGTGACCGACACGTTCGAGCGCCTGACGCCGAAATGGAACCAGGGGAATTCGGATAAAGTCAATTTCGGGAGGAACGTATTCAACGCGCTGTGCCCGCTGGACGGCACGGAGCGTTCCGTGACCGGCTGCGTCGCGACCGCGATGGCGGAAGTCCTGACCTATCAGAGCGGCCTGCCGGGCGTCACGATGCCTTCGAGCGCTTCCGGCACGGTCGGCGGCTATACGGTCAAAAGCGGATACTATCGCCCCGATACGTATGCGCTGGGCGTGACCTACGACTGGACGAACCTCCGTACGCTGACGGACGGGACCGCCATCAAGAAGGTCGTGGCCGCGGGTACCGTGGACGGCAATGCCCTGCTGGAAAACCTGGCCCAGCTGATGCTCGACATGGGCGCGATGGTCGAGGCGATTTACTCGTCGGGAGGAACCGGCGCCAATACGGGAGATATTCCGGCTACGCTGGCCCTGCATATGGGATTCAACAAGGCGGCCAGCTACGAGGCGGCGTCCGCTTATTCGGCGCGGCAGTGGAGCGACCGCCTGAAGGCGGAAATCGACCAGCGGCCGCTGATCTACAACGGCCGGGATCCGGGCAAGGGCGGCCACGCCTTCGTCTTCGACGGCTACGGGATGCTCGGGACGGAACGTGTCTTCCATGTCAATTTCGGCTGGGGCGGCTCCTGCAACGGCTATTACCGCCTGACGAACCTGGATACGGATGGCGGCGGCAACTATATCAACGAGTGCGGCGCCATCTTCGGCCTGTATCCGGCGCCGGAATCGACGTACCCGGTCCGCCTGGCGTGGGGATCGTACAGCTCATACAACGGTTTCCAGGCGGATCACCGCTTCGCCGCGGGCGAAGATTTCACCCTCAGCTTCTGTATCGAGAACAAGGGCAATGTCGCTTATTCCGGCTCGGTCAAGTTCGTGCTGGAAGGCAAGGACGGAACGCAGAAGACCGTCCTGAGGCAGATGGGCGGCATCTCCATCGGCGTCGGCAGCATGACCTACTATTACGGTGTCGGTCCGTTCAACATCGCCGCCCCCGTCTTCGGCGACCGCATCGTCTGCTATGTCACGACGACGGACGAATCGACCTGGGAGGCCGTCCCGACGGCCGTCCACGGCTCCGTCGTTCCGGAGGTTCCCGTGATGCCGCGCGCGTTCATCGCGACGGCGGCTTCCTATAACCGCGGCGACTGGTTCACGCTCCGGCTGATGAACCAGGATTACCTTTATGCCGGGACGCAGTGGACCTTCACCGCGCCCTCCGGCGCTTCGGAAACGGTCCCGCAGAGCGCGTTCGAGTATCAGCTCGGCGAGTCCGGGACCTGGAAAGTCTCCGCGGAGGTCAAGCCGACCGTGGGCGGGGATACCGTCGAAACCATCGTTGCATTTATTACCGTGAATTAATTGAAACGCCCTATGAAAACCCGTCTGTTTTCCCTTTTCGCGGCCTTCCTGGCCGCCGTTGGCTGTACTGCCGTCACTCCTGCGCCCGCTTCGATGACGGAGCCGCTGGAGGATGCGGCATGGAATACCTCCGTATGGATCTCCGCCGCGGACGCGCCCGTCGTCACGGGCAGAGTCGGCGGGGCGAACATCCGCTCCGCGGACGGCGCGAGCTGGTTCCTGTCGACCGTGAAGAATGAAAAGAAAGTCGTCGGAGCGAAATGGATGACGACGGGCCTGGGCGTGTACGAGCTCTATGTCAACGGCGAGCCCGTCGGTGCGGAAGTCCTCAAGCCGGGCTTTACCCACTACGAAAAGACGAAACTCGCCTATACGTATGACGTCACCGCCGTCCTGAAAAAGGGGAAGGGCGCCGAAAACGTGCTTTCCGCGCAGGTGACGCCGGGCTGGTGGGCCGACAAGATCATCACCCCCGGCGGCCACGACGGGATGGTCGGGAAGAAATGCGCCTTCCGCGGCGTGCTCGAGCTGACCTATGCGGACGGATCGAAGCAGCTGTACGGGACGAACCTCGCGGACTGGACGGCCGGCATCGCCGGCCCGGTGACCCACGCCGCCATCTTCGACGGCGAAGAGTACGACGCGCGGGTGCTCCCGGGCTACCTGACGCCGGAGAAGCTCTCGAAACCGGAGGAGAACACGGAATTCCAGGGACGGATTTTCCCCTCCGTCGGCGCCGAGATTTACCTGCGGCCGGACCTGGCGCTCGCCCCGCAGCGCGCCTATATCTGGAAAGATGTGGAGGGCGCGACCGAGGATGCGTACGGCAAGGTCGTGATCCGGCGGGAATTCGCGGCGGGCGAGGAGATGGAACTCCACCCCGGCGAGACCCTGGTCGTCGACTTCGGCCAGAACGCCTCCGCCGTGCCCTGCTTCGAGTTCAAGGCGGCGGAGGGCACGGTCCTGACCTGCCTTCCTTCCGAGCTGCTGAATGACGGCAACGGCGCCAAGGCGCGCGGGATGGACGGCCCGGAGGGCAGTACCCACCGCCGGAACCTCCGCACCGACGACTACGGGATGCGCCTGGTCTACACCTTCGCGGACAGCAAGGATTTCGTGACGTATTATCCCCACTGCACTTTCTACGGCTACCGCCTCGTTTCCGTGACGGCGACCGGCGACGTCCGGATCCGCAGCGTCCGCTCGATTCCCGTGACTTCGATCGCGGAGAATATCGAGACCGGGCGGATCGAGACCGGCAATGAGCTGGTCAACAAGCTGATTTCCAATACGGTCTGGGGCCAGCGCTCGAACTACCTGTCGGTCCCGACCGACTGCCCGCAGCGCGACGAACGCCTCGGCTGGATGGCCGACACGCAGGTCTTCACCCGGACCGGCGCTTACTTCGCGAACACGGACCGCTTCTTCCACAAGTGGATGCGCGACGTGCGCGACAGCCAGAGCGAAGCGGGCGCCTACCCGGGCGTCGCCCCGCTGGCGCAGTACGGAAGCGATATGATGCGCCTCGGCTGGGCGGACGCCGGCATCATCGTCCCCTGGACGGTCTGGATGCAGTTTGACGACGCCTCGATCGTCGAGGAGAACTGGGCCTCGATGGACCGCTTCATGAATTATATCAACGACACGAAGTACGACCACGCGACCCATGCCGCCGAGAACGGCAACTACCAGTGGGCCGACTGGCTGAGCTACGAGCCGCTCGAGAGCTGCGGCGGACTCGCGTTCGAGACCGTGCGCGGCCGGCGGCAGCCGAAAGCCGATGCCATCGTCTACTGGAACTACCTGAGCGCCTCCTACTGGGCCATCGACGCGGAGATGATGCGCGACATGGCCGCCGCGACCGGCCGCGACGCCGCGAAATACCAGGCGATGGCGGACGCCGCGAAGGCCTACCTGAAGCAGCAGTTCCTCCGCCCGGACGGCAGTTTCAAGACGGCGATCCTCAATACGATGCAGACCCCGGTGCTCTTCGCGCTGAAGAACGGCCTGCTCGAAGGAAAGGCGCTGGAGGCCGCGAAGGATCGCCTGCGCGCGAACTTCGCCGCCCACGGCAACTGCCTCCAGACCGGCTTCCTCGGGACCTCGATCCTGATGCAGACCCTGACCGACTACGGGATGGCCGACATCGCCTACGAGCTCCTGCTCCAGCGCAAGAACCCGAGCTGGATCTACTCGATCGACAACGGCGCGACGACGATCTGGGAGCGCTGGAACAGCTACACGGTCGAGGACGGCATGGGCCCGCAGGGCATGAACAGCTTCAACCACTACGCCTACGGCGCCGTCTGCGCCTGGATCTGGGAGACCGTCGCCGGCATCGCCCCCGATCCGGCCGCCCCGGGTTTCAAGCATATCATCATGAAGCCGGTGCCGGACAAGCGCCTCGGCCACGTCAGCGCGGCGTATGATTCCGCCGCCGGAATGATCCGGAGCGCCTGGCACTACGAGGGCGACCGCTGTATCTGGGAGTTCACGGTTCCCGAAGGTGCAACCGCGTCTGTGACCCTTCCGGGCGCGTCTGAGGCGAAGAATTACACGGCAGGCAGCTACAAATTGGAGTTTTAGACGTTTTCCGGAATAAGTGTATGCAAAGACGATCCTTTCTGAAGACGGCCGCGGGGGCGGTGGCGGCCGCCGGGCTGGGGCTCCCGGCCTGCCGGAACGCCCGGCCTGCCGGCGCGCGCGCCGGTTCCTCCCGGATGACCCTCCGCTGGTTCCCCTATGAGCTGCAGCTGCGGCATACCTTCACGGTCTCGTCGTACTCGCGGACGACGACGCCGGACGTGCAGGTGGAGATTGACTATGAGGGGATGACCGGGTACGGGGAGGCCTCGATGCCGCCCTACCTCGGCCACACCGTCGAATCGGTCTGCGCCTTCCTGGAAAGGGTGGACCTGGGGCAGTTCCCGGACCCGCTCCGCATCGCGGACATCATGGAATACGTCGACGGGCTCTCCGACGGGGACGCCCCGGCGAAGGCGGCGATCGACATCGCCCTGCACGACCTGCAGGGTAAGCTGCTCGGCGCGCCGCTCTTCCGCCTCTGGGGCCTGAACCCCGACCGGGCGCCGGACACGACCTTCACGATCGGCATCGATACCCCGGACGTGGTCCGGGAGAAGACCCGCGAGTGCGCCGGACAGTTCAACATCCTGAAGGTGAAAGTGGGCCTGGACAACGACGAGGAGATGATCCGGACGATCCGCGAGGTCACGGACCTGCCGATCGCCGTGGATGCCAACCAGGGCTGGACCGACCGCGCGAAGGCGCTCGACGAGATCTTCTGGCTGCAGGAGCAGGGGATCGTGATGGTCGAGCAGCCGATGGCGGCGGACCGGCTCGACGACATCGCCTGGATTACCGAGCGCAGTCCGGTGCCGGTTTTTGCCGACGAGTCGATCCAGCGGCTGCGCGACCTGCCGCGGATCCGGGGGGCGTTCAGCGGCATCAACGTGAAGCTGATGAAATGTACCGGCCTGCTGGAGGCGCAGAAGATGATCGCCTGGGCGCAGGCGGAGGGGATGCGCGCGATGCTGGGCTGCATGACGGAGACGTCCTGCGCCTGCACCGCGGCGGCCCACCTTTCGCCGCTGGTCGATTTCGCCGACCTGGACGGCAACCTGCTGATTGCGAACGACCGCTTCGAGGGAATGGTCGTGCGCGGCGGGAAAATAACAATCCCAGACCGTCCGGGCCTGGGATTGAAAGTGCTCTGATACTGCGCGGGGATTATTTCTTCGCCTTGAGCAGGTCGCGGATCTCTTCGAGGAGGACGACATCGTCCGGTTTCGGGGCCGGGGCCGCCGGCTCGGCCGGAGCGGCTTCCTCTTCCTTCTTCTTGAGGTTCTTCGCCTTCGCGATGGCGCGGATGACGAGGAAGATGCAGAGGGCGATGATGATGAAGTCGACGCACTCCTGGAGGAAGTTGCCGTAGTTCAGGACGGCCGGTTCTGCGTCTTCCGCCGCGCTGGCCCAGCTCGGCAGGGTCACGCTCAGCGACTTGAAGTCGAATCCGCCGAGGAGGGTCCCGACGAGGGGCATGATGATGTCGTTCACGAGGGAGGAGATGATCTTGCCGAACGCGCCGCCGATCACGACGCCGACCGCCATGTCAATCACGTTTCCCTTCATCGCAAAGTCCTTGAAATCGGACCAAAAACCTTTCTTTGCCATATGCTTGATTTTTAGGGTTATTCTCTCCCGTAAATATACCAATTTTTTTTAATCCGGTGAAAAAGACTTACCTTTACATGATAAAAATGATTTGCTATGGGAAAGGTAGTCACTTTCGGTGAGATTATGATGCGGCTGGCGGCGCCGGGATACGAGCGCCTGGGCTATGCGCGGCAGTTGGAACTGTATTTCGGGGGCGGGGAGGCGAATGTCGCCGTGTCGCTCGCGAATTTCGGGGTCCCGGTCGAGTACGTGACGCGGCTGCCGGAGAACGAGCTCGCGACGGCCTGCGTGCGGGAGCTGCGCTCCTGGGGCGTCGGGACGGACTTCATCGTCCGCGGCGGCAGCCGGATGGGCATCTATTTCACGGAAACCGGCGCGGTCGCGCGGCCGAGCAACGTCCTCTATGACCGGGAGCATTCCGCGATCGCGGAGATCAAGCCCGGGATGATCGACTGGGAGGAAGTGTTCGCCGGCGCGGACTGGTTCCACTGGACGGGCATCACCCCGGCGATCAGCCAGGGCGCCGCAGACGTCTGCCTGGAGGCCGTCCGTGCAGCCCGGAAGCAGGGACTGACCGTCTCCTGCGACCTGAACTACCGGAAGAAACTCTGGAAATACGGCAAGCCCGCCGCGGCGGTGATGCCGGCGCTCGTCGAAGGCTGCGACGTAATCCTCGGCAACGAGGAGGACGCGGAGAAGGTCTTCGGCATCAAGCCGGATGCGCGCGGCTACCTGAGCGTCTGCGAGGCGCTGAAGGCCCGCTTCCCGCAGGCGAAGAAGATTGCCGTGACCCTGCGCGGCTCCATCAACGCCAACCACAATACCTGGAAAGGCGTCCTCTACGACGGGAAGCGGCTGTACGAATCCTGCACCTATGACATTACCCACATCGTCGACCGCATCGGCGGCGGCGATTCCTTCATGGGCGGCCTGATCTACGGGCTGCGCACCTGGCCGGACGAGCCGCAGCGCGCCCTCGAATTCGCCGCCGCCGCGTCCTGCCTGAAGCACACCGTTCCCGGCGACTTCAACCAGGTCTCCGTGGCGGAGGTCGAAAGCCTGATGGGCGGCAACGCTACCGGCCGCGTCAACCGCTAGGAATATGGATAAAACGGACTTCTACAGGACTCTGGACACGGCGCCGATGGTGCCGGTCTTCTACCACGCCGACCTCCCCACGGCGCGGGAAGTCCTGCGGGCCTGCTACGCGGGCGGCGTCCGCGTGTTCGAATTCACGAACCGGGGCGAGGCCGCCGCGGAAGTCTTCGCCGCGCTGGTTCCCTTTGCGGCGAAGGAACTGCCGGGCCTGCTGCTCGGCGCCGGGTCGGTATCCGACCCGCGGTCCGCGCGCCGCTTCCTCCGCCTCGGGGCGCGGTTCATCGTCGGCCCGCAGTACGTGCCGGCGGTCCGCCGGGTCTGCCGCCTGCGCGGCGTCCCGTACGTCCCCGGCTGCGGGACCGTCTCCGAGGTCGGCCGCGCCCAGCGCGCCGGCTGCCGCGTCTGCAAAGTCTTCCCCGGCGAGGTGCTGGGGCCGGCGTTCGTGAAGGCCCTCCTCGCGCCGATGCCCTGGAGCCGGATCATGGTCACGGGCGGTGTGGAGCCTGCGCGGGAAAGCCTGGAAGCCTGGTTCGACGCCGGCGTCTGCAGCGTCGGGATGGGCAGCAAGCTCCTCCCTGCGGACCTGCTGGCCGCCGCCGACTGGCCGGCCCTGGCCGGCCGCTGCCGCGCGTGCCTGGACATCATCAACGGATTGAAACATTAAAACATATTATGAAAAGACTGTTACTCATTGCCTTAACCGCCTGCCTGGCAGCAGTGCAGCTCCTGGCGCAGGACGAGGTCCCGTGGGACCGCAAACAGACCGGTTTTGCCTCTACGCCGAAAGTCGGCGCCTTCTTCATCAGCAAGTACGGCTATTCGGACCTGGACGGCCAGCACGGATTCTCCCAGCGGATGACCCGCGCCTATGTCGACGGTACGATCCTGAATGATTTCAAGTACCGCGTCCAGATCCAGATCAACAACGCCGCGTTCCATATGAAGGACTATTTCGTGGAGTGGGCCCGCTGGAAGGAATTCTCCGTCAAGATCGGCCAGTACAAGCGCGCCTTCCTCTTCGAGAATCCCTACAACCCCTGGGACGTCGGTTTCGGCGACTACTCCCAGATTACCAAGAAGTTCTCCGGGATGGGGGACTACTGCGGCGAAGCCGGCTCGACCGGCGGCCGTGACATGGGCCTCCAGTTCCAGGGCGACCTCTTCCCGGTTTCCTCCGACGGCCACCGCCTCATCCACTACCAGCTCCAGCTGATGAACGGCCAGGGCATCAACACGGGCGACGCCAACGCCCGCAAGGATCTGATCGGCTCCCTCCAGATCCAGCCCGTCCAGGACCTCATGATCGGTGTCTTCGGATGGACCGGCGACTATGTCGCGAACGGCGTGACCGTGGACCGCAACCGCTGGGCCGTCTCCGCGAAGTATGAGCACGACGCCTGGAGCGCCCGCTTCGAGTATGCGAGCTCCCGGGGCCACAAGATTGCCGAATACAACCCCGCGACGAAGACCTTCCGCGGTACGGGCATGGCTGACGGCTGGTACGCCGCCGTCGGCGTTCCGGTGAACGCCTGGCTGAAGCTCTACGCCAAGTACGATGTCTACCGCGACCGGGCGACCTGGGATTCCGCGCAGACCGTCTGGGCCTTCGCTCCCAACATGCAGATCCACAAGAACCTGATGCTGCAGCTCCAGTACAACTATGTGGACAACCGCCTTGTCCCCGGCCAGAAATACAACGAGTTCTGGGCCGAAGTCTACGTCCGGTTCTAAAACCCCCGACCGATGGCAGAGAGTCAGAAGAAAACGAATTACCGGTGGGTGATCGTCGCGATGCTCTTCTTCGCGACGACGATCAACTACCTCGACCGGCAGGTCCTCTCGCTGACCTGGGAGGACTTCATCCGTCCCGAATTCCACTGGAGCAACAACAACTACGGCACGATCACGGGCGTCTTCTCCCTGATCTACGCGGTCGCGATGCTGTTCGCGGGCTCCGTCGTCGATAAGCTGGACACGAAGAAAGGCTACTTCTGGAGCATCTTCATCTGGTCGCTCGGCGCCTGCCTCCACGCCCTCTGCGGCGCGGGCACGAACGCGATCATGAACGTCCTCGGCGCCGCCGGCAGGATCACGCTCGTCAGCATGACCCTCTTCATCCTGGCCCGCTGCGTGCTCGCGGTCGGTGAAGCCGGCAACTTCCCCGCCGCCAACAAGGCGGTCGCGGAATACTTCCCCCGGAAGGACCGCGCCTTCGCGACCTCGATCTTCAACGCCGGCTCGACGATCGGCGCCCTCGTGGCCCCGTTCTGCATCCCGCCGCTCGCCAAGGCCTACGGCTGGGAAATGGCCTTCATCATCATCGGCGCCCTCGGTTTCATCTGGATGGGCCTCTGGATGCTGGTCTATGAGAAGCCGGAGAAGAACCGCCGCGTCAACGCCGCGGAGCTGGCCTATGTCCGCGAGGACGGCGACGCCGCCCCGGCGCAGAAGGAGAAGACGCGCTATCCCCTCTGGAAGTGTTTCCGCTTCAAGCAGACCTGGGCTTTCATCGTCGGCAAGGGAATGACCGACGGCGTCTGGTGGTTCTTCCTCTTCTGGATGCCTTCCTACCTGAAGAACGTCTACGGGATGAGCAGCACCGACCCGCGCTTCCAGATCGCCATCGGCGTCCTGTACCTGATCGTGATGCTGTCCCTGCTGGGCGGCTACCTGCCGACCATCTTCGTCGAGAAGCGGAAGATGCACCCCTATGACGGAAAGATGCGCGCGATGCTGATCTTCGCCTTCTTCCCGCTGGCGGCCCTCTTCGCGCAGCCCCTGTCCCATATCTCCTACTGGATTCCCGTCGCGCTCGTCGGCATCGCCGCAGCCGCCCACCAGTCCTGGAGCGCCAACATCTTCTCGACCGTCGGCGACATGTTCCCGAAAGAGTCGATCGCGACCATCACCGGCATCGGCGGCATGGCCGGCGGCCTCGGCTCCTTCTTCATCCAGCAGGGAGCGGGCCTCCTCTTCGACGCCAGCGAAGCCGGCGGCTGGACCGTCTTCGGCGCCCACGGCATCCAGGCCGGCTACATCATCATGTTCACCTACTGCGCCGTCGCCTACCTCGCCGCCTGGCTCATCATGAAGTCCCTTGTCCCGCATTACCAACCCATTGAAAAATAATTTGGTATTTCGGAATCTAATCGTTACCTTTGCAGCCCAAAAGTTTAATCAATCAATTATTTAATTCTTTGCAAATGGCTGCTGAATACTTACAGGCTGACAAAAAGCAAGAGATTTTCGCGAAGTACGGAAAGTCTAATAAGGACACCGGCTCCCCTGAGAGCCAGGTTGCGCTATTTTCCTACCGTATCGCTCACCTTACCGAGCACGTGAAGAAGAACAAGAAGGACGTGGTTACCCGTCGTTCCCTTCTCCGCCTCGTCGGTAAGAGACGTCAGGTGCTGGATTACCTCCAGAAGACCGACATCGAGAGATACAGAAACATCATCAAGGAGCTCGGTCTCCGTCGATAAACGATAGGAAAGGATGATAGGGATGGTTCCCGGTAGGAGCCATCCCTTTTTTGGATGAAAAAGACGTTAAGGAAAACAATAATGAACATTATCAAGAAACAGATTACCCTGGCGGACGGTCGCGTGATTGAGATCGAGACCGGTAAACTCGCCAAGCAGGCCGACGGATCTGCCGTCGTGAAGATGGGTGGCACGATGCTCCTCGCCACCGTATGTGCAGCCAAAGAAGTGAAGGAAGGCACCGATTTCATGCCTCTGACGGTTGATTACAGAGAGAAATACTACGCCGCAGGCCGTTTCCCCGGCGGATTCATGAAGCGCGAAAGCAAGCCCAGCGACTATGAGATCCTGATTGCCCGCCTGGTGGACCGTCCGATCCGTCCCCTGTGGCCGGATGACTTCCACCTCGAGGTCTTCCTCCAGCTGAGCCTGATCTCCGCCGAGGCCGACATCCAGCCCGACGCCCTCGCCGGCCTGGCCGCCTCCTGCGCCCTCGCGACCAGCGACCTCCCGTTCGGCGGTCCGGTCTCCGAGGTCCGCGTCGCCCGCATTAACGGCGAATTCGTCATCAACCCCGGTTTCTCCCAGATGAAGGACGCCGACCTCGAGCTGATGGTCGCCGCGACCGAGGAGAACATCATGATGGTCGAGGGCGAAATGAACGAGGTTCCCGAGAGCGTGATGCTCGAGGCGATCAAGTTCGCCCACGAAGAGATCAAGAAGCACTGCCGCGTCCAGAAGGAGCTCATGCACGAGCTCGGCACGGACGTCAACAAGCGCGACTATCCCCACGACGAGCAGGATGAGGACCTCCGCAAGGCCGTCAAGGATTTCTGCTACGACAAGTGCTACGCCCTCGCGAAGAGCGCCAAGCCCAAGCACGAGCGTGAAGACGGCTTCAACGCCATCGTCGACGAGTACATCGCGACCCTCCCCGAGCCCCAGAACATCGAGGAGCGCGAAGCCTTCGAGAAGAAGGTCGCCCTCGTGAAGCGCTACTACCATGACGTCGAGAAGGAAGCGATGCGCAACCTCATCCTCGACGAAGGCATCCGCCTCGACGGCCGCGCCACGACCCAGGTCCGCCCGATCTGGTGCGAGGTCGACTACCTCCCGTGCGCCCATGGTTCCGCCATCTTCACCCGCGGTGAGACCCAGTCCCTCGCGACCGTGACCCTCGGCACCAAGATGGATATGAAAGAGATGGACGAGGTCCTGATCCAGGGAGACCAGCAGTTCGTCCTCCACTACAACTTCCCGCCGTTCGCCACGGGCGAGGCCAAGCCCCAGCGGGCTCCCGGCCGCCGCGAAATCGGCCACGGCAACCTCGCGATGCGCGCCCTCAAGCCCGTCATCCCGATGGCCCCGGAGAATCCCTACGCCGTGCGCGTCGTCTCCGACATCCTCGAGTCCAACGGCTCCTCCTCGATGGCCTCCGTCTGCGGCGGCTGCCTGGCGCTGATGGACGCGGGCGTGAAGATCCGCAAGCCGGTCGCCGGTGTGGCGATGGGCCTCATCACGGACGCCGAGCGCCCGAACGACCGCTACGCCATCCTGACCGACATCCTCGGTGACGAGGACCACCTCGGCGACATGGACTTCAAGGTCACCGGCACGAAGGACGGCATCACCGCGACCCAGATGGACATCAAGGTCGACGGCCTGAGCTACGACGTGCTCGAGAAGGCCCTGGAGCAGGCCCGTCAGGGTCGCCTCCACATCATGGGCGAAATGATGAAGACCATCAGCGAGCCGCGTGAGGACTACAAGCCGTTCGTTCCGCGCGTCGTCGAGATCCGCATCCCGAGCGAGTTCATCGGTGCCGTCATCGGCAAGGGCGGCGAGGTCATCCAGAAGATCCAGAAGGAGACCGGCACGACCATCACGATCGATGAGAAACCGAAGGAAGGCGGCAACCCGGGCGAGACCGAGGGTATCGTCGATATCTTCAGCACCGACAGGGATTCGATGGACAAGGCCCTCGAGTGGATCAAGGGGATCTGCGCGGTTCCCGAGGTCGGTACCGTCTACCACGGCCGCGTCGTCTCGATCCTGGAATTCGGTGCGTTCATCGAGATCCTTCCGGGCAAGGAAGGCCTCCTGCACGTCTCCGAGATTGCCTGGGGCAAGACCGACAAGGTTGAGGACGTCCTGACCGTCGGCGACGAGGTCGATGTGAAGCTCCTCGAGATCGATGCCAAGACCGGCAAGATGCGCCTGTCGATGCGCGCCCTGACGGAGAAGCCGGAAGGCTACGTCGAGCCGGAGCGCCGGCCGCGCGGCGGCAACGGCGGCAACGGCGGCAACGGCCGCGGCGGCGAGCGTCGCGAAGGCGGCGACCGCCGGAACGGCGGCAACGGCCGCGGCGGTGAGCGTCGCGATGGCGGCGAGCGCCGGAATGGCGGCAACGGCCGCGGCGGCGAGCGTCGCGAAGGCGGCAACCGCGAGAACCGCGGCGGCGAGCGCCACAGCCGCCCCGCCTCCCGTCCGGAGACCGCCCCGGAGCCGTCCTTTGACGACTTCGCCCTCCCGAAAGAAGAGCTCTTCTAGCGCCGCAACCCCTTCCTGCCCGCTCTCCTGTCATTCCGAGCGCAGCGAAGGAATCTATACGCAGAAAAAGCATTTTTCCTGAGATATCCCAAAAAAGGGCTACTCAGAAAAATTGCTTTTTCTGCTTTCCCGACCCGTCCCCCGTCCCGCCCTGTCCGGGCCTCTTGAATCGCAGAAAGAACTGTTTTCCTGAGATCGTCGAAAAAACGCCGCCTCAGAAAAACAGTTCTTTCTGCTTCCTGTATCCTGTCCGGGCCTCTCCTCTTCCTCCTCCTCCCTCGCCGCCTCTGTCTCAGCTCCGGTGTATCCCGCTCCGGCGCGCTTCGGCACGTCCCTGCCGCTACGCATTTGCACCCCGCCCCCCGCTGGAGCGCGCTGCAGGGCCTCCGCCCCTGCAAATGCGTAACCGCCGCCCCGCTCTGGCGCGCTTCGGCACGTCCCTGCCGCTACGCATTTGCACCCCGCCCCCCGCTGGAGCGCGCTGCAGGGCCTCCGCCCCTGCAAATGCGTAACCGCCGCCCCGCTCTGGCGCGCTTCGGCGCGGCCCTGCCGCTACGCATTGACACCCCGACCCCCGCTGGAGAGCGCTGCAGGGCCTCCGCCCCTGCAAATGCGTAGCCGCCGCCCCGCTCCGGCGCGCTGCAGGGCCTCCGCCCCTGCAAATGCGTAACCGCCGCCCCGCTCCGGCGCGCTTCGGCACGTCCCTGCCGCTACGCATTTGCAC
>Ga0079305_1000902_pt1 | contig 49627 bp, 48 predicted proteins | sample LMS_cellobiose_e_FD_79183 | JGI IMG/M metagenome (GOLD analysis project Ga0079305, IMG submission 79183) | Rumen-fistulated moose microbial communities from Alaska, USA - LMS_cellobiose_enrichment | ecosystem: Host-associated > Mammals > Digestive system > Stomach > Rumen fluid ...
ACCCGCTTTAGACTTCCTTCTCTTCCAATTTTTAGCTCAAAGAATCTCCCGCCTTTTCAGCGGATACTTCCCCCTTGCGGAGCCGTCCCACTTTCGGCGAGCTTTTCCGTTCTATCAGATTTAAAAAATAATGTCAATGTTTTTTTTAAAAAACTTTTATTTTTATTCAGCCCGAAGCTATCCGCCACGGGGACCATCAACATATCTGATATAGCACCGTCTTTCAACTGTGCTCGCTTAACTTACTACATTCCCCTTATTTTTGTCAACACCTTCTCGCAACTTTTTAAGTAAAAATAATAAATAATCAAAAAATGTTATAATTGTGAACAGAACAGAAAGGGCGTAGAATACCATGGCAACTGTCCAGACAAAGTCCACCGCACCCAGGCAGAGGCCTGTCCGCTCAAAGGTTACAGCAAGAAGAGAGCTTATAGCCGCAAAGGCATAAACCCACTCCTTTATCTTTCCACCCATCCGGGCTCCCATGGCAAAACCGTGCCTCATCATAATCATCCGCATGAATGTGACAGAAATCTCGCGGTATACAATGATGGCAAACATCCATACAGGCATTCTTCCAAGGCCTACAAAGCACAGGAAATAGGTAAGCCGTGCAAAAAGGTCGGTATAGGGGTCGAACATCTTGCCGAAATCAGAGACAATTCCAAACTTCCTGGCTGTATAGCCGTCCAGAATATCAGAGATGTCCATAAGGAACATCAGAATCCAGCACAGGATGACAGATCCTGTTGCAAAGTGGCCATCAGTCCAGACAGGCCAGAAGAATACAACCATAAAAAGGGGCGAGAATACAATCCTCACCGCAGAAAGATAATTAGGAAGATTTTTCATTCTATTTTCTCAAAGTTTTCCTTATAAAGATTATATAATCAGCCAGGGAGAGCAGAGCTGCCACGGCAGAAAGAGCAAAGAAGAACATCGATATAATATATAATGGAGAAACAACGTCGGGAAGTATTGAGAGCCTGGTCACAGAGACATAGAGCAGACCAAAGATTCCAGCCCCAGCATATGCACAGGCCTTTAGCTTTCCACCCATCCGGGCACCCATGGCAATTCCGCGCTTCATCATCATAGTGCGGCAGAAGAGAATAGTTATCTCCCGGTACAGGATGATGGCGAAAATCCACACAGGCATAAAGTGGATACCCACAAAGCAGATAAAATAGGTAAGACGGCTGAACACATCGGCAAAAGGATCGAATATCTTTCCGAAATCCGATACCTGACCGAACTTCCGGGCGGCCATACCGTCAAAGAGATCCGAGAACTCATTTATCACAAACAGAATGATGCATGCAAGCACAGAGCATGAGGCAAACCGTTCTCCTGCCCACAGCGGAAGAAAGAAGAAGAACATAAAGAAAGGCGAGAGAATTATGCGTAATGCAGTAAGGATATTAGGTAGATTCATACTAAAATTGTAGTCCTTAATAAACAGACTTGTCAAGATTCAGAAGATCTGTCCCGGCAGCTTAAGTTTTTTCTTTGGAGGGAAAAGCTTGTCAAACTTCTCCACATCCTCATCAGCAACATAATAGCCTTTAGGTGTCTGATACACACCGGTGATACCTTTAAGATAACTTGGAATCAGCTCCCGGCCCAGGAAGAATGAGGAATCCGCACCCTCAGGCAAATCGTGGTAGCGTATGCCAAACTTGCTTGCATAATCAAAACCGCACTTGCTGTAGAAATCGATATTGCCCTCAAAAAGCACTGCACCGAAACCCTGCTCTGCCGCCTTCTCCAGAGAATAATCCAGAAGAATCTTGCCATAGCCCTTGCGCTTAAGCTCAGGAGTTATGCAGATAGGCCCCATGGCCAGAACAGGAATATCCCTGCCGTCATCTGCATTGATGACAGCACGCATGAACATATTCTGACCTATCAGAACGCCATCCTTCTCCATTACAAAATCCAGTTCCTTAATAAAAGCAGGATCATCCCTGAGCACATGGATAACATAATGCTCGCTGCAACCAGGCCGGTACACATTCCAGAAGGATTCCCGTATAAGGTTCTCCACTGCTCTGTAATCTTTCTTTTCTTCCAAGCGGAAGGTAATGTTGTTTGCCATAACATCCTTATAACACATTTTAAAGACATGAAGAAGTATAACTTGACTTTACCAAATATATTTGGTATTAAAAAATATATGAAATATCATTTTTCTTACAAAATAGATGATGACGGCGTCTGGGGTAATTGTTGTGAAGTTCCAGACTTATACGCCCAAGGTAATTCAGTAGATGATTTCAAAAAGAACTGTGAGGAGGCCCTGAACCTTATGCTGGAAGAACCCGAAGATTCTCAGATCGAGTTCAATCTGCCAGAAAAGAAATATGATAAAAAGAAAAACACTATCCAAGTTCCAGTGTATCCAGAAGTAGCCTTTGGTATGATGCTCCGTATGTTTAGGCTTAAACACAAGATGACTCAGAAACAGGCTGAAGAAAAGCTGGGCATGAAAAATGTATACAGCTACCAGCGGCTTGAGAAGAAATCCAATCCAACCATTTCTATACTGAAAAAAGTGACAGAAGTGTTCCCTGATTTAGAGCTAGATATGTTGCTGAATTAAAAAGGGCATACACACAGGTATGCCCTTTTTAATTCATGAATATTTTTTCTATATATCCAAAATAAATTATAAATTCTAATATCCAACAATTGTTACAGTCGGATTATTATTTGGCAATTTTCCAGAGAGAGCTGTAGTATATTTAGAAACTGATGCTTGCGGAACATAAACAGTCCTCAAATGCGTTGAGCTATGAAAAATCCCACCTCCTTCTATTGTCGGAGGCTCAATACTTTGCATTGTCACATAAGAAATCTCTGTACAACCAAAGAATGCAGAAACATTTATATTTGTCACACTTGCAGGTATTATTATTTCATCTAAGCCATCACAATTTTCAAGGAGATTGGCTGTTATGTTACTTAAATTATTTGACAAAGTTATAGAAGAAAGGCCACAATCTCCAAACGATCCAGACCCAATTTCAGTCACACTATTTGGTATTGTTATAGTACCAAGTTTAGTACAATTTATAAAAGCATTATCTCCAATAGTTTCTATACCATTTCCCATAGTTACTGTTGCTAATTTTATACAATACCCAAAGGCATTATCTCCTATACTTATTACACTTCCTGGAATACTAATACTCGTTAGATTAGAACAAGTTTCAAATGCATTATCACCAATACCTTGTACACCATTTGTTATTGTCACACTTGTAAGCTTCTGATAACCATGAAAAGCATAGTTTCCAATATTAGTCACGTCACTTGGGATTATCATATCTGTTACTGTTACACTATTTAAGACCAAATTGGGTTTCCCAAGTGAATTTAATGGGTTTGCAGTATGATTACCAAATTCAATACCACACCAAGACACAAGGTCAGTTATTTTTACACTAGCAAGTCCTGTACAACCAGAGAAAGCAGATTCTCCAATACTAGTAACCCCACTTGGTATTGCTATGCTACTGAGGCTCTGGCAGTTATTGAATGCATTGGCTCCAATAGAAGTAACACTATCTGGAATTGTTAAATTAACAATCCAATTATAACCACTACATGCATTTTCTCTGATACTGGTTGTACCTGAAGAAAAAGCCACTGTTTTAATATTTGTATAAGATGGGAAAATTGTTTTAAAATTTAGTATAACAGAATCTGGTATTGTTACATTAGTGAGAGCATTGCAATAAGAAAAAGCTTGACTATCAATGCTTGTCACCCCTTTTCCTATTATTACTCGATAAAGATTTGTACACCTATAAAAAGCATTTCTTCCAATATTTCTTATATTATCAGGAATAGTTATACTACCCAGATTACTACAACAAGAGAAAACTCCATCTTCAAGACTACTTATACCAGTTCCAATTATTATAGAAGTAAGATTGCTACATCCATCAAAAGCGTTATTGCCTAAAGATGTTACACTATTAGGGATTGTAATATTTGTAAGACCTGTACAACTAGCAAACGCAGAACTTTCAATTTTTGTAACACTACTTGGTATTGTGATAGAAGATAGTTTGCTACAAGACCGGAATGCACCAGCTTTAATAGAAGTTAAAGTATTTGGTAATACTATAGTTGTAAAATTACAGCTATTGAATGCAGCATTATCAATTCCAGTTACAGATTTACCACCTATTTCACTTGGAATGGTTACGGATGCCAACTTTTTCCCCGATGTTGTAAGGCCCGTAATGGTTACATAGTTCCCATAAGAAGTATACGTGAAGTATGACTCCCACTTTGCATATACTGTTATATTTCCTGAAACAACACTATTTTTAGTAAAACGATCCCCAGTTCCATTTTCACCTGTATACCATCCAATAAATTCATAATTGTTCTTTTCTGGCGCTGTTGGAAGTGAATCAACCGTTGTTGCTGGCGATGATACTGTTTTTGTTGTAGGGTTAGCTGAAACATTTGCGCCTTGACTATCAAATGTTACAGTATAACTATATGAGTTCCATTTTGCATATACCGTCATATTAGAATTTACTATGGTATTTGCTGTAAAAGTATCCCCCTCGCCATTTGGTTTTATAAACCAGCCATCAAATTTATAACCAGTTCTAGCAGGTGCTATTGGAAGTGTCCCTACATTTACAGCAGGAGAGACAACTGATTTACTTGTTGGATTTGCATCTGTTGTTGCATCTTGGCTGTCGAATGTGACAATATATGTTGGATTTGATGTCCAGAATGCATACACCGTCATATCCCTAGTTACAACTGTATCTTTAGTGAACTCACTTCCTTCACCATTCTGTTCTGAGAACCAACCACAGAAATAAAAACCATCCTTTTTAGGAGCTGTTGGAAGTGTTCCTACTGTTGTGTTTGGAGAATTGACTGGTTTACTTGTCGGATCCGGCAAAATATTAGCCCCATCACCATTAAATGTAACGGTGTAGTTATACTCATCCCACTTTGCATATACCGTGATATTTGCAGAAACCACAGTACCTGCAGTGAACTCTCCACCTGCTCCACCTGCTCCGCCTGCTTCTTTATACCACCCGCCGAAATTATAGCCTGTCTTTGCCGGTGGTGTAGGCAGTTGTCCTACTGTAACAGCTGGTGGGACAATCTCCTTGCTGGTAAAGCCTGGAGCTGTTGTTGCCCCTTGCCCATCAAATGTTACAGTATAAATCTCTGTACTATATCCTGCTATGCTAGCAGAATAAGTATTCCATCCACCGGCAGCCTTATAGTCGTCAACACCCTCAACAGGCACACTGACAATAGCTGTACAGCCTTCCAACGCTCCTGTTCCAAGTGCAGGAGGTGTGGCTGTTAGCAGAACTATACTGTTTAAACCAGCACATCCGGAAAATGTGCCGCTTCCTATAGAAGTGACACCACTAGGAATAGTCAAGGTAGAGATTCCAGTACATCCTGTAAATGCATTATCCCCGATAGAGGTGACTGTATTAGGAATTGACAATTCTGTGACAGCATCACAGTTTTGGAATGCCCCTGCTCCGATAGCAACAACTTGGTAGCCGTCAATAGCTTCTGGTATTATGATGCTAGCAAGTGTCTTCCCTCTGGCAGTCAGACTGAGTATTTTTATATAAGGAACACCCGGTGCCCTCTGTTGTGCTCCGTTGAGTGCTGGTGCCGGGGAACCCGGATTAATCACCTGGACATTGAATATTGCCGCCCATTTGGCATAGAGAGTAACATTCTTCCCCTTATAGGAAGCACCAGGGGTATAGCTTGTACCGGAGCCGTCTGCAGATGTGTTCCAGCCGTCAAAAAGATATCCGCTCTTTACAAGGTTGCCTGTATTGGCCTGTACCGACAGGGGAGAATCCTCATCACCGCTCTGCTTAGCAGGAGCCACACCAGACTCTGCTCCATTGCCATTGTAGCTTATGGTGAATACCTCTTTCACAGCGCTTCCACCACCACCTCCGCCGCAGCCAACAAGAACCAATATAGAACCAAGTACAAGCATCAAAACCAGCAATCTACAACTTTTCATAATCAAATATTCTCCAAATAGAACTAAGTATCATTATATAATCACTTAATTAAATTAAGTATAATGATTAATTTACGTAATTACAATAGCTTTATTTGTAGTAAACACTCAATTACAATAGATACATGGATGGCTATTTCGCTGATTTCATACAGAACTTGAAGTTCTACCGCTCCGAGAAGAAGGTCTCTCAGGCCAAGCTTGCCGAACTTTGCGACTGTTCTTACGGCATGATAGGGGCTATAGAATCGGGCAGGTCAAAACCATCTTTTGATATGATACTTGCAATTTCTTCTGCTCTGAATGTCCATCCTGCCGACCTGTTCCTGCGGAACACATCTACCAACAGCATCATGATGCGCCACAGGCTCCAGAACCTGCTGGTTCCCGGCATCATATCCTTAATCCGCCAGAACTTCCCGGAATAGTATTTCCCGATTTGCAGCTGGACATGCTGATAAATTAATTTCAGAATGCCTTTCTAGATTACAAATTGTTCCATTTCTGCATTGGTTAATGGTCGTCCAAGTCGTTTTGATAAAAGAATTGCCTCGTGCAATCGGAAAAATTTTCCATCGGCAGGCTCTGTAAGTCTGGAATCAGGCATTTCTTCGCCAAATCTCATTGCAGAATCAGAATTGTCAAAAGTCATTGTATAAGTATTACAAATAACAGGTTCTCTTTCTTTTAGTGCAATCATTTTAAGCCTCCTCTGAAAAATATTTCTTTATAAGCGATAATGCCGCATAACTATCAATATACATATTTTGCTCATCAATACTCTGAGCATTTAATGTTTTTCGGTAATGTTCAACTAAATTTGATTTTGCCTTAAACTGAATGTGGAATACTCCAATCAAACAACCAGCCTTCATGCCTTAGCTTATCAGCATCAGCTTTAGTTATGGTTCTAGAAATAAGTCGGTATTGAGTATTACATTCTTCTTTTGTAATTCTGTTTATAAGACAGTTTGTAAGTCCATCTATCTCAATATCAACTTCCATACAGAACTCCTTACATTATTATAACACAAAATCACGAACTTGATAAGGCATTAGATAGATTAAATGGGATTATTTTAAGTCCGCTTTAGATTTTTTAAGCGGATTGGGGAGTAATATGCAGAATTAAAAAGGCGGCCTAAATTCCGTTATTGGTACTATTATTCCAGAAACTTTCTCAAAAGCAATCTCAATTGTTTCTTCACTAATTCTTGTAATTCCGTTGATATCTTGGACTGAATAGTCCATGGAAAATCTGCATTCTCTTTGATAAGCATAAGAATTACATTTTGTAAATTCATCTGCACCTATTAGTGATTTTGAAAAATCCTGGTATCTGATTCTGTCAAATCGAGGGTTACATCGTTCAAGTGACTTTAGTACATTAATTATAAAGTTTAAACCATTCTTATAATATAAAATATAATCGTATTCCGGGAAGCATTTGATAATGGCATCAATAGTCGATTTATTTATTTCTTTTGCTCTCAAACAAGATAGACAAAAAACATATTTATTAGACAAGGCATCTGGAAAAACTTTAATAAAATTGACACGCGGCGTTGATACTGGCTTGTCGTTATTATTCAATAACATACTTAATCCTTCATTTTTGTCTGCTATAGCACTGCATTTTTTTTCGTCTTTTTCTTCAATATTTCTATAATAAGAAAGCTTATTAAACCTAAGGATACCATTGTTTATTCTCTCAAGATGTTCTCTTTTGCCGAATTTAATTAATATATAATCATCTGGATTTGAAGCTTGGAATTTTAAATTGCTGTCTTTATTCATATCCCTCTCCCTTAATACATTGCTTGAAGATGTTGATCACCCCGAGGCTCCTTTATAGACACCCAATGCTTTGATAAAATAAATAATCCCATAAGGAGAAGTTATCGAATCCTTTCTAGATATATCACTCGAGTATCACTTTCTTCATCAAGAACAGTTATTGCTCCACCGTTTATCGGAATTTTACCGATTATTTTTTTACCATCACTCAAGCGCAGTGCATTGAAAGTGACCCCATCAGATTCATCAGCAGTCATGGTATATATTTCATAACCATTGCTTATTAACTTAACATAATCATCTGTTCCAGGAGTTATTTTAGCAAGAAAACTGTTATAAGAAGAATCGGTTCCCGCAATATAATAATAATTATCTGTTGCAATAACTCCAGTAATGGAGCTTATAGTAAGGCCCACCAAAGAAACAGTTCTCGGGGTTGATAAAGTATTATAAACTTCCCATATAGTTCCAGTTCCTTTATGAATTATGTAAGTATAATTACCCAAGTCAACCTGATAACTATCTGCGGTTATAATATTTGTCCCCATGTCCCCACCATATAAATCGTATGTAACAACACCCTCTCCTGATACAGATACCTTTTTTATTAAGTGACCCCCGTCATATATTTGAATATACAAATTACCATCAGTACTTTTCCAAAATCTCGCGTCTGAAGGGAAATTTGATAAAGAACCATAAATGGTTTTAAGCCTATGAGTAGTGCCAGCAAAATATGCTATATTTCCACTGCTGTCTACCTCAAATTCGACAACATTATCTGTAGAAGGAGAAACATAAGTTCCAGTCATATCATCCAGGCTGACTCTTATTATGCCGTCAGCCGACATATAATATATATTATTATTATCTTTTTTGAATAATTTATCATTATAAAAATGGCTACTATATAATGACATAAGGTTTGGCATTTTAAAAACAGCACCATCTGTTTTTCTACATAAATAAGGAATTAAATCTGAACCATCAAAAACGATAATAAAAAAATTATTATTTATATCTTGTAAATAGACTGGATTTAAAGTGCCTACATTTTTACTATGGTTACTATCGAGGAGACTTACCTCCGTTATCGTTCCAGCTTCAGTAACTTTCATCAGCTTATTGCCTGAATTACCTGAGTTTTTAAATTTATCAACTGCAGAAACAGCTGAACTTTGCATTCCCGGCTTTATATATAAATTTTTTGCATCTGAAACACCTAAGAACGATAAATCACCCGAAGTATCATCATCTCCACCGCCTCCGCCGCCACAATTTATCATGGTAAACGCAGAACATAATATAAAAAGTAATACAAACAGTTTTTTTTATACCCATAACAATCTCCCTTTTTATAAGCCAATCGAGATAATCAATAATTCTCGATAATAACGAGTATAAACAAAGATATTCTCGATGTCAACAATAATGCGGCAATAATTCTCGGTTATACTAAGAATATGAGCAGTTATTCTGAATCTGTAAGGCAAAATATAAAATATTACCGAGAACAGCATATCCCAGATTCGGCTGGCTGTCCTATGCGACTGCGGCACTGGCACTATAGGTGGTATTGAGGCTGGTAAAGCAAAGCCTTCCCTAGATATGCTCATAAGAATCGCAGAAGCTCTTGAAATAACTCCTGCCGACCTTTTTATCCGCGATGTCTCTAAGACAAAAGTAGATATTAAAAAAAGCATCAAGGCTCAATTTGACACCTTTTTCGCTTCGCTATAACTTCCCCACCCCCCGCCCTTCAAGCAATGTGTTCAGCCTGCATGTTATGATATTAGGCCAGCAAAAAAACCTGAGCGAGCACTGCAGGGACAGAAGTGAAGCCTGCCGAAGATATCGTGCTCCATAGCAACAAGTTCGTCGCACTGAAACAGGTTCAGCGTGACATGAACTTGTCTATGGGGTACACGTCAATCGAGGTAGGCTTTGACGGATGCCCATGCAGTGCTTGTCTGCATGGGTACGCGCCAGCCGAGAATGGGTACTACAAGCAGGGGTGTCTTATTGCTGGGCTTGGCTGGTTTTAGCGTTCTATCGAGAACACGTTGCGGTTATAGTTCTGTGTCAGCTGGTACGCAGACCGGGAATCTTTCTGCAGCAGTTCTGTGGCAAACATACTCCGGAAAGAGAGGGCTGCATCAGGGTCCATCACATCATAAATCACGCCGTCGTCCCGAATCATGACCTTGATATCTTTCTTAAAACAAATAGAGAATTCTGCCAGAGGCGGGTGGATTCCGTTTCTGTCTATGATAAGCATTCCCAGCTCCTCAAGCAAAAGTTCAATCTTAAGCTTTACAGAAGAGGCTATGTTCCGTTTGTCGCACTCACAGCCTGCCCAGTTCCGTACCTCCATAAGCCTGTCCACGGTAAGGACAACATCTTTAGAAACAATATCCCGGTCCTCAAGCAACAATGGAAACGAGTTTTTATACTTTATACGCAGGAATCCTGCAAACAGGAAGAATGTGATTATGTAGGCAAGGCTTACGCCAATCCATACTCCTTTGATACCCAGTATCATTCCGAAAACCAGCGGAAGCCCGATGTAGAACACCACATTCCTAAGCACTGCGATAGCCAGGGAAAGCCGCAGATGCCCGGTGACCATATAGTAGACCACGAACAGGTACAGGAATGCAATGAAAGGCATAGCCGGTGCAACAGTTCGCAAGGCAGATGTACACAGCTCTATAAGGTCGGGGGTGTGGACTCCATACATCCTTGGCAATAAACCGGCAAAGGAGAACATAATAATTCCAAGCACAACCCCTTCGATTACAGCAACACGGTTGGCACTGTGCATAACCTTACGTATGCCGTCCGGGTTTTTCTCGCCATAGTAGATGTTAAGCAAGGGGTCGACCGCCTGTCCCAGCCCTTCGAACACAAGCACAATAACCATAAGATGGTTCACTACTGTCATGGCTGTAAGGCAATCATCTTCAAAGCGCAATGCCACAAACTTGTTCAAGGTCATCCTGCTTATAGCTATGTACAAAGGCAGACAGGCATGGGCATAGCTGAACTTCATTATCTCAAAGACATCCCGGAGGGAAAAGTGCCATCTTAGACGTATTGAGCTGTGAACGCTTACAATCCAGGATCCATAGGCCACTATCGAGGCAATAAAACCTATCAGGGTTCCAAGGCTCAAGCCCGCCATTCCCATCTTTCTGCTTAAAAGCAGGGAACATGGAACGTTTACCGCCACCTGAAGCACCGATGCAAGCACACACCGTTTTCCTCCGCCGTCGGCATATACAAGGAACTGCAGAAGGAAAAAGAGGGGGAATACCGAAAGCATGTATGGGAAAAATGTGTAGCAAGCAGAGGCATATGAGAAAATATCGGTAGACTCGGTGACTGCTTTCAGGAATCTGCTTTTCTCAAACTGTGTGAAAAGCATAATGAAAATAGAAGCGGCAACTGCAAGCAGCAGGCCCTGCCCCACTGCACTGTCAGCCTCCTCTTTCTTGAACCGCCCCATCTCGTAGGAATAATGATGCGCTGTACCAACCGCTATCATCATGGAGATGAATGTAGCCGCAAAGAACATAGGAGAAACCAGGTTGACACCTGTTATAGCCACCTCGCCGAAGAGGTAGCCTGCCACCAGGACATCGATCTCCTCGGCAGCCAGAGTCAGAAAGGCCATAATTGTAGCAGCTGTCAGCATAAGGTGGAATTTCTGCTGGCAGAAAGTCTTGGGTTTCAGCAGTCTACTCAAGTGTATACTTCTTATTCTTTTCGACAATCACCACATTTGGGAACCCGTTGTCCATAAGGTACTTCTTAAAGGCAACCTGGGCATCCAGATCTCCGTGCACAAGGAAAATCTTCTTAAGGGCAGATGTATCCATCTTTTTAAGATAGGCCAGCATCTCCTGGTAGTCGGCATGACCACTCAAGCCATTAATCTCATCCACATGGGCTTTAAGGTCATACATATCGCCGAAAATCTTAATCTGTTTCTCCCTGTTCTTGATGCGCCGTCCCAGTGTATATTCTGCCATATAGCCAACCAGAAGGATAGTGTTACGCTCGTCTCCAACATTGTTCATCAGGTGATGAAGAATACGGCCAGATTCGCACATTCCCGATGCCGAAATAATGATAGCCGGTTTATCAAGCTCGTTCAGGCTCTTGGATTCTTCTATGCTGTCCACATAGCGCACATCGTTGAAACCGAAGGGGTTGTCGTGGTGCTTGGTGAAAGCTTCGTGGGTCTCTTCGTCGTAGCACTCCTGATGCAGCTTGTAGATTGCAGTCGCATTCACTGCCATTGGGCTGTCGATATAAATAGGAATCTTTGGAATAAGGTTCTGGTCGTGCAGCAGGTGCAGGTAGAATACTAATTCCTGGGTCCTGCCCACAGCAAATGCCGGGATTATTATCTTACCGCCCCGTTCTGCAGTTTCGTTTACCACTTTGGCAAGCTCCGGCATAACATCTTTTTTCCCTTCGTGGAGCCGGTCGCCATAGGTGCTTTCAAGGATAATGTACTCGGCAGGGTCGGCTGGCTGAGGGTCGTTAAGGATAGGCTCGTCGTTACGCCCCAGGTCGCCGGAATAGAGTACCCGCACTGTCTTATCCCCGTCCTTTATGGTAAAGTGTGCCAAAGATGAACCCAGTATATGCCCGGCATCGAAGAACTTTACAGTTACGCCGTCGGCAATTATCTGGGGGCGTTTATAGGAAAGTGTAACAAACTGGCTTATAGCTTCCACCACATCGGTATCTTTGTACAAAGGCTCCCAGTCGAAGGTCTTGCCCAGCTTGGCAGCCCTTTTGGCCAGATGTATGGCATCGGCAGCCTGAATCTTGCAGGAATCCATCATTATAAGATTGGCCACATCCCGTGTCGCAGCTGTGGAATAGATGTTTCCCTGATATTTGTGCTTAGGCAGAAGCGGAATCAGTCCGCAATGGTCGTAATGGGCATGGGTCAGCACCACTGCATCAAGAGATGAGGCATCAAAATCCCACTGCCGGTTCTTCCGGTCTGCCTCTTCCCGTTTACCTTGGAATGCACCGCAGTCAACAAGGATTTTGGCTTTGTCAGTATAAAGAAAATGTCTTGAGCCGGTAACCTCTCCGGCAGCTCCCTGAGAAAAGATGGTGATACTCATTTTATCCTCCCATCTTACAGTATAGCATATTTCAGAAAAAATTGGTATAATAAAATAGTAATGCTGAAATTTATTCATAATGACAATGAGGGTATTATGTGCGACGATAAAGAAAAAAAACCTGCAGATCAGAATTCAGACGATATAGTTCTCAAGACCAGATCTATCCTGATATCTGGTGAGATAGACAAAAAGATGGCAGAAAAAGTAGTAAGCCAGCTTCTGATGCTGGAAGCCGAGAATGATGAGCCTATCAAGGTGTTCATAGATTCCCCCGGCGGCGATGTGGATTCTGCCTTTGCTATATTCGACATGATCCGGTTTGTGAAGCCCAGGGTAATCATGGTTGCCATGGGGCTTGCTGCCAGTGCCGGAGCACTTATCCTCCTGGCCGGAGAGAAACAGGACCGCTTTGGATTCCCAAACTCCCACTACCTTATCCATCAGCCTTTGAGTGGCATCAGGGGTGTTGCTACAGAGATTGAGATTCATGCCAGAGAAATTGAGAAGACCAGACAGAAGCTGAACTCACTTATTGCACAGGAGACTGGCAAGAGCATCTCTCAGGTGGAGAAAGATACAGACCGGGACTATTGGCTTACTGCCGAAGAGGCTTTGGAATACGGACTTATCTCCAGAATCATATCCAGACGCAGCGACCTGGAGTAATCAAAGGAATACCTTCATAACCTCGTGAAGGAACTGAATCTTCTTATCCATCTGGCTGCTGCGGAATTCCATAAGGTTTTCTGCAGGGCCATAGATTCCACTCTTAACCGCAAGTTCAGGTCTATCTTCCTTAAGCTGCTGGTACAGAGTCAGCCAGTCGTCCTCCTCCATAATGGATTTGACCGGCAGATATGATACAATGCTTCTCCAGTCCTTCTTAAGCTCCCAGCGGATAAGAGCCAGGAAAATAAGCTCCTCGGGCTGGAAATCAGAGAATATTTCCTTTTCGCTCTGAGCCTCAGGATAGAGTTTTTTATAGAAATCAAGATATTCTTTCTCTGCCTGCTTAAGATTTCCCTGCCGGTAATAAAGCTCTGCCTTGACCGGCAGGTTATGTGTAAGCATATACTCCTGGGCTGCAGTGCTCTCCAAAAGAGGAGCCGCCTTCTCCACATCCCCCTCTTCCACCATCATCCGTGCCATAATTACTCCAAGCCCAGCATCCTGAGTCAGCTCATACCCTCTGGCAAAATAATCGTAGATTTTCTTCATATCATCCGGGGTGGAATAATGCTGGTAGTAGACATGGTATACATCCAAGGCTTTAGGGAATTCCTTCAAAGCCCCCTCCAGCACCTGGTCGGCCAGGTCAAAGTGCTGTCTGTCCCGCAGATATTTGGCAGAAATTATCTTGCGCCGCCACTTTGGTGTCCGTATATTCGGGAAAATATATGAAAGAAAGAAAATGGTGCCTACAACCAAGGCTACCATTGCAAGTTTCAGGAACAGAGACAATGACATAGTATCCTCCTATCTCATAAGCCAGGGGTTGAAACGGTTCTCCCCTTCGATATCTGTATCGGGACCATGACCTGGATAGACCTGGGTATCGCCCGGCAGTTTTGAAAGCTTATCAAGCAGGCTGTGCATCAGGGTGTCGTAGTCGCCGCCCGGAAGATCGGTACGGCCAATACTCCGGCAGAACAGGGCATCGCCGCAGAACAGGACCTTATCCTTCTCTGAATAGAGGCTTATAGACCCTGGAGAGTGACCTGGGGTAAAGATGACAGAAAGTTTCTGGTTCCCGAATGTTATGACATCACCTTCTTCCAAGTACCGGTCAGGGGCTGGGTTTGGTACGCTGCGTGAACCTAAGATTTCGGCTCCGCCTCCAGCCATCATAAGGTCGGAATCCAGTCTGTGAATTGCCACAGGAATCCCTTTGTCGTGGAAATACCGGTTTGCTCCGATATGGTCATAGTGAGCATGAGTATTCACCACCAAGATGGGCTCAAGATGCTCCCGCTGTATCAAAGCATCAATCTTAGGTCCTTCGGCACCTGGATCTACAATAACAGCCTTCTTGGTATCTTCACAGGCAAGTACATAGCAGTTTGTCTGCAACATGCCCACAGGAATACAGTACATCTTCATAACAGCTCTCTCTATACAAAAAAAGTCCTGCCAAGCGGACAGGACTTGAAAGGTGCCCTGCGGATTCGAACCGCAGTATAACGGTTTTGCAGACCGTGGCCTTACCACTTGGCTAGGGCACCATGTTGCTCTACTATATCAGCATTTATTTATCTTGTCCATACTTTCTCAGGTAAAAGTAATGAGAAAGAATACAGATGGCATTCATCATATCGCCATGACCAAAGCCCTGCTCTGCCTCCTTGACCGGCACCAGCACCACATCGATAGCCTCGTCATCATCAAGGTCCTGAGTATAAATCTTTTCAAGGTCTTCGGCATAATAAGTGTAGTTGGTATTGTTCATGAAGGCACAGTTTGGCGATGCTGTTCCAATCAGAGTCATCTTCCCTGCCTTGTATCCGGTCTCCTCCCTAAGTTCCCGCACCGCAGCCGCAAGGGGTTCCTCTCCAGGGTCAACAATACCTGCCGGGAACTCAAGGGAGATATTTCCTGTGCCATGACGGAACTGACGCACCATGATAAAGCAGTCTTCTCCTTTATCATTCTTGACCACTGCAACTATATTCACCCAGTCTGGAGAATCCACAACCACAAACTCCCCTTTGCGGCCATCCTCCATCTGCCGATCCACACGGTAAGTCTTGAAAATACGGTAATCCCGGTCAAAATGACGACCTGTCTCCTTCCAGACCAGATGTTTATCAGTTTTCTCCATATCAGTTCTCCCGAAGTTCCGCAATAGAAGACTCAAGCTCTTCCCAGCGTGCAGTCTTTGTATCCAGAGCAGCCTCATCAGCATCCAGCTGGGCCTTGAGCTCTTTGATTCTGGCTCCATCAGAATAATTCTCTGGCTTTGCCATTTCCTCATTCAGACGGGCAATCTTCTGCTCCAGGGCATCCAGTTCTGACATCACCTGCTCCAGTTCCCGCTCAAGCTTTTTCAGATCCCGCTTCTTCTGCTTGGACTCTTCCCGGCTCATCTGGACAGGCTTGGGTGCCGCAGTCTCTTTTATATTTGTGACAGCCCCTTCCAGAGCTGCATCCTGCTGGGCTTTCTTCTCAAGGTAGTAGGTATAATCGCCTACATAGCTGGTTGCTTTTCCATCCCCCAGTTCCAGCACTCTGTCTGCCAAGTTCTCGATAAAGTATTTATCATGGGAGACAAAGAGCACTGTACCATCATATTTCTTAAGTGCCTCCAGCAGGATATCCTTGGAATTAATATCCAGATGGTTGGTAGGCTCGTCCAGAATAAGCAGGTTGGCCGGGTGCAGCAGCATCTTGAGAAGTGCTATCCGGTTCTTCTCTCCTCCGCTCAGGACAGATACTGACTTGTAAATATCATCGCCACGGAACAGGAAGGCACCCAGAAGATTCCGCACCTGAGGAATAAGGTCGGTAGGGGCAGCAGACTCAACCTCTTCCAGCACGCTCTTCTGATTATCCAGAGTAGTCTCAAAATCCTGAGAGAAGTATTCTATCTTTACATCGGTACCATAGCGGACAGAACCAGAAAAATCCTTGTCCACCCCGGCAATTATACGCATCAGTGTTGATTTTCCAGCACCGTTCTTTCCTACAAATACAATTTTCTCGCCCCTGTTTGCAAAGAAGTCCAAGTGGTTTATCACATGATTTTCCCCGTAGGCTTTGCTGACATCGGACAGGATAAGGACATCATTGCCCGAATGGGGTGGAGCCGGGAATGAGAAATGCATTTTCTTAAGGCTTTCCGGTATCTCTATCCTTGGCAGGGATTCCAGGTATTTGATTCGGCTCTGGACCTGTTTTGCCTTGGTGGCCTGATAGCGGAACCTGCGGATAAAGAACTCAATCTTGGCAATCTCTTCCTGCTGCTGCTTGTAACGGTCTATAAGGGATTCCAGCTCTTTGCTGCGGCGGGTCTCGTACTCGGTGTAGTTGCCTTTGTAGCGGTTCATCCTGCCACCAAAAAGCTCGTAAATCTCATTCACAGTAGAATCCAGGAAAGAACGGTCGTGGGAGACTACAACAACTCCGCCCTTGTAGGAATTTATAAAATCCTCCAGCCAGACCCTTGCTTCCAGATCAAGATAGTTGGTAGGCTCGTCCAGCAGCATGATATCAGGATTTTCCAGCAGTATCTTAGCCAGTGCTATGCGCATCTGCCAGCCACCGGAGAACTCCTGGGTCTGCTTGTCAAAATCGGACCGGGAGAACCCCAGACCTAAAAGAACTTTCTCCTTTACCACCTTGCGGTCGTAGTAACCGCTGGAAAGAAGGTGTTCCTGGATGTCGTGATCCTCTTCTATAAGATGTTCTGCTTCCTTGGAGGACTCCTGGATATTCTCAAGCAGATGGCCTATATTCTCCTGCCGCTCCAGAAGAGCCTGATAGTAGTCATAGGCTTTCTCGGTCTCCTCCATAAGAGTGAGTCCTGAATGGGTAAGCCCGGACTGGGGCAGGTAGCTTATCCTGGTTCCTTTCTGCATGGTCATGGAACCTTTGTCAGGCTGCATAAGGCCTGCAATAATACGCATGAATGTGGTCTTGCCGCTGCCGTTGGCCCCTGCAATGGCAGCCCGGGTGCTCTGGCTTATGTTCAGGTTAACGTCCTGGAGGATATCCCTGTCGCCAAAAGCCAGGGAGACCCCGCTTAAAGTCACGAAAGCCATCAGCGGTCTTCCCCTCCTGCAGGATGGAAGGTGAACAGCTTTGTGTTCTCAGGCACCCGGGTCAGGACCAGCCCTTTGAAAGCATCTTCCGGAATATATATCAGCTGCAGATCGCCGTTTGTAAGACGCTTGTATACAAAGCTGAGCTCTTTGGCAGTGCGGGAGAATGTCAGTGTGATCACACCGTTGTATCCGCGTTCTTTCTTAAGCCGGGCAGATACATACCGCTGGTTGTCCACCAGACCTTTATCGCCGTTGGCTGACGGAATAAATTCTGCCATCTCTGCAAACCGCTCGGTCCAGACAAAGGATCTGTCGGCATTGAATTTAAGACGGCCTGCATCCATGCTCTCAAAATACTGAACCCTCTGCAGCAGAACAGAGTACTCCTTGTTTTTTATATCATTCTGCTCGGTGATATATTCCTGAAGCGGCCTGTCCAATGTAGTAAAGAAATCTGAGCGGTCTACTCCTTCGTCTGAATACCGCATAAAGAGCCGGCCATCAGGATAGAAGCTGATATCCACAGAAGATCCTACAAACAGTATACGGTTCTGAGACTGCTGCTTGACATCGGTGAATGTGAATGATACTTCCTTTTTCCCATTTCTCAGATATATAGTCTTGTTCTCAAGGTCGCCCCACAGGCAATGGCCGGAACGGAGCACAGCCAGATTTGGATAATCCTCCTCCATCTCCTCCTTGTACTCCAAAGGATACCATTTATTCCCGAAGAAACGGTCGGTGAACAAAGTTATATCCACAACACGGGTGGAGTTGCCTTTTCCATCATCCAGGAAGAAAGAGAGGTTCCTGTCAAAACAGTACCCGATTATTCCATCATCTGTCATAACCTTGTACCAGTAGCCATAAAGATGCTCACCAAGCTGCACCTTTTCTTCTCCACGGCTCAGCACTTTAATAACCTGGTCTTCCCGGAGTATGTACACCCTGGCGCTCTGTACCGCTGCCTCCTCCCTGACAGGAGTCTTGGACTCGGCATAACAGAACATGTCCTTGTAAGGCCACAGCTCCTGCTGAGCCTCCTTTGCCTCGGCCATAGTGCGGAACACCTTGCCCCGGAAGCTGGCTATCTCGGCAAACTTCTTGTTTCCCAGGTTCAGGATATGGGTTTTTCTAAGGTGTGATTCAGACTTTATAGGAAAAATATCAGCACAGCTCATGACAGTAAAATCTTCGGGCCAGATGACCAGAAAATAGCCCATCTTGTTATTACAACTGGTCAGAGCCAGAAGAAAAAGCAGAAAAAAAAGGATATATATGTGACGAAGAATTTTCATAATTACCTCGCAAAGAAATATGGCATTAAGTCAGAATTTATAATAGTATATCCAAAAAGAGAATTTTTTTAAATAGCCAGAGGTGTAAAATGAACAAGGAGATCTGCAGATATATTGATAGTCAGAAAGAGACTTTTGTGGAGCTTGAGACACTGCTCTCTTCCATCCCGGCCATATCTCCCCTTTCGGGTGGCGAGGGAGAATACAAGAAAGCCCATGCCCTTGAGGATTGGCTACGCAGACAAGGGTACACCGACTTCCAATATATCGAGGCTCCGGACGAGACAGCCTACAAAGGGGTGCGGCCCAGTCTGATACTGACCATCCCCGGCAAGAAGACAGACCGGAATTTCTGGATCATGAGCCATGTGGATGTAGTGCCGGTGGGAGAACTTAAGCTGTGGGACTCCGACCCGTTCACCGTGGTGGAGAAGGACGGGAAACTCTACGGCCGTGGAGTAGAGGACAACCAGCACGGCATAGTCAGCTCTGTCATGGCAGCCCTTGCCCTTAAGAACACAGGAATCCAGCCAGAATATACAGTAAAACTGCTGTTTGTGGCAGACGAGGAGGTGGGCTCTGTCTACGGTCTGCAGTATATTCTGGAGCACCATCCCGAACTTTTTGGAAAAGATGACTATGCCCTGGTGCCAGACTCCGGGTGCAGCACTGGAGATGAGATAGAGATAGCAGAGAAGAATATGCTGTGGTTCAAATTCCGCACCCGCGGAGTACAGTGCCATGCATCACGTCCAGATTTTGGAAAGAACGCCTTTGTGGCAGGCAGCGCCCTGGTGCTTAAGATGGCAGAGCTCCAGGAACATTTCAAGACCCGGCAGGATACTCTGTTCAACCCGCCCTACTCCACATTTGCCCCCACCAAGAAAGAGGCCAACATTCCCAACGTGAATACAATTCCAGGAGAAGATGTTTTCTATCTGGACTGCCGAATCCTGCCTACTGCAGATATGGAAGAGATAAAGGCAGAAGTACGTCGCCGCTGCGACCAGGTGGAAAAAGAGTATGGTGTTGAGATTTCTGTCGAGATACCCCAGAATTCCTGTTCCAAGAAGTCGGATCCAGACAGCCCAATCATAAAGAGGCTGGAACAGGTGCTTAAGGATGTGAGCGGACGGGAAGCCAAGCTGGTGGGAATAGGCGGAGGCACTGTGGCCGCCTATCTAAGAAATATGGGCATGAACGTTGCAGTCTGGTCCACTATAGACGAGACATGTCACATGCCCAATGAATACACTTGGATAAAGAATCTCCAGAACGATGCCAAAGTCATGGCACATCTGATGATCTGACTTATTTGAACTTTTTGCCGTCAGAGAAAGCTTTTCCTACAACCTCGCCCAATTTTATGTAGGTGAAGTTCACAGGATCGTAAGTTATAGCCTCAAGCTTGGCAGGATCAACCTTGCCATTGGTCAGGATGCTGTCATCAGCTATCACATTGATTATGTTTCCAACAGCCTGCTCTGTGCTGTCATCATAACTTACCAGCTGGCACTCCAAGGTCAGAGGCAGCTGCTCAATCACAGGGGCATCAACAGCAGTGCTCTTTACAGCAGTAAGTCCAGCCTTCTTAAGCTTATCGGGTTCGGAGTTGGCCGAGACAATGCCCACATAGTCACATTCTGCCACGTGTCTGGCATCGGCAACAGCTACGGTAAAGGCTTTGCGCTCCTTAAGGTTGGTCACTGTCTTGTGGCTCCGGTCCAGGCACAGGCACACCATGTTGTCATTGAATATTCCGCCCCAGGCTGCAGCCATCAGGTCTGGATTTTCTTTTTTGTCATAAGTGCCTACCATCAGGACAGGCATAGGATACAGTATAGTCTTTTTCCCAAGATTGATTTTCATAATTTACTCCTTGAATTTAAGTATAACAAAAAAACACAAAGAAACAAATTGCCATCTTTTTGACAATTTAACAACTTGACATCTTGACAAATCAGAGCTACCATATAGTCATGATACAGATGACAGTTGGAGAGCTTAAGGCTCAGTTTTCAGAAGTATTGGAAAAGGTGAAACAGGGCGAGACCGTACAGATTCTATATGGTCGGAACAAGAGACCCGTAGCCCAGATTGTGAACATGAAAAAACCTAAGAAAAAACAGAGAATCCCAGGTCTATATGCACATTTGGGTCCTTTCACAGAAGTGGATGATGGGAAAATCACCCTCGAGGAGTTCTTCGGGGTGAAATCATTGGACAAGATAGAGAAACTGCCATGAAATTTTTACTCGACACCCATACTTTTATTTGGTTTACCATGACCCCCGAGAAGTTATCCAGAAAAATTCTAGATATTATTAAAGATGGAGACAATGAAATATCCATCAGTCCTATATCATTCTGGGAAATTGCCATAAAACACCAGCTGGGGAAGATGGACTTGGGGAAGATGAATATCCTGCATCTGCCCAATATTGCCACAGAATATGATTTCTCAATCCTCCCTCTTGATACTTACGATTATGTTTCGGTTCACAACCTGCCTTTTAAGGAAAATCATCGTGATCCATTTGACCGGATGCTTATCCATACCGCTATCCGCAAAAACTTAATCCTTATAAGTGGAGATAAATCTTTTAAACAATATGAAACGGAAGGATTGCAGCTGATGTGGTGATGGAGAATTATTATGGCCACTGAAATAATACAGGGAAATTCAGCAATAATAACTCTGATGAAAAATGTACAAAGCAAAGTCTTAACTTTGCGTAATCAAAATGTAATTTTAGATGCCGATGTCGCTGCTTTATACGGCGTAGAAACAAGGCGTATAAATGAGGCTGTTAGAAACAATCCAGACAAATTCCCTGCAGATTATATATTCCGTTTGTCAAACGCAGAAATGATAAGTTTGCGGTCGAAATTTTCGACCGCAAATATTTCTTCTAAAAGCAGAACTCTTCCTTATGCCTTTACAGAAAAAGGTTTATATATGCTTGCAACTATACTCAAGAGCAAAACTGCAGTTAACACAACACTTGCAATTATTGAGACATTCATAGCTATTCGTGAACTAAAAAGAGAACTGCTTGATTTACATAAAGAACCAGATAAAGCAAAACAACAGACTAAAATGGAACATTTTGGGAATATACTTTCCGAACTTGTAATGCCAGAGTTGGAAACTACAGAAACTGAATCTTCACTTGAGTTGAATTTCCTTATTGGCAAAATAAAGCATACAGTTAAACGTATCAAAAAGCTGAAGCCAAATGATGTATAATTCATTATAATATATGGATATATTTTTTTGCGGTCGAAAATTTCGACCGCAAAATTAAGAGGGTAGATCATGATAAACCGATTTAGAGAACCACAGAAAAACTACTTTGAACAAGCCTGCAGAGAGCTGCGGAATGGACGTAAAACCAGCCACTGGATCTGGTACATATTTCCACAGATTAAAGGATTGGGTTATAGCTACAATTCCAACTTTTATAGTCTTAAGGATATAGCCGAGGCAAAAGAATACCTGGCAGATAAAGAGCTGCATGACCACCTGATACAGGCATGCCAGATACTGATAGACCTGAATGCACCTAATATTGAGAAAGTCATGGGCTATATCGATGCAGTAAAGCTTAAATCCTCAATGACTCTGTTCTACCTGGCCAGTGGAGAGGCTATTTTCAAGCAGGTATTGGATATGTACTTCGGCGGCCAGATGTGTCAGAAGACCGTGGAGATGGTGGGGAGCTCCGGGAAAAAGGATGCGCGGAAGTGAACAATTTTTTTAACTGAAAATGTCATAATTATATCAAGGAGATATAATTATGACATACGGATATATACGCGTCAGCAGTGATAAACAGACTGTCGAGAACCAGCGGTTTGAAATCAACAACTTCTGTAACAGAGAAAAGCTACACATTGACGGCTGGATTGAAGAAACAATAAGCGGAACAAAGAACTACGACAAACGCAAGCTCGGTGAACTGCTGAACCAAGTTCAGAAAGATGACCTGATTATCTGTGCAGAGCTATCAAGGCTTGGCCGTAATCTATTCATGATTATGGAAATCCTGCATATCTGCATGAACAAAGAGTGCAAAGTCTGGACTATTAAGGATAATTACAGGCTTGGTGATGACATTCAGAGCAAAGTATTGGCCTTTGCCTTTGGCTTAAGCGCAGAAATAGAAAGAAATCTGATAAGTCAGCGAACAAAAGAGGCATTGGCAAGAAAAGTACAAGAAGGGGTAATTTTAGGCAGGCCAAAAGGTCGCAAAACATCGCCAAGTAAACATAAATTATACCATAAAGAAGATATTATTCTCAAATTGTTAATATGTGGAAAATCTCAAAGAAAAATTGCAAAACAACTTAATGTTGATAGAAACACTCTAGCCAGATTCATCAACAATAGGAATATACTTATAAAGCTAAAATCATTTGATTCAAAGGCCTGTGAAAATTGACCGATTTTACGAGGCAAGGATATTAAGAAATATGGATATTCCTTTGCAAATTTATTTTTAATAAACACTCATAATGGTTTAAAAGATAAGAATATCCCAAAAATTAATATCAAGGATTACCCTGCTATTAAGCGACATCTAGATAAATATTGGAATGATATTTCGAAAAGAGCTGATCAGGGTGATACGCCATATAATTTGCGTAACTGCGCATATATGGACGAATTTGATAAGCCAAAAATAATATTTCAGGAGATTGTACAGGAAAGTCAATTTATGCTGGATGAAACGGGTAGATTTATTTGTAATGACACTTGCCGAATCATTACGGGCAAGGCCCTAAAATATCTTGTTGGCATCCTAAACAGTAAATTATTCTTTTTTGCAGTAAAGCATTTTTATGGCGGTGGCGGATTAGGTGAAACAGGTGTACGAATGAAACATACTTTTTTTGAAAAATTTTGCTGTATTCCTGAAGATAATATTATTAGAGAACTAGTTGAAAACATTTCTTCAAATAATATCAGCGAGCAAGCAAAAAAGATTGATCAAAGAGTTTTTAATCTTTATGGTTTAACCGATGAAGAAATCGAGTTAGTTAATAGTTAATATATTATTCCAAATATTTACATTGTTCTTCTGAAAGATTAAATATATTGTTAATAAACTCTTCTTTTTCTTTTTCAGGGGCATTATTTTTAACTAGTTCTATTGCTTTTAAATTAGTTTTTTCATCTGGAATAATACATTTTACTTTATTCATAAACTCCTCACCTTTACCGCCTGTTAGGTTTGTAGCTCGAAGAATTATTTTGTTGAATAGTCTTGAATTAAAGAAAAGTAGTAAAAATTCTAAATAATTGCCAGAAACCATATATAATTTATTATTTACAAAAATACCTGGCTCAATAAGACAGGCATCCATTGATGTACCTATTTCGCAATAAACTATGCGTGGCTTATCAAATTCGTCCCAATAATTTGCACCCCATCTTTGCATTGCATACCATTCATAACGTATTCCTGTCTCTGATTTATTACGTGCCCATAGTTCTTGCTCAAATTGTAACATATGTGAATAAACAGCAGGATACTGTTTTTTAAATTCTTTTTCTGCTTTTTCGGATGCACCTTGAATTGATTGGTCAAACTGTAATGGGAAGTGCCAAGGAATATATATCAACCATTGATTATTCCAGTTATACGAATATTGTTTAATATCACGGCCGCGTAAAATCGGTCGAATAAGCTCTGCCGTTTTTTGACGCTCTTCTTCATCTTTACAATTTGCAAGTATTTCATCACGTTTTTCACCATCAATAATAAAAGCTTTAGTTAATCCTGTTTTTATTCCATAATTAATACTGATATCCCAATCTTGCAGGGGAATTCCTTTACTTTCTATTTTTTGTTTTATGGCCTGCTCAATTGGGCTCAAGATAACCCAACTTTCATGAGTATTAAAATTATATTCTGCACTATTATTTAAAAAATAGTTATTTAAGTTTGCCATGTCATCTTTTGAAAGATTTGTTGTCATACAGGAAAGTGTTTTTCCTTTATTTTCACCCCGCTCAAAAAGTAAAATATTTGTATCGACAGTTGCATTTTCAAATACCTTTACACCTGCAAAATCAATAAGTATTTTGGGGTTAACATTTTTTGCAAAAAAATCACGCAGTTTCTCTCCATATCCCGCACGCATCCATTTATTGCTAGTTATAAAACAGAGCAACCCTTTTCCCCTTAAAAGATTATAACCATTTTCATAGAATAAACAGTATATATCACCCATTCTGGTAAATGACTTATATCCCTTATTCTCGTATATTTCAGCTAATTTACCTTTATCTTTTTGTAGCTGAATATATGGGGGATTCCCAATTACAATGTCAAATCCACTGTTTCCGTCCTTTCTGTTGAATACATCATTAAACCAAGTATGCCAAAGGAAGAACTCACTATTAGAATGCAAATCAATACTTTCTAATTTTTTTACCGCATGGGGTTGAAGATTTCTTTCCTTAAGAAGTTGAATAACTCTTTCGGATATTTGTGCCCGTAGTTTTCTTTTTGCTATATAATCAGCTGGAACATAATAATCATCAATGGCTCTTTTTAACCTCTCAATGGTTTCAGCAGATCCCCCAAACAAATCACCCTGCCCATATTCATATTCATGAATTGTTGTTAAATTGCTTAGATCCTCATTCTCAAAGCTTTCTAACAAACTGTTTCCCTGCATTATTTTATAATCAAGATTTGGAAGAGGAATTGGTTCCTTCTCATCTACGATAATCGCAAGCCAGAATCGTAAACGGGCAATATCTACAGCACCTTTTTCTATATCAACACCATAAATGTTTTCACGTACAATATCTTTCTTAATGTCTGCAGCGCTGGCTTTTTCTCCCAGAGCAACACGGCAAGCAAAAAGTTCATTCAACAACCCCATTGGAAAAGCACCGCTTCCTACTGCCGGGTCACAAATCTTTACTTCACGCATTTTTTTAAGAAGTGCTTCGGTTTCTGCATCAGTAAAAAGACCTTTATGGGTCAAAACAAGTTCTCTAATTCTGTTTTCTTCAATTTTTGAATCTGTAAGAAGATAAGCAATCAGGCTTTCGCGACACATATACTGGACTATTTCTTTTGGTGTATAGAAAGCACCTTTATCCTTGTTATCTTCAAGAAGGTTCTCGAAGATTTTACCAAGCATTTCAGGTTCAACACCAATCTCCATATCTGCTGGATCAGTCTCATCAATTGTAAAGTTATATCTGTTAAAGAAATCCAGTAGTCCACAACTATTAGAATAAAAATATGGCTCTTGATTAATTCCCTTAAAATTAAATGTCCTTGTAACATCCTTCATTGCTGGATTAGAGAATAATTCTTTAGGGAATTTAATATCAAAACGGTCAAGGTCATCATCCTCAAAGAGTCCACCATTGAGATAAGGAATCCGTTTAAAATCCTTCAGTAATCCTAAATTCCAGTTCTCCCTTTTAAACAGTTTTTCTCGCGAATCCTCGGATGTATTCAACATACCAAAGAACAAAGGTTCCAGAACTTTATCTAAAAAATCAGCTTTATATTTTGAATTACTGAACAGATTATACATAAAGTTCTTGTCACCACTTCCCCATGCATTCCCATTCTCTACCCCAAGCCACCCTTTTCTCTGGAGGAAATGCAGGAATACAAGACGCCCCATGAATTTCTTTATATAATTACGGACAAGTTTGGAAGCTATTTCTTCATCATTATTTGCAAGTTTCAAGAATTGTGAGAAAATCGAACTATTTGGCTTATGGATCTCTTTTTTCTCATACTTATTTCCTGTTGTTTTTACATATCGATTTCCAGTGATAAACTGAACAAAATCTTCGTAGAATACTTTATATTCATCAAAGAATTCCTTGCTTACAACCTCAAGGGCGAATCTGGACTTTAAATCTTCCTTATCTTCAACTTGTCCCTTATAAAAAAGCATTTTAGTTGGTGTATGGGCCTTACACTCAGCCCCCAATCTGAAAGAGAAACGTCGGGGATTAGAATAAACTGATTTAACCTTATCATTAATAATCTCATAGTCAGTAGTAATCAGAGACAATCGCCAGTTATGGGATGAATTAGAGTAAAAAACAACCAAAGCATTAGGGTTAAAAGTAACATTTTTCATAAAAGAAACAGCTTCTTTTGTCAAAGTAACCCTTGGATCTCTGTTTTTTATAGTTCTAAACTCAAAAACATCAAGATTAAGGCTTGGCACTGTTCCTAACTTAAAAACTTTATCAATATTTGTATAATTTTTATAAAAAACTTCTTCAATATTTAATTCAAAATCGTCTGGAAGGAAGTCATTTAAAAAATCAACATATTTATCTCGATTATAATCTTTAGAAACATCAAAAGTATTCATAATTGCCCTCCCCATTACTGCAGTTCTTCTGCCAACAGAATAGTTTCTGGTTCAGAATCTATAGCACTATTCTTCTTTAAAAGGATACTTAAGTAATCATCTGGTATTATCTGCTTGATGTCTTTAATAAAAGATTTGCCAGGTTTTAATCCAACAATCTTCTTCATGTAATAAGTAGGTATTGAATCCCAGCTGATAACATTGATAACAGCATCCAAGTATTCTTTATCTGTTTCCAAAGTAACCATGTTTTTTACGGCTTGCAACAGCTGAATTGCGTCCCGTATAGTTCTACTTTTCTGTTTTGATATCTTGACGACTCCACTTTCGGACTTTGCCCTTTCATATAAGGAATAGAAAGCATCCGAAACAGCAAATCCCTTATCATCCTTAGATGCTTTAAACAGATTCAATGCCTGCTGTGGGTTGATCATAATTGCACCACCATTCTGGTCTGTGAAACAGAAACGATAAGAATCACCTTTTCTGGAGAAAAGCAATACTCCTTTTTCTTCCAGTTCATCAAACAAACCTTTCGCAAGCAAATCCTGTTGTATTCTCTTGTAATTGATATTCTGCCTTGCAATACGGCATCTTTGTGGTAAATCCATAGCCTCTTGCAGCATTTCTTTTTCTTTATTTTCTATCCTATAAAACTCATTTCGGAATTCAACATCCCAGGATTCTGAGTTTGCTTCATTCTCGGCTTCCAAGAACTTTTTACTCATATAGCCATCAATTGTCTCATCTTCGGTTAAAATCTGTGTATCTGCCCCCAGAATAGCTTGGAACAACTTCATTTTGAATGTCGAAATCTCGGCGGTATGGCTTATCTCCTCGCCTGTTGCTGTCGGGAAGAAGTTATAAATATAAAGCTTCTTGAAAACCTTTTTGTTAATACGATTTATACGTCCTACCCGTTGGATAATCCTAGTTGGGTTGTAAGGGATATCGTAGTTATATATTGTTCCTGCACGATGCAAGCTGAATCCCTCGGAAATAGCATCGGTTGCAACAAGCACTTCAAAATCATTACGCTGCAAATTATCTGGATAACCTGCATCAAAATTGGAGCGGATTGCTTCCCTACTTGTCTTTGATGCATCTTTAGATGAATATTTCATTACTTTCAACTTGTCTTTGAATTGATCATAAAGGTATTCTGCTGTGTCTGAGAATTCTGTAAAAATAATGATTTTACGCCTGGGTTCTTTGTTCAGCGAATTCTTAATATTCTTTTCTATTGTCTCAAGTTTAGGGTCTGCCTTTACTTTTTTCCATTTAGCTATAAAACCATTAATCAATGCTATATCGTCATCAAGTTCTTTCATGAAATCTTCAGACAAATCTTCTGTATCAATACACCATGCACCTTTCTTTTCCAGTTCAGCTAAAGCACATTCTAATATTTCATCAGTTTCTGCAAAAAGGCTATTCGATTCAACATCTACAGTAGTTTCAAGTTCATCAATATCAGGCAATTTAACTTTTTTAACCATTGGAATTTTATGAAATTTTTCGACCCAACTTTTTAATAGTTTCATCGATTTATTTATATTTTCCAATGAGCAAATAAAACTGTACTTTGAACTCTCAAACCGTCGGACAAGCAGCTGCTTCATGAAGTCGGCCATGTTTCTCTGACCTGCTGTAAAGTTCTGGACATCATCGAAATATTTAGAATACTTTTTTACCAGTTTTTCATCAAACTTACTGCTGTCTTTAGGGTCACGCTTGAGATAAGTAAGAGGTTTATACCTGGCGCCTTTAAAACCATCTTTATCTTTTTCCTTATCGCCTGTCAGCTCATCTAATGTTCCTATATACAATTCTGACAAATCACCTAATTGATATGTTTGGGAAACAGGTGGCTGCATGTCGGAGAATTCAATGCCTTGAGCCTTCAAATCATCTTTATACTTTGTAAGTTTCTCCAGATCCACACGGGTTCTTCTGATAACAACAGGGTCAAGTATTTCGCGGATTTTCTCAGCCAGTATGTTGGCCTTCCTATTAAATTCAGATTCAGCTGTTTTCTTTTCCCTATGCTCTTTCTTTAACTTTTTATACTCGATTACCAGCTGCTCCATCTGGCTACCTAGGTTGTTTACTGTCTGGATTGTGGAATTAGCAGGTATCTGGAACAGTTTAATCAACGAGAAAATGTCTTCTGGCCTGTTGTTGAATGGGGTTGCAGAAAGCAGTATAACCTGATTTCCTGCACATAACTGATGCAGATAACCATAGGCCTCTGTATTCTCATTTCTATACCGATGTGCCTCATCAATAATGATTAAAAGGTCTGAAGAACCCTTATTCTCATTTGCTGCCTCTTCAAGCTTTCCGGAAGTATATACTCTACCTACTCTAAGACCGAAATCTGAACTATAATCCTCCCACTGTGCCTTTAAGTGCGGGGGAGAAATAATCACTGTTCTCTTGTTAAGGTTTGCAGCAATAGCTGATGCTATAATAGATTTTCCAAGCCCCACTACATCTGCCACAATACAACCTGAATGCTTCTTTATCTTTGCAACACCATCTCTGATAGCATCTACCTGGTAAGTCACATCAAAGAACTCATTCATCCTGTTTTTTGTCAGTTCTTTTGGTGTCTTTATATAGTCGTTGGAAACCTTAAAATATTCATATAATACACGGATATACATAAGATAAGGCGTTGGAACATATTCAAGCCAAGTATGCTCAAGCACTATTTTCTTGAATTCATCCTTGTTTTCAGCGTTTACAAGCGGAATAGATTCTGCCCATAATTTGTCAAAAATCTTTTTTCCATCCTTAAAATCATTATCATCCTGGAGGAAAACATTTATTTCATTCCGTGCCTTGAATCCCTGGATTGAAAAGTTACTTGAACCAATAATAAGCTTGCTTTCATCATCTCCAGATGTTGTATTCTCGGGGGGAATATAGAATAAATACATTTTGGCATGATTAGGATCCTTGGTTTTACGAACTTCTAGAGTTCCATTTTCAAGTTTATCAATAAACAGTCTGTAAGATGCCTCAAAATCAGCATTGTCCAGCAAGTCAGCCTTGTTAATTATCTCTCTGAGATTTTCAAAATACTTATTTCTTATTGTCAGTTTTGAATCACTGTTCTTTTTATTGCCAGAATCAGTGGTAAATTCCCTAATGCAATTGGCTAAATCCACCTCGGCATCCATTCCTACAAGAATACGTAAAGGCTTATCTTTAATCTCTTTATATATTTCGCAAAAACCAGAGAAGAAGAAGTAACCGACAAGGAAATCCAGTTTGGCACTACTTTTTGTATAACCATTTATTCTTTCAGAAAGCGATTTTTCACCAGATGCATTAGTAATAAACTTTGATGCCATTCCCCCCCCTCTCACATAAACATCGCCATATACAACGGTGCCGATATTATGTTGTTCTCTTTTCCCATATTTCCATCGACAAACTTGTATGCGGTCTCGATTTCCGGCCACTTCTTGAAGACATTGTTCAATGATGTTGCCCTGGTGTTGCCGCTCTTAACCTCTATCGGGATGACATTGCCATCCTTCTGGATTATGAAATCCACCTCTTTCCGGGTAGTCTCATTCTTATAGAAGAACAGCCGGTAGCCCTTTTTGTGCAGGATATCAGCGATGGCGCATTCATATAAGCCGCCCTTTGTGTTGCCAGAAAGCTTGTTGTCCACTATCTGCTGCTTGAGAGCAAAGTCTTTCATTCCTATAAGAAGTGAAAGGTCTGCAGGATATGCCCTGAAGAAAGTCTCTTCCTCATAGTCTGCAAGATCATATTTGATATCTGACACTTTATTGCAGCAGTGGATTATACTTGCCATCAGAAGCCATTCCACGCTGGAAAAGTACTTCTGTCCCCGGCCACCTTTCTCCACATCTTTGTACTGGAACTTATGGTTCTCTTTATCCAGAAGCTGCTTTGAGAGTGACATGAAGCACTTCTCGGCCTTCACCTTCTCTTCGGCTGTGGCATAATGGGCTATATCATACTGATAATCCTGCAGCAGCTCCCGCTGTATCTTATCCACAGCATTGAAATCTTTTGTGTTCACATAGTTCCATACCACTGCCGGCATACCGCCAACAGCCAGATACAACCGGAAGTATTCCATCATAGCAGAATGCATAGCCACAGGAACCGGACTCTGCTCATCAAAATAACCATGCAGCACTTCAATTATATCCTCTGCAACACCTAAACTCCAAAGGAACTCCTCAAAATCAAGGGCATACATCTTCAAATAACTGACGTATCCTACTGGATAAGAAGAAGCTCTCTTATAATCAATTCCCAGCAAGGAACCGGATGCAATGACATCGTATTTCTTATTTTCCGTCCAGAATTTGAGGGAAGTGATGGCTTCCGGACATTCCTGAATCTCATCGAGGAAAATGAGTGTTTTGCCAGGCTGTATCTTCAGATGCGGGAAGCGAAGCCGCATATTTGCAATCAGAGAATCTGCATCCAGTTTTCCAGCAAAAATCTCAGCAGCAGATGGGGTTTCCTTAAAATTTATCTCAAGCAGCTCTGCATATTTTTCTTTGGCGAATTTTCTTATGGAGAAAGTCTTTCCCACCTGCCGGGCACCCTGGACAATAAGGCATTTCCTCTCTTTTGACTGTTTCCACTCGACAAGCTTTCTTTCAATTTTTCTTCTTAACATACCTCCAAAATATCATACAAAATATCCATCTGTCAACATTTTGTATATGCAAAAATGTCCATGTATCAACATTTTGTAGTACTCAAAATGTCCGTTAATCAACATTTTGTATAGTTTTCAGCCTAAATCGCTCACGATATCGCATTTTCTTTGTTGAAAAACCTGCGGCAATGATGTACCCTCTTACTATGATTTCTTTCTTATCTTTGTTTGCAATGCTGATTATCGGCTATATGGTATATGGTGGGCTTGTGGAACGGATCTTTTCGCCCGATGACCGCAAGACTCCTGCATATACCCGGGAAGATGGCGTGGACTTTATCCCTATGCCAAGCTGGAAGATTTTCCTTATCCAGCTTCTGAACATTGCTGGCACTGGCCCTATATTCGGGGCTCTGATGGGGGCCTGCTTCGGGCCTGTGGTTTTCCTGTGGATTGCCTTTGGCGCGATCCTGGGCGGAGCTGTCCATGACTATATGTCAGGCATGATCTCGGAACGGCATGATGGAGCCTCTATCGTAGAACTCGCCAATATATACCTGGGGCATACCACGGGATGGGTGCTGCGTATTTTCACCGTTCCTATCCTGGTTCTGGCAGGAACAGTGTTTGTCACCTCCCCTGCTGCCCTCCTGGCATGGCTTACACCCGATTTTCTGGGCACACCATTCTGGGTTGCTGTAATCCTGCTGTATTATATTTTGGCCACTATTATGCCTATCGATAAAATTATCGGCAAGCTCTATCCTCTGTTCGGGGCAGCCCTTCTACTGATGGCAGCAAGCATTGTCTACGGAATCTTTGCAGGCGGGTACACTATACCGGAGATTACGCTGCAGAATATGCATCCATCCGATCTTCCTATATGGCCTTTCATGTTTATCACTGTAGCCTGCGGAGCAATATCGGGTTTCCATTCCACTCAGTCCCCTATGGCTGCCAAATGTATCAAGTCGGAAAAAACAGGCCGCATAATTTTCTATGGCGCCATGCTGACTGAGTCGGCTATAGCCCTTATCTGGGCTGCTGGAGGAATGGCATTCTATGGAGAAACAGGCAACCTGGCAAAAGCACTTACTTCCCTGGGACAGTCCGGCACAGTCTTTGAGATATCCACCGGAATGCTAGGCTCTGCAGGAGGCCTTCTGGCCATCATCGGAGTCATTGCCTGCCCTATCACATCTGGCGACACTGCATTCCGCTCTGCCCGCCTGATTCTGGCCGAGATTACAAAGGTAGACCAGAAAAGCCTACGTGGGCGCCTTATGACAGCACTTCCGCTGCTGGCCTTCGGAGCACTGCTGACACAGCTGGACTTCAATGTCCTGTGGCGTTATTTCGCCTGGGCAAACCAGACCTTGGCCTCAGTGGCTCTCTGGATTGCCACCACATACCTGCTTAAGAGGAATCCGAGCAGGATTGCAGCTCTTATTACCGCACTGCCTGCCGCTTTCATGACAGCAGTCAGCCTGACCTACATTCTTATTGCTCCGGAAGGGTTCCGAATCAACATCTATGCAGGATACCTGGCAGGCATTATATGCGCCGTTGTCCTCTTTGTCCTCAGACTACGTAAAGCACAGTGATCATCAACACAGGTCAGCGAACAGATATTCCAGCCTTCTACTCCCAGTGGTTTATAAACAGGCTGAAAGCTGGCTTTGTGATGGTCCGTAATCCCTACAATCCCAAGAGCGTGACACGTTACCGCCTTTCTCCTGATGTGGTGGATCTGATCGGCTTCTGCACCAAGAATCCGGCTCCTATGCTGCCCTATATAGACCTGCTCAAACCCTATGGCCAGTACTGGTATGTCACCATCACACCCTATGGGAAGGATATAGAGCCCAATGTGCCGGATAAGCTGTCTGTACTTGAAAGCTTTAAGAAGCTGTCTGATATCGTTGGAGCCCATCGGATCGGCTGGCGGTATGACCCTGTCCTTATAAACAGTGCATGGCCGGTGGAGCGGCATATCAAGGCCTTTGAGTATATGGCCCAGGCTCTTGCCGGTTACACCCATACTGCTGTCATAAGCTTCATTGATCTGTACGAAAAGACAAGGCGCAACTTCCCAGAGGCAGAGCCTGTCTCCCCTGTCCATCGTCTTACTTTTGGGAAGGCAGCCGTAGATATCGGGAAGAGGTACGGTATGACAATACGCCCCTGTGCCGAGGGTACAGAATTAGCCCAGTTCGGTGCAGACTGCAGTGGCTGCATGACTATAGCAATGTACGAGAAAGCCCTTGGAAAAAGCCTTGCAGTTCCACGCTTTGCTCCGGCCAGGGAAGGCTGTGCCTGCTATCTGGGCAGTGACATCGGTGCATACAACACCTGCGGCCATCTGTGTAAATATTGCTATGCAAATTATGATGCTGCCACTGTCCGTCAGAACATGAGGCACCACGACCCGGAGTCGCCCCTTTTAATCGGCCACCTGATGTCTGATGATGAAATACGGGATGCAAAACAGGAGAGCTGGATAGACCAGACCCTGACTCTGGGACTGTGACTTATCCCCGGACCCAGCCCTTGCCGTCCCGTTTAAAGCCCATGTGCTTAAGATATGAGCGGTGCCAGAATGAGCAGTCCGGCACTTTAAGCTTGGTTATCCCCCTCTCTGCAAGGTAACGGTACAGGTGCTTTCCTGCAGAACAGTCCCGGTATGCAGGGGTGGCATAGTCCACCGCCACGTTGATCTCCCCGTCCTCGCCATCGTTGCCTAAAAGGATTCCGGCAGCATCAGTCTTGCAGCAGATCATGTACATTCTGGAATATGCAGCATTCTTATCGAAATCAGGAAAGAATTTGCGGATATTTTTCTCGAACCGGTTCAGAAAGTACTGGTAGAAAGCCTCGTCAGCAGAAACAGGAACCACGGAATAATCCTTCTGCACCTTCAAAAGCCGGTACAGGTTGTACACATTGATAATCACCAGGGAAAAGTTCATCACCGCGGTTGGATAGGACTTGATGATAAGAGCATAGCAGGTGAAGATAAGACTTCCGACAGTGTTGATGATTCTGAGCTTTATGACCGAGGTCATAAGCATGGAGACCACAACTAAAAGCGATCCAAAATAACCGATAAGTTCTATAATCATACACCTACCATACCATAAATTCTATTTTTTTACATAGCCTTGCGGTATAGGACAAACTGCCATGTCCTGCCATCGGGGGCAAGACCTGTCTCGGCCATCACAAAGCCGTATTTCTCAAACAGCGGGATATCTTCCTTTATACAGGTTACAGTAAAGCAGTCCTCCCCTTCTTTATCAAGGCGGGGGCAGACAGGCTCAAGGAGCTGAGAGATTGTTTTTTTCCGACTCTCTCCCTCTGGAACTTCAGACAGAGCAAAATACCAGCTGCCCTCTTTCTTATATTGTTCCAACTTTGAATCAGAGACCTCTATGGCAGGGATAAAAAGGGAACCATATCCTTCTTTCATAAAACACCTCCCAGGTTTGCCACCTATATCATAATAATACTATATTATGTACTGTCTGACAATAAATAAAATTTATGCACCGGGTTCCTTAAGAAATATTCCTATAATAAATGTCACAAACGATACTGCCGCACAGATTATGAACATTTTCTCTATGCCCCAGGCCGCAGCCGCAACTCCCAAAACCAGCGGAGACACCGTCTCGGCACCGTTATAGAGCACAGAATAGAAGGAGTAGATACCATCTATGTTGACTTTCATATCCTTGGCTGTATCAGCCAGAAATGTACTTAGCACAGGCACTGTTCCCTTGGAGAGTATTCCCATGAAAATAAGGAGACCGATAAGCAGGTAGATGTTGCCGATAAAAGCCAGGCTGAACACTGTAAGGGCAAGCAGAAGCTCTGCCACCAGGAACACTTTTTTGACCCCTTTAAGTTCCACAATGCGGCCACATACCATTTTCCCCAGATAGTTGCCTATGAAGAAGACTCCTGTCAGCGAGCCGATGATGGCAGTATCAAACCCTTTTGCCTGGAACAGGAATGGAAGGAACAGGAAAAGCGATGCCACCGAGAATGCATCGGTGAATATGGCGGTGAAAAGCAGCAACAGACGCCTGTCGGGACACACAAACAGAGAACGGTGTTTTTTCTTCTCCAGTGTGTCAGCCGGTGACACTTCATACCGGTACCGCTTGGAAAGAAGCACTGCAAGACCTGCTGCCAGCGGCAGAAAAGCGTAGATAAGGGCAGTCTTCTCCCAGGTGAGCTTGGCTATCATAAAGGTAAGGAGTGCCGACAGGGCTATACGTCCTATGTCGCCGTTGGCAGTAAAGTTTCCCATCTGGGATCCAAGCTTGGTCTGGCTGGTCTTGGCCACTGCCGCAAACGCCACAGGATGGAACACCCCGAAGCCCAGGCTTCCAACCAGGAATGCGACAAGAACCCACACATAGCTTTTTGCCAGGAACATAAGAATATATGAGATGAAGATAAAGATTGCAGCATAGCCCAGAGTATGGAAACTCCCCAGATATGTGCTTAAGAAAGCGGCCGGGAATGCCAGCACCACGCCGGAAAAATGGAGTATGCCTCCCAGAAATCCAGCCTGGGAAAGGGTAATTGAAATGTCCTGTGTTATGAAAGGAAGGAACAGGGGAAGACAGGCTACATAGCCGTCGTTCACCATGTGCAGAGCAGAAAGGACAACACCATCTGTCAGCAGCTTCCGTCTCATGTATCTCCTCCTGAATCGGTGGGCAGGTACTCTGGATTTATGTTCCAGGGGGCTTCGAATATGTGTTCCCGGAGCCTGCGGTTATCCTGCGACAGCATAGCCACAATTGGTCTCATCTTTAGACGCATATTAGTACTTTTGTATGGACAGCCTGTGTTATAGACTGGGAAATTCAGGCGTTCTGCCATCAGGCGGAGTTTAGACTCATACACCATGCACATAGGCCGTATCAAAGTCAGCTTGCCACCGAAGAACTGCTGTACAGGCATCATAGTGGAGAAGTTTCCCCTGTAGCACAGGTTTATAAGGGTGGTGGTGATAACATCATCCATGTGGTGACCGGTGGCAATCTTCTTATAGCCCAGCTCTGCAGCCTTGTCAAAAAGCATCCGCTTCCTGTTCCGGGCACACAGATAACAGTTGAACTCCCCTTTGAAAGATGGCGGGAACATATCGGCATGCTCTACCTCGTAGGGAATCTCCAGCATATTGAAGAACTCCTCCATCTTCTTGGCATCGGAATCGGGCATAGGATACTGGTTCCAGTTTATCCGCAGGGCATGGAGGTCGTAATGGATCGGAAGCCACCGCCGCCGCACCGCCAGAGTAAAGGCCAGTGCCAGAGAGTCCTTGCCGCCAGATATTGCCAGAAGTACTTTATCTCCGTCCTCTATCATCTTAAAACGGTTTATCCCCCGGCCAGTCTCCTTGACTATACGCATAAGCCAAGGCTGCATATTCTCTATATCTTTTAATTCCATTCCAAACCCCGGGCCTTTTCGGCAATTGCAGGGTCAGCAAAGATGCGGATTTTCCTGAGAGGGTCAGAGTATGTCTCAAGGCCTGCCCTGCCAGAGAAGCTTCGGAAACTGCCGCTTTCAAATACTGGCAGCGTTGTCTCGAACGTGATATTCTCAGGCACATCAATAATCACAGAAGAAGCATCAGAACCGAATCTGGAGGCCAGTTTCTGCTCTGCATCGCCCCTTTTCTCAAGGTCAAGCAGTGCTATATGATCTGGATTGGTATCGTCAAACACCACTTCGGATATCATCTTATAGAGCTGCCTACCATGCACCATATCAAAGAGACGGGCGGCACTGCTTCCTTTTCCAGCCTGGATCAAAGACTCATCATCAAGGCCATACAGATTTTCGGGAGTCAGGACCCCCTCTCTCAATGCTGCTATTATAGCCTTCTTGATCATGCCGGTGGCACACCGCACAGTCTTGTGCCAGTAGACAGTCTTGTACATCAGATACTTTGAGAACAGGATATTTTCCACCGCAGGGATGCCGGAAGGAAGGATGCTTATTCCATTCTCCGGGTGCGGATAGATGGTGCTCAGCACAAAGTCGATATCCTGTGTACCATAGGGAACTCCGCAGAAAAAAGCATCCCTGGTCAGGTAGTCAAGCTTGTCAGGATCCATGACTCCAGACAGGATGTTGCGGAAAAAGAGCACTGTATAATCGCTGGTCGCCAGAGAGGTGTCCACAATTGCAGCCGGAACAGCAGGGTCTATTTCCAGAGCCTGCCTGATAATAGAAGAAAGGGGCTCTGAAAGAATATATTCCCCGGTAAGGGCCTCGTGTTTTTTTAGCGGAAGCTCCTTGAGAGAGTGGGTATACGGGAAATGCCCCAGGTCATGGAGAAGGCAGGCACATAGGAATGCGTTTACATCCTCTACCGAAACTTCAGGACAGGTGTCAAAAGTCAGAAGCCTGCGTATCATACGGTATCCGATATGGTAGACCCCCAGGCTGTGGTTGAATCTGGTGTGCACCGCCCCCGGATAGACCAGATATGTGGGACCCAGCTGCCGTATACGGTTCATCTTCTGCAGCACCGGAGAGGAAATTATCTTCTTGAAGCTGTCAGAGAACATTATGTTGCCCCAGACAGGATCCCGCACCGGGTGGGAGAATGATGTATCCAGATAGGCTATAGTGGTGCTGTTTTTATCAGCCATCAGTTATTTCCTTGTGTTGAAGATGTAGTTGAGCATCCCCCCTGCTTCAATCAGATCCACACCTTTTTTCTCCAGGTCGTGGAGGAAGTAGAATTCCTTGCCGCTCTTTGCATCGACAGCCTTTACCCGGTTGCCGCTCTTGATGTCGGCCATGAAGCTTGGGAAGCTTAAGCTCATCCCCTCTTCCAATATATCATAGTCAGCCGGATTTTCAAACACTAAAGGAACAATTCCAAAGTTGATAAGGTTGGCCTTGTGAATCCGGGCAAAGCTCTTGGTTATGACAGCCTTTACACCCAGGTACATAGGAGCCAGTGCCGCATGCTCACGGGAAGAGCCCTGACCATAGTTCTCGCCACCGATGATGACACCGCACCCAGCCTTTTTAGCCCTGTCGTAGAAACCTGGAGAGACAGCCTCGAACACAAACTTTGCAATCTCCGGAATATTGGACCGGAAAGGAAGCACCCTGGTTCCAGCAGGCATGATGTGGTCTGTGGTTATGTTGTCACCAGTCTTGATAAGTACCTCTGCAGTAAATGACTCAGGGGCAGGCGATGCCTTTGGACATGGCTTGATGTTAGGTCCCCGGATAATCTCGATGGAATCGAAATCCTCCTCCGGTGCCGGTTTTTCTATCATATTGTCGTTGATCTCTGTCTTGGCAGAATAGTCGGTGAACTTAACCTTGACTTTCCGCGGGTCGGTGATGCAGCCATAGAGGGCCGATGCTGCGGCAGTCTCGGGCGATGCCAGGTAGATCTCTGCATCGGCGGTGCCGCTCCTGCCCTTGAAGTTGCGGTTGAATGTCCGGACGCTGGCTCCACCGGAGGCAGGAGCAAAGCCCATGCCAATGCATGGGCCGCATGCGCTCTCCAGCATGCGGGCACCGCTTTTTACCAGCTTTTTGATTATGCCGGCTTCTATGGCGCTGGTGTAGACCTGCTTGGATCCCGGGCTTACTCCCAGGGATACGCCGGGGGCTACAGTCTTGCCATCCAGGATGTCGGCCGCAATTCCCAGGTCGTTTATAGAAGAGTTGGTACAGGAGCCGATAGCAGCCTGGACAATCTTCTTTCCTTCAATCTCCCGGACAGGAACCACCAGGTCGGGCATATGAGGCTGGGCAATCATCGGCTCAATCTGGTCAAGGTCTATCTCAATCACTTCATCGTATACTGCACCTTCGTCGGCTTCCAGGCTCTGCCAGCCTGAGCGTTTCTGGAGATCAAGCCATTCTTTGGTCACCTGGTCGCTGGGGAATATAGAGGTGGTGACACCCAGCTCTGCACCCATGTTGGTTATTGTAGCCCGCTGGGGCACAGAAAGGCTTGCGACGCCGTCGCCGTAATATTCAAACACTTTGCCTACTCCGTTCTTAACAGTGCACCTTCTCAGAAGCTCCAGAATAACATCCTTGGCACTGCACATGCTCTGAAGCTTTCCTGTCAGGTGGATACCTATAACTTTCGGCATAGACAGAGTGAACGGTGCACCGGCCATTGCACAGGCTATATCAAGGCCGCCGGCTCCGATAGCCAACATCCCAAGGCCGCCCCCTGTCGGTGTATGGGAATCGGAACCCAGCAGCGTTTTTCCAGGAAGACCGAACCGCTCCAGATGAACCTGGTGGCAGATTCCGTTTCCCGGTCTGGAGAAATAGAGGCCATATTTTTTGGCAAAGCTCTGGAGGAACAGGTGGTCGTCCGGGTTCTTATAGTCAGTCTGTATTGTATTGTGGTCTACGTAGGAGACCGAAAGCTCGGTCTGCACACGCTTGATTCCGATTGCCTCGAACTGCAGGTAGACCATGGTTCCAGTTGCATCCTGGGTCAGGGTCTGGTCAATTTTTATGGAAATTTCCTTACCTGCCTCCATAGTGCCGGAGACAAGGTGTTTCTCGATGATTTTGTATGTAAGGTTCTTCTTCATGTTCTCACCTCTTTTATTGTGAATAAGAGTACATTAAAAACCTCTATTCAGTCAATATAAAATATAATAAACGTGTGGTATAATGGAAAAAAGGAGAGCAAAATGCCGAACAGGTCAGGAACAAATACCAAAGCAAAGATAGCTGAGTCTGCATGGAAACTGTTCTACGAACAGGGATACGACAACACCACCATAGACGAGATTGTGGAGGACTCTGGCACCTCCCGGGGCTCCTTCTATCATTACTTCAAGGGAAAGGACGAGCTTCTGGGAACTCTATCCATGCTTTTCGATGCCAAGTACCAGGAACTCAAGTCTGTCATGAATCCTGCATCTGATGCCATAGAGAAACTTATTTTCCTGAACCACCAGCTTTTTACCATGATAGACAACAGCATATCAATGGACCTGCTCTCCCGTCTTTTTGCATCCCAGCTGACAACCAAAGGGGAAAAGAGCCTTCTGGACCGGAACCGCACCTACTTCAAGCTGCTGTGGAAGATAATCCGGGAAGGCCAGGAACAGGCTCAGCTGCGTACAGATATGTCAGTCAACGAGATTGTAGACAGCTACGCCATGTTCGAGCGGGCTCTGATGTACGACTGGTGTCTGGGAGGGGGAAAATATGCCTTGGCCCGATACTCAGATCTGATGATGCCCATGTTCCTGGAGGGTTTCAGGAGCAGGCGGGAGAATAATGGAAAAAATTATCCAGAGTACAAGCATATATCCTATAAAGCGTCTATTGTATAAATCTTTGTAAATTAAGTAATAAATCATTTTAAATCTCTTTAGTGTCTAATAATAATATAAACTTTATTCTGTATTTACGTACAGTCAAAAGTATGATATAAGGGAAAACACAAAAGGAGCATTTAGAAATGAAAAGTAACACCTCCGAAATTATTGTTTTCACACTGTATCTTATTTTCATGATTTCCATCGGCATCTATTTCTTCCTTAAAAACAAGAGCGGTGGAGACAAGACCTACTTCCTGGGTGGAAGAAAAATGGGTGCATGGGTTTCGGCTCTCTCGGCCGGTGCATCTGATATGAGCGCGTGGGTTCTTATGGGACTGCCGGCATCTGTATATGCATTGGGAACAGGACAGGCCTGGATTGCAGTAGGTCTTGCAGTGGGTTATGCATTAAGCTGGATTTACATGGCACCGCGGCTCAGGACTTTCTCCATAGAGTGCAACGACTCCATCACAATCCCTCAGTACCTTACAAACCGGTTCCTCTCAAAGAATATGGCACTTCAGATAATCTGCGCAATCATCTTCATCTTCGCATACACAATCTATGCCGCTTCCAGTATCAAGGCCTGCGGAACCCTGTTCAACACTGTAATCGGAATTGACCCTAAAATCGCTATGTACGGTGCAGCCGCCATCATCATCAGCTACACATTCCTTGGCGGGTTCTCTGCTGTATGCTGGACCGACTTCTTCCAGGGCATGCTGATGCTGGGCGCCCTCCTTATAGCACCGCTGTTTGCCACATTCATGCTTGAGGCTCCGGCTGCCGCAGCTGCTCTTCCAGAAGGTTACTGGAACCCAGTTGCAAGCTGGCAGGACATTGTCTCTGGTCTGGCATGGGGCTTGGGCTACTTCGGTATGCCACACATCATCATACGGTTTATGGCTGTAGAGTCTCAGGCCTCCCTTAAGAAGTCTGCCAAGATTGGTATAACCTGGACAACACTTATCCTTATCTTTGCTGTAATTGTAGGAATTGTAGGACGTACACACTTAGGATTCGACGAGAACATCAACAAGAATTCACTGGTGTTCATCACTATGGTAAGGAAGATATTCCCTGGTGTGATCTCAGGTATCCTCCTTTCTGCAATCCTGGCAGCAGCTATGTCCACAGCAGACAGCCAGCTGCTTTCTGCCGCATCTGCATTTGCAAGCGATGTTTACAAGCCTGTAATCAGAAAAGGCAACGCAGGCGACAAGGAGATGCTCTGGGGCGGTAGAATAATTGTTCTTATCATAGCTCTGGCTGCTGTATCTATAGCAGCAAACCCGGACTCCGGCTCCATCATGAGCCTGGTATCCAATGCATGGGGCGTATTCGGGGCATCCTTCGGACCTGCAATCCTCCTTTCCCTGTTCTGGAAACGGCTTACATTCAGCGGCACTGTCACCGGTATCCTGGCTGGTGCATTTGTAGATATATTCTGGATGACCACGATGGCATCCACAGGTGTCTATGAGCTTTTCCCAGGCTTTATTGCAGGAATAGTCTTCGCAGTTGCAGTTTCTTTAATCTCAAAAGAGCCTGAAAAAGAAGTTTTGGAGCTTTTTGATAGAGCATTAAATTCGAAAAAGTGATATAATCCCTATATGGGAAAAAAAGAAGTTAAAAAAACAAACCGTACTGTGGTAGGTTACAAGGTCAATAATCTGATAGTAGAGATTGACAAACCTATCACAGTAAATTCTGTCAAGGAGCCTGTATACCTGGATTCCAGAGAAGGCTCCAAAATCTACCGCAATACATTCTGTTTTGTAATTGCCATGGCCGCCAAGGAACTGTTCCCCGACCGCCGCCTTATAATCGGGAATACTATCGGGCACAGTTTCTCATTCTATTTCCAAGGGATAAATCACATTCCCGAAAGCGAGCTTGAGGCTCTGAACAAGAAACTCAAAGAGATAATCGATGCTGATGAGCCTATAGTACAGACTGTTGTCTCTTACCAAGATGCAGAAAAGATTTTCAAAGATCAGAATATGACCGGGGCATCCCAGCTCCTCATGACTGCCAACGACCCGGAGGTGATGATTGCAAAGTGCAATAAATACACCGACTTGGACCATCATGTGCTCTATCCTTCCACCGGAATTCTTAAATATTATAGAATCCAGGGCTACAGAAGCGGCTTTGTGGTGCTGTTCCCACGGGAAGGGACTGTGGATGACATGGGAGAATTCTACGATATTCCTACAATAGCATCCATTTTTGAAGAATACAGAAGACGGGGCAGCATACTACATTTCAGCAATGTGGGCGAGATGAACCAGCTGGTGGCTGCACGGAAAGAAAAAAATGTGATTCTGATGTGCGAGACTCTGCAGAACCAGAAGATTGCACAGATTGCAGAGCAGATACAGTCCAGAAAGGATGCCATAAAAGTGGTTCTTATCGCAGGACCATCATCATCAGGGAAGACCACATTCATCAGAAAGCTCTCCATACAGCTTGAGCTTCTGGGAATCAAGACCATGCCACTCTCTTTCGACGACTACTACGTGCCCCGGGAGCTTACCCCAAAGGACGAGAACGGAGAATATGACTACGAATGCCCCGAGGCTATAGACCGGGAGCTTCTGAACAAGGACCTTATCGATTTCTTCCAGGGCAAGGAGGTAAATCTTCCGACTTACAACTTCCTTACAGGGCTCAGGGAGTACCACAACAACAAGATAAGGCTTGAGAAAAACACAATCCTGCTTATGGAGGGAATCCACGGCCTTAACGATGAACTTACCTATCTGGTTCCAAAGGAGCAGAAGTTCAAGATTTACATCTCTGCCCTGACCCCTATGAACCTGGACGACCACAACAAGATAAGCACATCTGACAACCGGCTGCTGCGCCGTATGGTGCGGGATTACAGAACCAGGGGCTACAATGCTGTGGAGACCCTTTCCCGCTGGCCTTCTGTCAAAAATGGCGAGAACAAGTATATCTTCCCTTTCCAGAACGATGCCGATGCAGTGTTCAACACAGCCCTGGAATATGAGTTCGGGGTTCTGCGGAACCTGGCAATGCCGCTTTTAAAGTCGGTAAAGCCTTATCATGCAGAATACAACGAGGCAAAGAGGCTGGAATATCTTTTAAGCAATTTCCTGAACATGGGAATGGAATTCATACCCCAGGACTCTATCCTGCGGGAATTTGTAGGAGGCAGCGTATATGGTCACTAATCCAAAAGTCAGATCAGAGTATTACCTGGCATGTGCAGACAAAATAATAGCAGCTATGCAGACCAGACAGATGGAGTGTATCTATTTCGAGACCAAGAAGGATATGCTGGAATATCTTAAGGCTACTGTCCCAGCCAAGGCTACTGCCGCCTGGGGTGGTTCCATGACACTGTACCAGTCTGGAGTCATAGACCTGCTGCGGGGAGGCCTGTGCAAAGTTATAGACCGTGACAAGGCAGAGACACCGGAGGAGGCCCACAGACTGATGCACCAGGCCTTCAATGCCGACTGCTATTTCCTAAGCTCCAATGCCATAACCATGGATGGCAAACTGGTGAATATCGATGGAAACGGAAACCGGGTGGCAGCCCTAATCTACGGCCCTAAGCAGGTTATTGTCATAGCCGGGATGAACAAGGTTGTCAAGGACGAGGAGGCTGCCATGGACAGAATCAAGAATATGTCAGCTCCTATGAATGCCATGCGCCTTACTACCGGTGCCCCCTGCACCAAGACAGGAAACTGTATGCACTGCAAGGGAAGCGGCACTATCTGCTGCCATACCGTAGTAACCCGTTATTCCCGTATTCCAGGCAGAATCAAGGTGCTTCTGGTAGGCGAGGAACTTGGATACTGATTTTCTGTTTGATATTCAGCAGATTTATGTTATATTATTAGTGTAAATATGGGAGGACACATGAAAATAGGAAAAAATACTGTAGTAACTTTCGATTATATTCTCAAGGACGAGGATGGCAATGTACTGGAGGATACCGACGGCCAGGGTTCAAGCTACCTGCATGGCTACGACAACCTGCTTCCTGCTTTGGAAGAGGCTCTTGAGGGACTGGAGCCAGGAGATTCCATCCAGAAAAAGCTGACTGTGGACGAAGGTTTCGGACCATACGACGATACACTGGTGATTACTCTCCCTATCTCTGAGTTCGGAGACGAGAAGCCGGAAATCGGACAGGAAATCCTGATGCCTAACGATGAAGGCGATGATGTTATCTTTGAAATTGTGGAGATTGAAGACGGCCAGGTGACCTTGGACGGAAACCACCCCTATGCCGATATGCCACTGGATTTCAACATCACTATCAAGGAGGTGCGGGAAGCCACCCCTGAGGAGATTGAACGGGGCGACCTTGAATATGATGATGACTGCTGCTGTGGCGATGACGACTGCGACTGCGGATGTCATCACGACGATGATGAGGACAGCGGCTGTCTCTGAGCTTTTTTCAGGACAGCATTACAGGGTGGAGCAGAAATGCTCCACCTTTTTTTGCACCTCGGGGTCGCTCTTGTAATCAGGACCGGTGGCCACAATAATATCCTCCACAATAAGATTATAGCCATCCAGAGTTTTCTTAACCTGATTGAACATAGTCTGATAATATCCCTTGTCAGGTGCCCCCTGTGCAAACACCAGAAGAGCCCTCTTGGGCTTAAGCCGTGGCCTGCGCTCCCCATCCTTAAGGCAGTACAGCCTGTCTATGAACATCTTAAGCTGAGCCGACACATTGCCCATATAGACCGGGGATGCCACCAGCACCATGTCGGAATCCGGAAGCTCTTCCAAAAGCTTTGAAAGCTGGTCGTCCACTGCACACCGGTCCCCCTCTTTCCGGCACCACCCGCATGCCTGACACCCATGCAGATCAAGCTGGTTCAGCACCACAACCTTGCCGTAATGCCCTTTCTCTGCAGCCTTTTCCAATATATCCAGCAATATTGAATTGGTCACCCCTTCTACCCGGGGACTCCCAGAAACAGCTATAATTCTCATAATCTCTCCAAAAATTTCACTTTTTTACTGATTATACTATGTACTAAAACAAAAAAAAAGGTTAGAATTGTTGAACGTGATATAAAAATCTCTTAAAAAGGAGCCTGGCTATGCCTTGCGGAAGAAAACGGAAAAGACATAAGATCGCAACTCATAAAAGAAAGAAAAAGCTGAGAAAGAACAGACATAAGAAGTAATTCTTCTCTAGAAAGAGACAGACCCGGGTGGACTCTGCCCGGGTATTTTTTGTGTTGGTTTGACAACACCTTCAGAAAGGTGTATAATATAACACAATCTTACTATAAGGAGACATGAAATGGCATATTCTATTAAGGCAGACGAATGTCTGAACTGCGGTGCTTGCGAAGGCGAATGTCCAAACGAAGCAATCAGCGAAAAGGACGGAAAGAGAGTAATTGCTGCTGACAAGTGTGTTTCTTGCGGTTGCTGCAAGGAAGCATGCCCAGCTGATGCAATTGTTGAAGGCTGATCATAAGAAATATGACGAAAAGTCCCCGCAAGGGGACTTTTTTTTTACACTTTTTTTTCAAAAATTGAAGCAGGACGAAGATTTATGTTTTTACATAAGTATGAACATAAAGACATTACCTCTGGAAGAGAGGCCCAGAGAAAAACTTCTGTCCTGCGGGGCAGCCTACCTCTCAGATGTGGAACTGATGGCTGTTATGCTGGGAAGCGGCATAAAGGGAAAAGGTATTTTTGAGCTTTCGGACGAGATTGTAAAACTTATTGACACCCAGGGCGGCAGGATCGGACTTGAGGATATGCTTAAAGTCGATGGACTGGGGCTGGCCAAAGCTACAACACTCTCTGCCTCCTTTGAGTTCATGCGGCGGCTTCTTCTGCCTACAGCACAGCGGATCAGGTTCCCCAGGGATATTCTGCCAGCTGTATCCCACTATGCTGACCGGCCTCAGGAATACTTTATCTGCATATCTTTAAATGGTGCTCACGAGATAACCCACACCAGAGTAGTCTCCATAGGGCTGGTGAACCGCACTATGGTCCACCCCAGAGAAGTGTTTGCAGATCCCATAAAGGACAGAGCCGCCGCCATAATCTGCGCTCACAATCACCCCAGTGGCAGCACCGAACCCAGCAAGGAGGACCGGGAAGTGACCGAGATGATAAAGCAGGCAGGAAAGATCCTGGGAATAGAGCTTCTGGACCACATTATTTTCTCCCGCAGAGGATATTATAGCTTTGCAGAAAAGAAGGAACTGTAGTAGTATATCAGCTATGGATGAGAAACTGATTTTTATAAATGGATTTTCCAGGGAAGAGGTGTTCGAGATCATGCGGGCAATTAAAAAAGTAGTCAAAGAACCTCAGGATGTGGCTTTCTGCATGGGAACTCCCGACAACATGTCCTTTACTGTGAAAGAGCTGATAAGCCAGGTGACAGAGGAGCACCGGATGATGACCGGGAAAAGATGAACCACACAGAATATGGAAAAAGAGCCAGCCTGATAGGTATAGGGTGCAATGTGCTGCTCTGCATCGGGAAACTGGCAGCTGGATATATAAGCGGCAGTATCTCTGTTATTGCAGATGGTCTTAACAACCTGTCAGATGCATCTGGAAATGCAGTCAGCTTCCTGGGTTTCAAACTGGGCGAGAAGAAAGCTGATGCAAAGCATCCCTATGGACATGGCAGATACGAGTATCTGGCCGGACTAACTATCTCGGTCATAATACTGGCACTGGGGCTTTCTCTATGCAAAGAAGCTGTAATCAAGATAATACATCCAGAGCCACTGGTCTTCAGCTGGCTCTCCATAATCATCCTTATAGTATCCATAGCGGTTAAAAGCTGGATGTCCCGATACAGCCGTAAAATAGGAAAAAAAATAGGCTCAGAGACATTACGTGCAGTAGCCATAGACAGCCGCAATGACGTAATCACCACATCTACTGTCTTATTCGGCATTGTCTTTACCTACAACTCGAACCTGCAGCAGTTGGATGGAATAATAGGTCTGGCGGTAGCTCTGTTTATAATCTACAGCGGAATCAGCCTGGTGCGGGATATGCTATCTCCCCTCCTTGGTGAAAGCCCCTCTCCAGAGCTTGTCAAAAGAATAGAGAAAAAAGTGCTGAGCTATCCACATGTCCTTGGGTTCCATGACCTTATGGTACATGACTACGGCCCTGGTCATACCTTTGCATCGCTCCATGTAGAGATGCCTGCCGAGCTTGATGTGATGGAAAGCCACGATCTGATAGACAGAATAGAGAACGATCTGTATGCAGAAGGAATACAGACATCGATCCACTTTGACCCTATTGTGACTGATGACAGCAGAGTCTTCCGGATGCGCAGTGCTGTAGCCGACAAGGTGAAGCAGCTTGACAAAAGCCTTACAATCCACGATATGAGGCTGGTTATAGGCCCGACACATACCAATGTACTTTTTGATTTAGTATTTCCAGCCGGGTTCAAAGGGGACATCCCTTCGGTAGTCAAGACAGTGGAACAGTATATTAAAGAATTGGATGACAAGAATATTCCAAAGATAAAAGTGGAGCAGAGCTACACCTGTTAACCATCTTCCTTAGGAAGATGTGCAAAGAAGAACAGGGCAAAAGGCAGAGTCAGCGGAGCAGAAAGGACAAGAGCCAGAGGCTGTGCCTCCTGTATACCTGAAAGCCCTCTGAAATAGGCCAGGAGCAGCAGAGCTGGGATAAAGAGTATGCCGCTTCTGAATGCAGATAACAGCGATGCACCCAACCTGAAGCCTGTACTCTGCAGAAGCATCTCGGTGACCATACAAGGGGGCAGGCACAGGTAGGCGACGGCCTGAAGCCGCAGGGCCCTGGTACCAATATCCACAACTGTGTTGTCGTTCCGCAAAAGCCTTACCAGCTGCGGGGCAAATATAACCAGGATAAATACTCCCAGAATTATGATGCTCTCGGCTGCCACAATCGTAAAACGGTAGCTCTGTCTGATACGGGAATAGCGTTTAGCACCGTAGTTATATGCTGACACAGGCTGGAAGCCCTGCCCCACCCCCAGAGCAAAAGAGAAGGTAAAGAAAGTAAGCCTTGACACAATGCTCATGGCAGCTACCGCCGCATCGCCATAGACGGCACACTGGGCATTCAGCACCACGGCAGTCAGGCTGTGGAGTCCCTGTCTGAGCAGGCTGGGAAAGCCGGTAGCCATAA
>Ga0079305_1000906_pt1 | contig 49201 bp, 43 predicted proteins | sample LMS_cellobiose_e_FD_79183 | JGI IMG/M metagenome (GOLD analysis project Ga0079305, IMG submission 79183) | Rumen-fistulated moose microbial communities from Alaska, USA - LMS_cellobiose_enrichment | ecosystem: Host-associated > Mammals > Digestive system > Stomach > Rumen fluid ...
AAGCTCGGCTTCTGCGGCGGCGGCGGCGGCACGAACCCGGCCTGCTGCCGTTACGGCTACGGCTTCGCCCAGGGCGTGAACGCGGCGGCCAAGGAGCTCGGCAAGACCGTTGAGCTCAACTACACCTGGCAGTACGGCGCGTCCTTCTCCGCCTCTCCCGAGATGCAGTCCCTCGCCGCCGGCTGGTACACCAACGGCACTGAGGTCATCTTCTCCGCGGGCGGCTCCATCTTCCAGTCCATCACCAACGCGGCCTCCGCGAACGACGGCCTCGTGATCGGCGTCGACTCCGACCAGTCCTTCGACTCCGACACCGTCATCACCTCCGCGCTCAAGGGCGTCGGCGCCGCCGCCGCCTGGGCCATCGGCAAGAGCTACGACGGCACCTGGGCCGACATCTCCGGTGAGAAGTCCGCCAACCTCGGCGCCGCCGAGGGCGCGACCGGCCTGCCGACCGCAACCTGGAGCATGAAGACCTACACCGTCGCCGAGTATGAGAAGCAGCTCGCCGACGTGCTGGCCGGCACGATCCAGATCGACGACAGCGTGCTCGAGAACGACGCGATCAAGAACGTCAGCTTCAGCAACGTCAAGCTGAACTACGTGTAAGACAACAGCAAAAAAGGAAGCGCCCGCGGGCGCTTCCTTTTTTTGCATCTGCACCGAAAAGTCCGGCAAAGGAATCTTGCTTTTCAGCGGCTTTGACGATATAATGATCATATTCTGAACAAGGAAAGTAGGTGGCGCATTGGACAACTCTCAGGACTATGTGATCGAGATGCTTCACATCACCAAGGAGTTTCCGGGCATCAAAGCCAACGACGATATCACGCTGCAGCTGCGCCGCGGCGAGATCCACGCCCTGCTCGGCGAAAACGGCGCCGGAAAGTCGACGCTGATGAGCGTGCTGTTCGGCCTGTATCAGCCGGAGAAGGGCGAGATCCGGAAAAACGGCGTCAAGGTCGAGATCAGCGACCCCAACGACGCGACGGCGCTCGGCATCGGCATGGTGCACCAGCACTTCAAGCTGGTCGAGGTGTTCACCGTGCTCGACAACATCATCCTCGGCGCGGAGACCACCGGCGCGCTCGGCTTCCTCCAGAGGAAGGAAGCGCGCAAGAAGGTGGAGGAGCTGTCCAGGCGCTACGGGCTGGCCGTCGACCTCGACGCAAAGGTCGAGGACATCAGTGTCGGCATGCAGCAGCGCGTGGAGATCCTCAAGATGCTCTACCGCGACAACGAGATCCTGATTTTCGACGAGCCCACCGCCGTGCTGACGCCGCAGGAGATCGACGAGCTGATGGCCACGATGAAGGAGTTTGCCCGCGAGGGCAAGAGCATCCTCTTCATCTCCCACAAGCTCAACGAGATCATGGCCGTGGCCGACCGCGTGAGCGTGCTGCGCAAGGGCAGATACATCGGCACCGTGAACACCGCGGACACCGACAAGCAGGAGCTGAGCAACATGATGGTGGGCCGGCCCGTGCAGCTGGAGGTCACGAAGGCGCCGGCAACGCCCGGCGAGGACGTGCTGAAGGTCGAGCATTTCTGCGTGCCCTCCCACGTGCACAAGCGCAACGCCGTGAACGACGTGAGCTTCACCGTGCGCGCGGGCGAGATCGTATGCATCGCGGGCATCGACGGCAACGGCCAAACCGAGCTGGTCTACGGCCTGACCGGCCTCGACCGCTCCAACGGCGGGCGCGTGACGCTCTGCGGCACGGACATCACCCGCGAGTCGATCCACCGCCGCGGCAAGAGCATGAGCCATATCCCCGAGGATCGGCACAAGCACGGGCTCGTGCTGGATTTCACGCTGGAACAGAATCTGGTGCTCCAGCGCTACAACGAGGGCGACTTCCAGCGCGGGGGCTTCATCAACCGCAGGGCCGTGCGCACCTACGCCGAGCGCCTGATCGAGCAGTACGACGTGCGCTCCGGCCAGGGGCCGGTGACCAAGGCGCGCAGCATGTCCGGCGGCAACCAGCAGAAGGCGATCATCGCCCGCGAGGTCGACCGCGACAAGCCGCTGATCGTCGCCGTGCAGCCCACGCGCGGGCTGGACGTCGGCGCGATCGAGCACATCCACAGGCAGCTCGTCGCCGAGCGCGACCGCGGCAAGGCGATCCTGCTCGTGTCGCTCGAGCTGGACGAGGTGATGAGCCTGTCCGACCGGATCCTCGTGATGTACGAGGGCGAGATCGTCGGCGAGCTCGACCCGAAAAAGACCACCGTGCAGGAGCTCGGCCTTTACATGGCCGGCGCCAAGCGCGCGGGAAAGGAGGCCACGGCATGAACGGCAAGGAATCCTTCCTCCAGCGGGAGGGCACCCGGTCGGTGCTCGCATCGCTGCTGTCCATCGTCATCGGCCTCGCGTTCGGCGCGCTCGCCATCCTGATCGTGGGGCTGCTGTCCGCCGACCTCGGGCTCGAGAGCGCGTGGGAGGGCATCCGCCTGATCTTCGGAGGGCTGTTCTCCACCGGCCGCGGCGCCGCGGGCGAGCTGAGCTGGGGCTTCAACGGCCAGAACATCGGCAACATGCTCTTCCGCGCGACACCGCTCATCATGACGGGTCTTTCCGTCGCGATGGCGTATAAGACGGGACTGTTCAACATCGGCGCGCCGGGCCAATACCTGATCGGCACGCTGACCTCGCTCGCCATCGCGCTGGGCATCCCCGCGGGCACCCTGCCGGGCTGGCTCGTGTGGGTGCTGGCGTTCTGCGGGGCGATGCTCGCCGGCGCGCTCTGGGGCGCGATCCCCGGCGCGCTCAAGGCGTTTTTGAACATCAACGAGGTCATCGCCTGCATCATGACCAACTGGATCGCGGCAAACTTCGTGACCTGGATGTTCAGCATCAGCAATTTCAAAAACGTGGCGGAGAACACGAAGTCCAGCTATATCTACAAGACGACCTACGGCCTCGTGAACGGAGCCTACGTGTCCGGCGAGGGCATCGCCACGGCGAAGCTGGGGCTGGACAGGCTCTTCCCCGGCTCGCAGGTCAACGGCGGCATCCTGATCGCCGTCGTCTTCGCGATCGTCGTGCACGTGATGATGAGCAAGACGACCTTCGGCTATGAGCTCAAGGCCTGCGGCGCCAACCGCCACGCCGCGCGCTACGCCGGCATCGCGGACAGGAGGAACATCGTGCTGTCCATGGCGATCGCGGGCTCGCTCTCCGCGGGCGGCGCCGCGCTCTACTGGCTCTCCGGCAACACGGAGTTCTTCTGGTCCACCTACCAGGCGCTGCCGGCGATCGGCTTCAACGGCATCCCGGTGGCGCTGCTGGCGGTGTGCAACCCGATCGGCGTGATCTTCACGGCGATCTTCATGTCGATGCTGACGGTGTCCGGCTTGCAGCTGACGAACCTCACGGCGTACAACGAGTACATCACGGACGTGATCATCTCGGTCATCGTGTACCTCTCCGCCTTCTCGCTGGTGATCAAGCTGTGGCTGGGCCGCAGGCGGCCCGTGCCGCCCAAGCTGGGCGCGGAACCCCCGAGCACGCCGTCACAGAGCGCCGCAGACGCGAAGGATGAGAAAGGAGGCGACGCGGAATGACGTTTCTGATCCAACAGACGCTGCTGTACGCCGTGCCGCTGATGATCGTGGCGCTGGCAGGCGTGTTCGCCGAGCGCAGCGGCATCATCAACCTCGCCCTCGAGGGCATCATGATCTTCGGCGCGTTCATCGGCGTGCTGTTCGTGCGCATCATGCAGGGCACCGCCTGGATCAGCGCGGCAAAGCGCGCGAACGCCTACGGCACGCTGCAGCTCTTCGAGGTGCTGGCGATGCTGACGGCCGCGCTGTTCGGCGCGATCTTCTCGCTGCTGCTCTCGTTCGCGTCCATCAACCTGCGCGCCGACCAGACGATCGGCGGCACGGCGCTGAACCTGATGGCGCCGGCGCTGGCGCTGTTCTTCATCCGCCTGATCGCCAACCAGAACACGCTCTACATCGACGGCGACAGCCCGAGCTGGTTCATGATCAAAAAGGCGATGTTCGGCTACGGCCGGGGCGAGAACATGAGCTGGCTGGGCGAGACGTTCATCAACAAGATGTATCTCGCGACCTACGTATGCCTTCTGGTGTTCGCGGTGCTGTCGATCCTGCTGTACAAGACGCGCTTCGGCCTGCGCCTGCGCGCCTGCGGCGAGAATCCGCAGGCCGCCGACTCGCTGGGCATCAACGTGCACCGCATGCGCTACGCCGGCACGACGATCTCCGGCGCGCTGGCCGGCATGGGCGGCTTCGTCTACGCGCTGACGACCGCAAACTGCACCTCCAACGGCGATGTGGCGGGCTTCGGCTTCCTCGCGCTGGCGGTGATGATCTTCGGCAACTGGAAGCCGCTGAACATCGCGGGCGCGTCGGTGCTGTTCGGCCTGTTCAAGTGCATCGCCGCGGCGTACTCCAGCATCGACATCAACGGCGACGGCGTCTACCTGCTGCGGGAGATCGGCATCAACGAGAACGTCTACCGCATGCTGCCCTATGTCATCACGCTGATCGTGCTGGCGTTCACCTCCAAGAGCTCGCGCGCGCCCAAGGCGGAGGGCCAGCCCTACGACAAGGGACAGCGCTGAGCGAAAAGCGCACACAAACCGCGCCGGGAGAGGCGAGACCGCCTCTCCCGGCGCTTTCCAGGGAGCAGAAGAAAGGAGACGCACCATGGATCTCTACGAGGTGCTGAAGGAAAAGGATATCGAGCTGCCCGCCATGCCCGTGCCCGCGGGGAACTACTCGCTCGCGGTGCGCAGCGGGAACCTGGTCTTTACCGCCGGGCAGACGCCGAAGGAACACGGGACGCTGCTCAGGCGCGGAAAGCTCGGCGCGGAGATCGACCCCGCGGAGGGCGCGCGCCTTGCGCGGCGCGCCGCGCTCAACGCCCTCGCCTGCGCCGCGGGCGCGGCGGACGGCGACCTGAAGCGAATCGTGCGCATCGTGAAGGCGACGGTGTTCGTCAACAGCGCGCCGGGCTTCACCGGGCAGGTCGGCGTGGCGAACGGCGCCTCCGACCTGCTGGAGGAGCTGTTCGGCGAAAACGGACGGCCGGCGCGCAGCGCCGTCGGCGTGGCGGAGCTGCCGGGCGACGCGCCCTGCGAGGTGGAGCTGGTCGTCGAGGTGCGGTAACGTCCATCGGATACTGAGGGCGGGGAGCGCTGATGCGCTCCCCGCCCTTCTTTTGCCGCCGTGATTCAGATGATGAAGCCGCCGTCCGACGCGAGGACCTGGCCGGTGATGAAGGACGCCTCGTCCGAGGCGAGGAAGGCGACGGCCGCGGCGATATCCTCCGGCGTGCCGAGACGGCCGAGAGGCGTCTGCTCCGCCAGGCCGCGCAGCGTGTCCTCGCCCAGGACGCGGACCATATCGGTGTCGATCACGCCGGGGGCGACGCAGTTGACGCGGATGTGCGAGGGAGCAAGCTCCATCGCGAGCGAGCGCGTGAGCCCGATCAGCGCGTGCTTGGTGCAGGAATAGGTCACCTCGCAGCTGGCGCCGTGCTGGCCCCAGATCGAGGAGATGTTGACGATGCAGCCGGATTTCTCGTGCAGCATGTGCGGCAGCACCGCCTGGATCGTGTGGCGCGCACCGTTGAGATTGACGGAGAAGTAGCGCTCCCACAGCTCGTCCGTCACGTCCTGAAAGAGCGCCTGGCCCGCGACGCCCGCGTTGTTCACCAGCAGCGTCACCGGCCCGAGCTCCGCCTCCGTGCGGCGCACCATCGCCTCCACCTGCGCGCGGTCGGACACGTCCGCCTGCACGGCGATGACGGCGCAGCCCTCCGCCGTGAGCTGCGCGGCCAGCTCCTCCGCCCGGTCGCGGCGGACGCGATAGTTGATGCAGACGGCATAGCCGCTGCGCGCGAGGCGCGCGGCGACCGCGCGCCCGATGCCGCGCGAGGAACCGGTGACCAGCGCGACCTTTCTCATGCAGATCCCTCCCCTGCCCTTTTGGGACTATCATAGCACGGCGCGGGCAAAATGGAAAGGGCGAGTTTCGCCCTCAGGCAGCCGGACGGCAGAGCGCGGGATCAAGGGCGCAGCCGTGGGCGATCGGCTGCCAGCGCGAGAGCGGGCGAACGACGGCAAGCAGCGAGAGCGGCAGCCACGAGGCCATGAACAGCGGGAAGAGCAGCACGCTGCGCAGCAGACGGCGGCCGGGCGCGCCGGAGGCGCGCGCGAGGACGACGGCGAAGGCCGTCATGCCCAGCCAGAACAGCGCGAACGCAAGCGCCGCGGGAACGAGCAGCGCGCCGCCCAGCCGCACGGCGGCGGGCAGGAGCAGCAGCGCCGGCACGACCGAGAGCGCCTGCGCCAGCGGCGCGCAGAGCAGCAGCAGCTCGTCGGCCGCGCGGAGCGTGCGCGCACGCAGCAGAGCCGGCCCCTCCTGCGCCGCGACGCGCAGGATGCCGCTGCACCAGCGCAGACGCTGCCGGAGCGAGACGCGGAACGACAGCGGCGCCTCGTCCCAGGTCAGGGCCTCCGGCACCCAGAAGACGCGCTCGCCCAAGCGGGCGCACTGGGCGGCGAACTCGGCGTCCTCGGCCAGGGTGCGCGTGTTCCAGCCGCCGAGGCGCACGAGCACGTCCCGATGCACGGCGAAGCCCGTGCCCACGAGCTTGGCCGAGAGGCCGAGGTACGCGCGCGAGCGGTGATAAAAGCGGTCGAAGATCGCAAAATAGAGGGCGTAGCAGCCGGCGACCCAGGAGTCGCACGGGTTCTTCGCGGTCATGGCGCCCTTGGCCACGCGCGCACCGGCGCAGAGCGCGTCGTTCATGCGGGCGAGAAAATCGGGGTGGACGACGTTGTCGGCGTCAAAGACGCAGAAGGCGTCATACCGCTGGGGCAGGAGCCAGGCGACCGCCTCGTGCAGCGCGTCGCCCTTGCAGCGCACGGGGTCGAAGCAGCGGATGATCTTCGCGCCCGCGCGGCGGGCCGCGTCCTCGGTATCGTCGGTGCAGTTGTTGGGGATGACGTAGACGTCGAACAGCGCCGCGGGATAGCGCTGGGCGCGCAGACTTGCGACCAGCGCGCCGATGACCGCGGCCTCGTCGCGCGCGGCGATCAGGCAGGCGAAGCGCATGCGCGGCAGGCAGCGCGCATAGGACGCGCGGCGCCGCCAGAAAAAGAGCGACGTGACGAGAAACCAGAGCGAAAACAGCTTCAGGAGCAGGGACAAAGCAAACGCAAGCTGTGTCATGGGACTTACCGCCTTTCCGTGAGATCGGCCTCACGATAGCAAAGGAATCTTAACGGCGGGCGGCGGTTTTGCATAAAGATTTCTTAAGACGGAGCGATTTAAGGAAATCTTATGACTTTTCCTCTGTTTCTTTTTACAATCCGCTGTTACAATGGGTGACGAGGTGAGAAAATGCACAACATCCTGATCTGTGACGACGAGCGCGACATCGTGGAGGCGCTGAAGATCTATCTCTCCGGCGAGGGGTACCGGCTGTTCACCGCCGCGAACGGACGCGAGGCGCTGAAGATCGCGCAGGAGAACGACATCCACCTGATCCTGATGGACATCATGATGCCGCAGCTCGACGGCATCGCCGCCACGGCCAAGCTGCGTGAGACGAGCAACGTGCCCATCATCCTGCTGACCGCCAAAAGCGAGCTGAGCGACAAGGTGCTGGGGCTGAACGTCGGCGCGGACGACTACATCACTAAGCCCTTCGACCCGGCGGAGGTCGTGGCGCGCGTGCGCTCGCAGCTGCGGCGCTACACGCGGCTGGGCGCAAAAGCCGCCGACGAGGACGGGGCAAGGCGCTTCACGGTCGGCCCCATCACGCTGGACGAGACCGCCAAGGCCGTGACCGTGGACGGCGAGAACGCGGCGCTGACGCCGATCGAATACAACATCCTGAGCCTGCTGATCCGGCACCCGGGACGCATCTACTCCTCCGCGCAGATCTACGAGCTGGTGTGGAACGAGGCGCCGCTCGGTGCGGAGACGAGCGTCTCCGTCCACATCCGGCACCTCAGGCAGAAGCTGGAGATCGATCCCTCCAACCCGCGGTATCTGAAGGTCGTGTGGGGGCTGGGCTACAAAATGGAGGACGGACGCAATGAAAAAAGCTGACTGGACCGCGCGCTTCGGCGTGAAGCTCGCGGCGTTCCTGCTGGCGCTCGCGGCGGGCTTCGCGATGCTCTTCAGCGGAGCGGCGATCCTCTGCGCAACGGAGAACGAATGGTGGGCGGATCCCGGACAGCACCTCTATGAGAGCGACCTCGTGCGCGGCGCCGTGCACCGCGCCATGGTGTATTCCGCGCTGCCGTACCTGGAGCGCACATGGGATACCGACGCGCTGTACGCGATGCAGAGCGGCAGCAACTACCGCTGCACGGTCTGCGACGCGGAGGGGAACGTGCTGTTCTCGAGCATCAGCGACGGGGACTACCGCTATGCGGACACGGTGCAGACCGGGCAGCTCACGGTGCGCAGCGGCGTGGCAAAGGAGCTGCGCGCACAGGACGGCATCTTCTGGGCGGTGCGCACGGCGCAGACGCTGCGGGACGCCTGTTCCTTCGCTCCCGCGCTGCTGATCGGCGCGGCCCTCGCGCTGCTGCTGCTTCTGATCGCGCTCGGCCGCGGCGCGGGGCGGGCGCCGGGCGAGGAGACGTCGCACGCCGGCTGGCAGGAGAAGATCCCGCTCGACCTCTATCTCGCCGGCGCAGGCGGGGCGCTCGCGTGGCTCGCCGCCGCGGCGCAGGAGATCGACCACTCCGTCTGGACCACGCTCAACGCGCTGCCGCTGTATCTCACGCTGCTGGCGCTGCTCGCCGGGGCGGCGATGACGCTGCTGCTGGGGACGTTCCTGACGCTCTGCGCCCGCGCGAAGCTCGGGCAGTGGTGGCGGAACACGGTGGTCTTCCGCGTGCTTTCATGGACGTGGCGGGCGGCGTGCGCGCTCGGACGCGTCCTGCGCGCGGCGGTCTTCGCCTTTCCGCTGGTGTGGCGCACGGCGGCGCTGTGCGTGCTGACCGCCGTGCTGATCCTGACGTTTGCCGTGCGGCGCGCGTTCGGATGGCTGCTGCTGCTGCTCGCGACGGTCTCGCTGCTGCTCCTCTCCGTGAGCCGGCAGCTCAGGCGGCTGCAAAGGGGCGGCGCGGCGCTGGCAGGCGGCGAGGCGGGCACCAGGATCGACACGCGGCGCATGCTGCCGGACCTGCGCGCGCACGGCGAGAACCTGAACGACATCTCGCGCGGCATGGCGATCGCGGTGGAGAAGCAGCTCAGGAGCGAGCGGCTCAAGACGGAGCTCATCACGAACGTGTCGCACGACATCAAGACGCCGCTGACGTCCATTGTGAACTACGTGGGCCTGCTGCAGCGCGAGCCGACGCCGGAGCAGGCGAAGGAATACCTGGAGGTGCTCGACCGGCAGTCCCGCCGGCTCAAGAAGCTGACGGAGGATCTGGTAGAGCTGTCCAAGGCGAGCACGGGCAACGTGGCGGTGAACGCCGCGCGGCGCAGCATGAGCGAGCTGCTGCTGCAGGCCGTGGGCGAATACAGCGAACGGCTCGAAAAGGCACAGCTCGAGGCGGTGCTGACGCTGCCGGAGCGCGAGCCCTTCGCCGTGGTGGACGGGACGCTGACCTGGCGCGTGCTGGACAACCTGTTCTCCAACGCGTGCAAGTACGCCCAGAGCGGCACGCGCTTTTACATCGACGCGCGCGAGGCCGACGGGCAGGTGAAGCTGACGTTCCGGAACGTCTCGCGCGAGCGGCTGACCGCGAGCGCCGACGAGCTGCTTGAGCGCTTCGTGCGCGGGGACAGCGCGCGCGGCGGCGAGGGCAGCGGCCTTGGCCTGAACATCGCCAAAACGCTGACGGAGCTGCAGGGCGGGACCTTCACGCTGACCGTGGACGGCGACCTGTTCAAGGCGGAGGCCGCGTTCCCGGCGGGATAAAAACAGCGAAAAAGCAGGGATTTTTTGCAGCAAAGGCTATTGAAAAGCGCAGATGCCTATGGTATAGTGGGGCCAGCAAGGATCGGACGCTTCCCTTTTTGAGAACGATGAGCAAAGGGTTGACAAAATGCAAAAAATGTGCATAATCTCCACGGACGACAGACAGACAGACAGACGGCAGACGATAGCTGACGCCTGCTGCCCTGCCCTGCCCTGCGCCGCCCCCGCACCATAGATACCGCGCGCCGCGGTCACAGACGAAAACGCCTGTGATCGCGGCGCGCGCTTTTGCTGCGCATCACACCGGCGGGTGTTTCACAAAAACGAACGAGAGCGAGGGAAAAACGATGGGCTTACTGAAAAACCTGATCTCCAACGCCGTGAGCGAGGGCGTCGGCAAGGGCGTGCGGGACGCCGTCGGCAAGGCGGTGGAGGGCGCCGTTAAGCCCGCGGCCGACAAGCTGGCGGGCCGGGCGGCGAGCAGCCTGGACAAGACGGCGCAGAGCGTCGCCCAAAGCACACAGGCGGCGGCGGACGCCGCCGCGCAAAGCGCGCAGGCAGCCCGGCAGGCCGGGGACACGGCCGACGCCGCTCCGGCGGGCGCGACCGCTCCGGGCGCGGGCTTTGCAAGTCTCGAGGCGGCGTTCGGCAACTGGGCGAGCACGATGCAGGGCTTCGCCGGGCAGGCGGCGCAGAACCTGAAGGAATGCCCCAACTGCGGCGAGTTTGCGACGGCGGACCGCACGTTCTGTCCGAAGTGCGGCGCGAAGCTGCCGGACAAGACCGTGGGGGCAAGGTACGTCTGCCCGCAGTGCGGCAAGCAGAACCTGCCGGGCGAGACCTACTGCTCCGGCTGCGGGGCGCTGCTGCCCGAGGCCGCCAAGCAGCAGGAGGCGCAGCTCGGCAAGTGGGACACGCTGCTGCCGCAGTATCCCAAGTGGACGCAGGGCGGCCTGGTCGAGCTGGAGGAGCAGGGCACGATGAACGGCTATCCGGTGATCCGCCTGAACGTGGACGGCGCGGGGCAGAGCGCGCTGGACGCCTACGTCGCGGCGCTCAAGGCCGCGGGCTTCACCGCCGCGCACGGCGAGGACAGCGACGACTTTTACAAGGTCGTGGACGGCGTGTGCCGCTGCTTCGACAAGACCGACGCGCTCGGCGGCGGCGGGATCAGCGCGGCGTTCTATGTGGACGCGCTGGACAAGAAGGCCGCCGCGGAGCAGAAGGTCGCCGCCGCGGCGAACACCGCGCAGGACGCCGCCAAGGCCGCCGCGAACGCGGCCAAGGGCCTGTTCAAAAAATTCTTCTGAGCGAACACGACCGATCAAAAGGAGGAACACACCATGAAAAAACGCAGATTCTCTCTCATGCTCGCGCTGCTGCTCGCGGTCTCGCTGCTGCCGCTGCCTGCGGCGGCCGCAACTGCGCCGACGGAAGCAGACCTGAAAACAGCACCGATCATCTCCAAGCTGGAAATCCACGACGACGGGATCGGCAACGTGTGGCTGGAGGTCACGGTGCAGACGCCCGCCAATGTGCTCAACGCGATCGATTACTTTGAAAATCACGAGCTGGGCTACAATCAGGCGGGGTATATCGGCGGGATCGAGCTGCAATTCTCCATCGACAAAGGGGAATGGCAGGAATGCGGGCTCGGTTATTCGCCGAATTACGAGCAGGACGACGACGCCTGGAACGGCATTTTCGAGACGCAGTACGTAAGTGAGCTCCACGTGGAGAGCGAGGTCAAGGCCCGCGCCCGCTACACAGGCGCGGACGCAGGGGGCAACGTGCGCTGCAGCGACTGGTCGAACCTGCTGACGCTCAACGAAAAGGCGGACTTCAACGCGCACGACTGGGCGCTGCCGGAGCTGGCGCAGGCCGCGGCGCTGGGCCTGATCCCCGACTGCCTGAACGGCGCTGACCTGACGCTGCCCATCACGCGCGCGGAGTTCGCGGCGGTGAGCGTGAAGGTCTACGAGTCCCTGAGCGGGACGAAGGCCGCGCCCATCGCGGTCAATCCCTTCACCGACACGAAGGACCCCGAGGTGCTCAAGGCCTACAACGTGGGCATCACGAACGGCACGAGCGACACGACCTTCGCGCCGAACGAGCTGCTCAACCGCGAGCAGGCCGCGACGATGCTGACGCGCGTCTATAAAAAAGTCACGCTCAGCGGCTGGACGCTCGCGACCGACGGCGATTACGCCGCGCAGTTCCGCGGCATGTTCACCGCGCCCGCCGCCTTTGCGGACGACGAGCGCATCTCCGGCTGGGCGAAGGACAGCGTGTACTTCATGGCGTCCAAGGAGATCATCAGGGGCATCGGCGACAACACCTTTGCGCCGCGCGCCGTGACCGAGCGCGAGACGGCCGAGGGCTACGCCCGCGCCACGCGCGAAGCCGCGCTGCTGATCGCGGCGCGCATGGTCGACAAGCTGGGATAACAGCGAAAAGCCCGCGGGCGCGAAGCGCCGCGGGACCTTGCAGAAGCCGAGAGGCGCAGCCCGGAACGGGCTGCGCCTCTTCCCTTTTGCGTTTGCGGGGCTGCCGCGCCTCAGCCCTGCGCGAGCAGAGTGCGGATGTGGGCCATCGCGTCCGCCATGACGGCGGCGGTGCTCTGCGCGACGCCGGAAACATAAGTGTCGCACAGGTTCATCGGAATCAGGACGCGGTAGGCGCGGCTCTGCGCCACGGCCGCGGCCATGGCGGGCGAGATCTCGCCCATGAGCGCGTCCGCCAGGACGATGCCGAGCGGGCCCACGATGACGTCCGCCGTGCGGCAGGCGACAAGCACCGGATTCTCGCCGGTCGCGACCGTGTCCGCCCCCGCGCGGCGCATGGCGGCGGTCGCCGTGTCGTTCGTGCCGACGGCGACGAGCTCGACGTCGGGAAAATTGGCCTTGAGATTCTCGACCAGGGCCTTGCCGAGACGGCCGCCCTGCCCATCGATCACCAGGATCTTCATGGGGACACCTCCCGAAAAAATCACATCCGCTCCGGCGCGGCGCAGCCCAGGATGCCGAGGCCGTTCGCCAGCACGCGGCGCGTGGCCTCCGCCAGCTTGAGGCGGACGGCGATGAGCTCCGCCGCCTCGCCGCGCAGGTGACAGGCGTTGTAGAAGCGGTGGAACGCCGCAGAGAGAGAGACGAGATAGCGGTTGATGTGGCTGGGGTCATAGTCGCGCGCGGCGAGACGCACCTCGTCGCAGAAGCCGGCGAGCTCCTTGAGGAGCGCGCGCTCCGTCGGATCGGCGGCGAGCGAAACGTCCGCCGACGCCGCAGGAGGCGCGGCGTACCCGTCCTCCGCCAGGGTGCGCAGCAGGCTGCAGATGCGCGCGTGGGCATACTGCACGTAGTAGATGGGGTTTTCGGCGTCCTCGCGCACGGCGAGGCCGAGGTCGAACTCCATCTGCGTCTCGGGCTTGGTGTTGAAGAACCAGCGGCAGGCGTCCACGGGAATCTCGTCGAGCAGGTCGGTCAGGGAGATCGCCTTGCCGGTGCGCTTGGACATCTTGACGGGCTGCCCGTCCCGCACGAGCTTGACAAGCTGCATCAAAACGATGTCCAGCCGGTCGGCGCCGTTGAGGCCCAGCGCGTCGAGCGCGCCCTTGAGACGGGCGACGTGACCGTGGTGATCCGCGCCCCAGACGTTGATCGCCTTGTCAAAGCCGCGGACGCCGAGCTTGTTGCGGTGATAGGCAATGTCGGCCGCAAAGTAGGTATAAAAGCCGTTGGCGCGGCGGAGCACATCGTCCTTGAGGTCGAGCTTCTCCGCCTCCTCCGCCGTCTTCCCGGCGCGGATCGCCTGCTCGCGCAGGAGCTGCGCCGTCTTGAGCCAGAGGGCGCCGTCCTTCTCATACGTCCAGCCGCGCGCGGTCAGCTCGGCCACGGCGTCGGCCACGGCGCCGGAGTCGTGCAGAGAGGATTCGTAAAACCACTCGTCATAGCGGACGCCGTAGCGCGCGAGGTCGGTCTTCATCTTCGGCAGGTTGTGCGCGAGGCCGAAGCGCGCAAGCTCCGCACGGCGCGCCTCCGGCGCGGCGGCGCGGTACGCCGCGCCGTGCTGCGCATAAAAGAGCTGCGCGAGCTCGCGGATATCGTCGCCATGGTAACCGTCCTCAGGGAATTCCACGGCATCCTCCCCGTCGAGGAGCTGGAGATAGCGCGCCTCCAGGCTGCGGGCAAACTTGTCGATTTGGTTGCCGGCGTCATTCACATAGAACTCGCGCCAGACGTCCGCGCCCGACCAGGCAAGCACGGAGGCAAGCGTGTCGCCCAGGACGCCGCCGCGGGCGTTGCCCATGTGCATCGGCCCCGTCGGATTCGCGGAGACGAACTCGACCATGAGCTTTTGGCCGCGCAGCATGTCGTTCCGGCCGTAGTCCACGCCCTCGCTCTCGATCGCGGCGAGGACGCCGGCATACCACGCGTCGCCCAGGCGGAAGTTCAGAAAGCCGGGGCCGGCGATCTCAACGCTCGTGAAATAGGTGCCCGCGAGGGGCATATGGGCGACGAGGAGCTGCGCGACCTCGCGGGGATTGCGGCGCAGCGCCTTCGACGCGGCAAGGCAGAACGTGGTGGTATAGTCGCCGTTCGCCGTGTCCTTCGGGATCTCGACCGCGGGAACGGTCGTCACTCCGGCGGGGAGCAGCCCCTCGTCCACGCAGGCGCGGTATGCCGCCGCGGTCAGCGCCGCGACCTGGTCCTTTGCGCTTTGGATCATGTTCATATCGTGTTATCCTCTTGTTCCACCGGGCGCACCCGGATCGTAATACGGCGTTCGCCGAGCGCCTGCGCCCCCGACCAGAGGCGATAGCGCAGGTCGATCAGACCGCCGCGCGCGCCGAAGCGCATGCGCAGCCGGTCCGTGACGAGAGAGAGAGGCAAGTTTCCGGCGGCCGTGACATAGACTGCTTCGTGGCGCTCACCCTCGCGAAAGGCGAAGAGCGCGCGCACGGCGCCGCTGCGCTGAAGCACGACGGCGTTCTCCGTCACGGTGCAGGTCGAGATGACGGGGCCGTCCTCCGTCTGCTCCGTGCAGCGCAGGAGCCAGCCTTCGCCCAGCGCGGTCAGGGTGCCGGAGGCGAGAGACTGCACCCCGTCGCCGCTGCGGACCGTGACCGTGACGTTCTGCGGCATCGCGCTCCCCCCCTTTGCACAGTAAATTGATTATACTACGCCCCGGCAGGCGAGACAAGCAAATTTTTCGCCGTTTCCCGCTTTTTGCTATGGTATTTCCCGCACGAGCCTGCTATAATGACTTCAAAATCGAGTTCTTTGCAACGGGAGGCGCATACGCATGAACATAGAGCTGACGGAAAAGCAGTACCGCCGTCTGCTGGATCTGGTGTACATCGGGAACTGGGTGCTCAACTCGACCCGCGGGGACGACCGCATCCGCGAGTACGACGACGTGGAGAGCCTGATCTTCTCGCACTGCCTCGACCACGGGATGGTAAAGCTGGTGGAGGCCTATCAGGGTGAGCTGATCCCCTCGCGCGCGTTTGCGGACGGAGGCATCCACGAGGCGATCATGGCCTATGAGGACGCGATGTTCTTCGAGATCCTGGCGCAGGAACTGGCCCTGCGCGACATGGACAGCGACGGGCCGACGCCCGAGAACTCCGACGAGCTGCGCGAGCGCATGGACGTCTACCTCGGCGAGTTCGAGCAGCACGGCACCGACAACATCACGGTGGAAATGTGAAAAAAACAAAAAAGCGGCCCGCTTCCCTCGGGAAGCGGGCCGCCTGACGTTACCGGATCGCCTTCGTCATCCACCGGCCGCCGCGGTAGCGCGCGTAAAAGACGAGCGCGCGCACCGACCAGTCCAGCACGGCGTGGGCAAGCCACACGCCCAGCACGCCGAGGCCGAAGCGCCACTCGAAAACGTAGGCGCAGCCCACGCGCAGCAGCCACATCGACACCATGCTCACGAGCATGGTGAAGCGCGCGTCGCCCGCGGCGCGCAGGAAGGACGGGAGGACGAAGGCAGGCGTCCACAGCGCGACGGCGGCGGCGGAGTGCAGCAGCGAGACCGTGAGCGCGAGGCGCGAGGCCTCGGGCGAAACGTCATAGATGCGCATGATGAGCGGCATCGCCGCGGTGATGGCAAGGTTGAGCGCGGCGAGCAGCGCATAGGAGACCTTCGTCAGCTTGCGCATGTAATAGCGCGCAGCGTCAAAATCGCCCGCGCCGACGCATTGGCTGACGACCGTGGTGATGCCGAGGCTGACCGCCGAGCCGGGCGCGCAGTGGAAGTTGCCGAGTGTGTTGCCGATGGCGTTGGCCACGATGGAGGCCGTGCCGAAGGTGGAGATCAGACTGAAGAGGATCAGCCGGCCCAGGTGAAACATGCCGTTTTCCACGCCGCTGGGGATGCCGATATAGAGGATGTTCCGGAACAGGCGGCGATCCGGCCGGAAGTCCGAGAGCGCGCCCAGGTGCAGCGGGAGCCGCCGGTTCGCCAGCAGCGCCAGGATCACGGCCGCCGCGACCGTGCGCGAGACCAGCGTGGGGATCGCCACGCCCGCAACGTCCATGTGCAGGCCGAAGATCAGCAGCGCGTTGCCCGCGACGTTGATGCTGTTCATCAGCAGCGACACCTTGAGCGTCACGTCCGAGCGGCCCATCATGCGGAAGATCGCCGCGCCGCCGTTGTAGAGCGCGATGCCCGGGATCGAGGCCATGACGATGCCGTAATACTTCTGCGTGGCCGCCATGACGTCCGGTTCGATCCGGCCGAAGATCGTGGTCAGCACAAAGTGCTGGAACACGTACAGCAGGGCCGAGAACGAGACCGACACCACGGCGAGCAGCAGGATCAGGTGCTGCGCGGCGGAGCAGGCGCTTTCCGTTTCGCGGCGGCCGATATACTGCCCGGCGACCGCGGCGCCGCCCGTCGCCATCGCGGCGAACAGATACAGCATCAGGTTGCTGATCGCGTCCACGAGCGACACGCCGGAGATCGCCGCGTCGCCCACGGTGGCCACCATCAGCGAGTCGGCAAGGCCGACGGTGATGGAAAGCAGCTGCTCGGCAAACAGCGGGGCGATCAGCGAAACGAGCTGCCGGTTCGTGAAGCGGGGCGACGTTTCGGGCGCGGACGCATCGGATCTCATCATAACATCAGGCTTTCTTCTTTCAGATTCTTGCATGATACGACTTTCCGCGCGCTTCGTCAAGCGAGAAACGGCAGCAGCGCCGCACGCCAGACCGCCGTGAGCTCCTCGAGCGAGCAGCGCGCGTTGGCCGGACTCGTCGAGGGCAGCGGGATCGCGTCGCGGCCGAGCAAGGGGCGGCACAGGCGGCGATAGTACGCATACGCCGCGCCGCCGTTGCAGAAGATCGCCCGCACGGGCGCGGCGCGCAGGATCGGCGCGAGGTCGTTCGCCTCGACGCGGGCAAGGCTCGCATCCGACGAGCCGGCGATCTCGCAGCGGGCGACCACGTCCCACAGCGCGACGCCGCGGCGCAGCAGAAGCGCGGTCTTTTCCGGCACGGTCAGAGGCAGAGGCTCGTCCAGCACGGCGGAGAGCACGCGCCAGAAGCGGTTTTGCGGATGGGCATAGAAAAACGCCGCCTCGCGCGACTTGACCGAGGGAAACGAGCCGAGGATCAGCACGCGCGAATCCGGCGCGAAGACCGGCGGAATGGGATGGGTCTGGGCTGTACGTTCCATGGGGCGCCTCCTCCCTTCTTCAATATCATACCAGATCGCAGCGCGTCCCGGAAGAGGGCGCGCCGATTTTTTTGCGCGGCGCCGGCGGCAATATTAGACTTTTCGTTGGCCGCATCAGATTATCTTATCGTTCGGACAGGCGCGATTTGCCATTTTTCCGCCATCATACCCGCCGATCTTGTGTTTTTTCGAGAATATCTCAAATAATATTATGATTTATTATGCGGTGATACGGAAGTGTGATTTGCATTATGATCACTGCTTCGTATAATGGGAACAAATCAAAAAATGCCGGTAAAGGGAGGGAACGCAGATGAGCGACAGCGGCAGACGCGACCTGTTTGAAGTGCGCAGCGTGCCGCGGGCCATCCTGAGTCTGGCGCTGCCGACGGTCGCCGGGCAGATCATCCTCGTGATCTACAACATGGCGGATACGTTCTTCCTCGGCCTGACGGGGAACGACGCGATGCTGACCGCAGCGACGATCTGCATGCCGGCGTTCCTGTTCCTCTCGGCCGTATCCAACCTGTTCGGCATCGGCGGCGGCAGCGCCATCGCCCGGGCGCTCGGCACGGGCGACCGGGAGCGCGTGCGCAGCACGGCCGCTTTCGCGCTGTGGGGCTGTCTTGCGGTCACGGGGCTCTATTCCCTGTTGGCGTTTTTCGCCCGCGACGCCTTCGTCGATCTGCTCGGCGGCACCGCGCCCGCCGTGCACCCGCGCGCGGTGGAATACCTGTGCGTGACGGTGACGCTCGGCGGCCTCGCCACGGCCGCGGCGACGCTGCTCGCCCACCTGATCCGCGCGGAGGGCTGCGCGCTGCTCGCGAGCACCGGCATCGCGATCGGAGGCGTGCTGAACATCGCGCTCGACCCGCTGTTCATGTTCGTGCTGCTGCCGCCCGGGCACGAGACGCTCGGCGCCGCGGCCGCGACCGCGCTCGCAAACTTCCTCTCCCTGCTCTACTTCGCGGCGGCGCTGCTGCGCAGACGCAAAAAAACACAGTTGTCGTTTTGTTTATCCGGGAGTATACTGAAAGAGGGCATCCCCGCGGAGGTGCTCGCCGCGGGCCTGCCCGCCTGCACGATGACGCTGTGCGAGAACGTCTCCTATGCGGTGCTCGGCAAGCTGATGAGCCTGTCGGGCGTGGCGATACAGGCAGGCGTCGGCGTGGCGAAAAAAGTGAACATGCTGGCGCACTGCACGGTGCGCGGCATCGCGCAGGGCGCGCTGCCGCTGATCGCCTACAATTTCGCGGCGAAGAATTACGCGCGCATGAAGGAGGCCATCCGCGTGGCGAACCGGATCGCGGTGCTGGCCGCCGGGACGTGCACGGCCGTGTGCCTGCTGTGGAGCAGGCCGCTGATCGGGGTGTTCATCCACTCCGCCTCGCCCGCGCTCGCCTTCGGCGCGGCGTTCCTGCGCATCCTCTGCATCGGCGGGCCGTTTTCCGCCGGAGCGTATACCTATATCTCCTTCTTCCAGGCCGTGAACGAGGGCAGAAAGTCGTTCCTGCTGGCGCTGCTGCGCAAGGGCGTGATCGATATCCCGCTGATGTTTCTGCTCAGCGGCGTGTGGCCGACGTTCGGCATCGTGGCGGCGACGCCCATCGCCGACGCGCTGTGCTGCCTCGCCGCGGTGCTGATGTTCCGCGCATACATCGGAAAACTGACCGGCTGCGCCCTCGCCGGAGAGGGCGCACCGGCAACGACGGCCGTCTGACGGCGGGAGGTGAAGCATGATCGACACACGATTGACGTCGCTGCTGAAGATCGTCGAAACCGGCAGCTACACCAAGGCGGCGCAGGCGCTGGCGCTCTCGCAGCCGGCCGTGAGCCAGCACATCCGGCAGCTGGAGGAGACCTTCGGCGTGCGGATCTTCGACCGCGCGCACAACCGGCTGAGCCTGACGCGCGAGGGCGAGCTGATCGTCGGCTACGCAAGGCGCGTGTCCGCGCTGTACAGCAATCTGGAGCAGGCGCTCAAGAACGAGCGCACGCAGGTGCGCACGCTGACCATCGGCATCACGCACACCGCCGAGAGCAGCGCGATCATCGAGGCGCTCGCAGGCTATGTGAGCATGCTGGAGGGGCTGTCCATCAAGATCCTGACGAACACGCGGGACGAGCTGTACCGCATGCTCAAGAACTACGAGCTGGACTTTGCCTTCGTGGAGGGCAAGTCCGGCGACAGCGCGCTGAGCTCGATGATGCTGGACACCGACTCGCTCGTGCTGGCCGTGCCGCCCGACCACGCGCTCGCCGGACAGGGCATGGTGACGATCCATCAGCTCAAGCGCGAAAAGCTGATCCTGCGGCTGCCCAAATCCAACACGCGGACGCTGTTTGAGGCGTCGCTCGAGAGCCAGAACCTGAGCGTGGACGACTTCAACGTGATCATGGAGATCGACAGCATCGCCTCGATCAAGGATCTGATCCGCAGGGGGTTCGGCGTGTCCGTGCTGGCGCGCAGCGCCTGCATGGACGAGCTGAAAAAAGGCAAGCTCGCGGTGCTGACGATCGAAAATCTGAGCATGATGCGCGAGATCAACATCGTATACCTGCCGGACTTCGAGCACCCGGAGCTGCTGCACGGCATCGTGAAGGCCTACAACGAGATGCAGCAGAGATAAAGAGCGAAAAGAAAAGGGCGGACCTCCCGAACGGGAAGTCCGCCCGCTTTTTATGCGCTCAGGCGGCGAGATAACGATAGAGGAAGGTGACGATCTGACCGCGGGAGCAGGGATCGGCCGGAGAGAAGGTCGTATCGCCCGTGCCCTTGGTGACGCCGTTTTCCACCGCCCAGAGAACGGCGGGGGCATAGTCCGCATCGGCGGGCACGTCCTCAAACGGGTTCTCACCCGCCGGGGCCTCGGCCTTGGCGAAGCGGAAGAGGAACGTCACCGCCTGGGCGCGGGTGCAGGGATCGTCCGGCGAGAAGGTCGTCTCGCTCGTGCCCTTCGTGATGCCGGTCTCCGCTGCCCAGAGGATCGCCTTGTAATAGTCGCCGGGGGTCACGTCGGTGAAGAGATTGTCACCGGCGGGCTCGGGTTTCTCCGCCGCGCGCCACAGGAACGTGACGATCTGCGCGCGGGTGCAGGGATCGGAGGGTACAAACTCCGTATCGCTCTTGCCCTTCGTGACGCCCTGCTCCACCGCCCAGGAGACGGCGTCGAAGCAGTAGTCATTCGAGCGGACGTCAGCAAAGGCAGAGCGGACGGCCGTGATGCGGCCCTGGGGGGCAGCGTAGGTCTCGCCCACCGCGCCGCCGAGGACCTCGCCGACGTAAAGGGCGACGACGTCGCGCGTCTTGACGCCGTTGCCGTTGTTGAGATACTTCGCGCCGGCGTCCTTCGCGTTCTTCAGGGTGTAATAGGTGTCGTTGCCGTTGAGGACGAAGTTGTCCGCGACGAGGCCGTAGGTCGCTTCGGGATCAAACGCCTTGCCGCCGACCTCGGTGATCGTGACGCGGTTGACCGAATCGGCCTCGAAGAACTTGCCGTAGGCGGCGCCGCCGTCATAGTCCTGCGTGAAGTCGACGGTGTATTTGAGGCCGGCGACCTGTGCAAAGCCCGGGCAGTTCGCGCTCTGGGAGGCGGCCTCGAGCGTCTCGAGCAGCTGCGCGCCCGTCACGTACAGCACGCCGACGCCCATCGGGGAGAACGGCAGGGCGCGGAGCAGGTCGAGCCCCGTCACGTCGCCGGTGTAGAGGAAGTTGTCACAGTTGCCGCCGTTCTGGAGGGCGACGAGCGGAACGTCCGGCTCCAGGCCGTCCACGTACTTGCCGGCGTACCAAAGCAGCGCGTCCGCCGTCAGATCGCCGAGATTGCTCTCGCCGTTCCAGTTGACGCTGTCCGCGCCGTTGAGGACGACGTCCGCACGGAAGAGCGCAGCCGGGGCCGCCGCCGTCGCCGCGGCGGCGAGAGAGGCGATCGCGGGGTCGGCGTCGCCGAGGGTGACGGTCTCGTGCGTGACGGCATGGGTCGCATTGTCGACGACGTAGGCGCCGAGCATGCGCGCGCCGGAGGAGGCATCGATCACGACGTCGCCATAGGTCGCGCCATAGGTGCCGGGGGCGGTGGTCAGGCAGACGGTGACGTCCGCGCCCGCGACCTTGACCGCGGCAGGCGAGGCAACGGCGGAGACGAACCCGTCCTGCACGGCCCGGGCGACGGCGGGATCGGTCAGGCTGTAGAAGCCGAACTTCACGCCGGCCTTCGTGTCGAGCACGGCGAAGCGGTCGAAGGCGTAGGCGTTCTTGTCGGCGGCGACGTTGGTGGCAAGCGCCTTGAACTTCGCGCCCTCCTTCGCCGCAAGCGTCGCCTTGACGCTGCCGTCGCGGTTCTGGTTGTACTCCACCGCGTCGGTGCCGTTCTGGAGCATGGCCTGCGTGTGATAGCGGGTGAAGTTGCCGTGATAGACATAGCCCGCGGTGGCGTCCGTATAGCCGAACTCCGCAAGGGCCATGCCGGCCACGTCGTAGCCTGCGGCATCCATCAGATTGTAGACCGTGAGGCCGCGGTCGGCGTTGGCGGCCGCCGTGCCCTGCAGATAGTTGCCGGCGTCGACCAGGAAGATCTCGGCGCCCTTGGAGTAATACGCGTCCCGGACCACCTTGATCTTCGCATAGGCGTCCAGATCGCCGCGGAGGTTCGCGGTGTAGAGGATGACGGTCTTGCCGTCATAACTGTCCGCCGCCGCGGCGGGCAGCGCGAGGACGCCGGTCAGCAGGGCCAGCGTCAGCAACAGGCTCAGAAGCTTTTTCATGGTTTTCTCTCCTTCTTGTTTGATATCTCTCATGCGGGCATGGCCCGCGGGGGCACGATTCAAAACCAGATCACCTCGGCGGTCACGCCGAGCTCGGCGGCAACGAGGGCAAGATCCACGTCGAGATACCAGTCGCCGTAGAGGTGCTTGGCCAGGGCAAGGCGGGCGTAGAGGCCCTCGGCGCCCGTGCCGAGGGCGGCAGGCGCGGCAAAGACATACTCCTGCGCCGGAAAACGCCGCACGAGCGCATCGCGCGCGGCGGGGAGCGCCGCGGCGTCGGCCACGCACTTGAGCACGAGCCCGGGCTTCTTCGCCAGCACCCAATCGTCCGTGACCGAGGGGTCGGCGCGGTTCTCGGCCACGTTCTGCGAGCCGGTCGCGGAGATCAGGGCGACGCTCTGCCGGGTCTGATGATCCGTCATCTCCTCAAAGTAGATCGACACCTGCTGACAGAGGTAGACCTGCTGCGTGCGGTTCGAGAGCGTGAAGCTCCAGAACGCGAAAGCGTCGTATTCCCAATGGGCATAGAGCGTGAGGTCGCCGGCGTCGGCAAAAACGCTCTCGGGCGTGACGGCGTCGCCGCCGTCGGGCGCGGTGTACCAGCCGAGGAACTCGTAGCCCTCGCGCAGAGGCGTCGGCAGCGGGCCGAAAAGATCGCCGTCCGTCAGGGTGAGCTTCGCCTCGCGGGATTTGACGCGGCCGCCGTTGCCGTCAAACGTGACGACGCTGCCGCTGCGCGCCTCCCAATGGGCGTAGAGCGTGTGGGACGCCGTCTCGGTGACGAGGGTGTCCGCCGTGACGCGCGCGCCGCCGCCCGGCGCCGTATACCAGCCGATGAAGCTGTGGGCACGGCGCGTCGGCTCCGGCTGGCGGCCGTAGGGCTCGCCGGGGGTGACCACGGTGCTGACGGAGGCGGAGTCGCCGCCGTTCGCGTCATAGGTCACGGTGACGCCAGCGGCGCGCTCCTCCCGCAGGGTCGGGGCGCCGGTTTCGGTCAGACTGTCTGCCAGATCCGGGCGGGACTCCTCCGCCGCCTCGTCCGGGGCGGGCGCGGGGTCGGGCTCCGGTTCCGGTTCGGGTTCCGGCTCAGGATCCGGCTCCGGGGGCGTCTCCGCCGGGGGCTGCTCCGGGGCGGGCGGCTCCGGCCGGGTCGAAAGCTGCACCACGTCCGCCCGCGCGGGATCCGAGACCGTGCGGGTGCGGCAGCCCGTCAGCAAAAGCAGGGCGAGCAGGCAGAGGATGCAGTTGGCAAAACGTCGTGTCATCGGATCCGCTCCCGTCACAAGGCGTAGTAATAGGTGAGAAGAAATTTCTGCCGCCGGTTCAGCGCACCGCGGGCCGCGGAGACGGCGTCGTCCATAAAGGCGCGCATCGCGGCGCGCTGCGCATCCCCCAGGGGATGCGCGCTGTAGGCCGCCTCCTGCCAGAGCGGGAGGACGCGCTCGAACTCCGCGCGCAGCGCGGGGGAAAAGCGCGTACCGATCTCCGATGCAAAGTGGCTGTAAGGCAGGTTTTCCGCGCAGAGGCCCGCGAAACGGAGATGCCGCATCGCATAGAGGAACATCGCGCGGACGCAGACGGCGCCGTCCGGATCGTCCAGACCACGGCGGTTGCGCGCGCGGCGGCGGCGCAGCGCGTCGCTGAGGATGGCGGGCACAAACAGCGCCAGCGCAAAGAGCACAATCACAAGCAGCACCGGCGCGCGGCGGCGCCAGACCTCACCGTCTCCGCCGAGGGCGGAGGGCGTCTCCTCCTCGCGGTAGAAGGTCTGCCCGGTCTCCGCACGCGGCGGCGGGGGCGCCGCCTCCTCCGGCCGGTCGGTATAGGCAAGGGTATGGAGCGCGAGCGCGTCGCGCGCGCTCTCGTCCCACGCGGAGAGGCGCGCGTCCTCCCCGGGAAGGAGGGCCGCAACGGTCACGGCCGCAAGCGCCGCGAGGAAAAGCACGGCGGCGCAGAGCGCGGCCGTCACGCCGGGGGTGGCAGCGTCCGGCAGGAACGGCAGCGCGGCTGCAGCCGCGAGCAGCGCGAGCCAGGGCGTGCCCGGCGCGACGCCGAGCCACGCGGCAAAGAGCGCAAGACCGGCGAGCAGACCCGCGTGCACTGCCCGCGAGCGCGGCGCCGCGGCCGCGAGCAGACCCGTCACGAGTCCGAGAGGAACGAGGGCCGCGCGGAGCTCGGCCACGCCCGTCGCCTCCGCAACGGGGAGCAGCGCATAGGTATAGGCCTGCCGCGCCTCGCTGGCGGCGAAAAAGCGGTTGAGCAAATAGCACGCGCCTTCGCGCACGGCGGAAAAGCGAAACAGCGTCCACCCCGCGGCGAACAGCAGCGCGGCAAGCACGGCGAGCCGGCGTGCGCGCGGCGGGAGCAGCGGCAGCGCGGCGGCGAGCACGCCGCCGGCAAGCAGGGCCGGCACGCCCGCGGTCGAGAGAAAGGCCATGCCGCACAGGCACCCCCAGAGCGCGCCGTAGAGCAGCGCGGCGCAGAGCGCGCGCGGCACGCGCGAACGCGCAGTGGCCGCGCCGTCTCCGACGGTGCACAGGACGCCTTGGGTCATGGTCTCACCTCGTTCGGTCAAAGTTCAAATTGCAGCTCGCCGCGCGCAAGGGCGGCGGGGGAATAGGGCAGAACGTCCACGCTCTCCGCCCCGGCAAGGGCAAGCGCCTCACCCGCCGGCGAGAGCCAGGTGACGCGGCTGCCGCGCGCGAGGGCGGCGCCCTCCTCCTCCGGCGCGGGCGCGAGCACCGCGACGTGCGCGTAAGGGCAGACGGCATGACAGGCGAGGAAACGCGCCGCGGCGCGCTCGCCCTCCGCGGCGATGGGCGCGTCCAGCAGCCGCGTCCACAGCACCGGAAGATCGGCGGGAGCGCGCACCTCCTGCGAGAGCCAGGCGTCCTGACGCGCGTCGTACCAGCCGACGGTGTGCTCCGTCTCCCGGCGCAGCAGCGCGTCACAGAGCGAGGCGAGCAGGTCGAGCTGGGCGTCCATCCCCTCCGGCGTGAGGGGCGCGCGCGGAGCGGAGGTCGTTTCCGTCAGCAGGAGGATGCGCGCCACGACCGGAAGACCCAGATCGCGCACCAGCGTCTTGCCGGTCTTTTCCGTCAGCTTCCAATGGATCTGACGGATCGGGTCGCCGGGGGCATAGGCGCGGATGCGGAAGATCTCGCTCGGATCATAGCCGGGCTTCTGTGTGGAATAGGTCTGCGCGTCGAACAGAGCGTCCGCGCTCTCGCCGAGCGTCAGGGAGAGCGGATGCCGCTTCGGCAGGATCGGCACGGAGGCGCGCGCCGAAACGCGCAGCGGACGCGAGAACAGGCCGAGCGGATCGAGCGCGGACAGCGCGTCGAGCGACACCGCCAGCGCGCCGCAGTGGGCGGCGCAGAGTGTGAGCGGAAGCGTGCGCTCGGCGCGCGCGGCGAGAAAGCCGCCGCAGGAGACGGAGGATCGCTCCCCCGTCATGCGGTTTTCGAGCGTCAGCACGGCGCGCCAGCGCCAGAGCGGCAGCGCACCGGTGTTTTTGACCGTCAGCGTACCGGCTGCCTCCGCGCCGCGGCGGAGCGACGCGGGCAGCGCGAGCGCCGCTGCGGCCGCGCCGCGCGGCAGATACAGGACGAGCGCCGAGACGAGCGGCAGCACGAGCAGAAACACGAGCAGCACGCGCGTGCCGGCGCCGTTTTCAAAGAGATACAGACCGAGCGCCGCGAGCAGGATCGCAGCGTAGGCCAGACGGCTGCGCCACATCATCGGCCAAGGGCGTTCGGCACCGGAACGGCGCGCAGCAGCTCCTCCGTCACCTCCGCGGCGGTGCGCTGCTCCAGACGCGCCTTCTGGCTGAGGAGGACGCGATGGGCGCACACGTCGGTAAAGACCGACCAGACGTCCTCGACGATCACGAAGTCGCGCCCGTTCAGGTAGGCGCAGGCTTTCGCCATGCGCATCAGACTCAGCGCGCCGCGCGGGCTGACGCCGAGCGAGAGCAGCGGATGCTCGCGCGAGGCCACGGCGAGGCGCGTGACGTAGGCCAGGATATCGTCGCTCACGGTGACGGCACGCGCCGCGCGCTGCATCGCAAGCACGCCCGCGCGATCCGTGACCTGGGTGAGCGCGTCCATCGGGTCGGCCGTCTGCCGGTCGCGCAGCAGCTCGATCTGGCTGTCGTAATCCGGATAGCCGAGCGTGAGCTGGACGAGGAAACGGTCCATCTGCGCCTGTGGCAGGGGCTGCGTGCCCGCCGTGCCCACGCGGTTCTGCGTGGCGATGACGCAGAACGGCTCCGGCAGGGGGTGAACGACGCCGTCCACCGTGACCTGGCGCTCTTCCATCGCCTCGAGCAGGGCCGACTGGGTCTTGCTCGAGGTGCGGTTCACCTCGTCGCCCAGGACGAGATTCGCGTCGGACACCACGCCGGGAACGTAGCGGAAGCTGCCGCTCTCACGGTCGTACATTGAAAAGCCGACGATGTCCGAAGGCAGCACGTCGGGCGTGAACTGGATGCGGCGGCAGCTGAGGCCCAGCGTTTTGCCGAGGGCGACCGCCAGCGTCGTCTTCCCGACGCCGGGCACATCGTCCAGCAGGACGTGGCCGCCGGCGAGCAGCGCCATGAGCACCCGCTCGATCACCGGGCGCTTGCCGACGACGACGCGCCCGACGCCGGAGATCACCTGAGAAAGCGTTTCATCCACGGGACAGATCCTCCTCGTTCTTTGGATAGCGGCGCGGGATCAGGCCCGCGCGCATCAGCACCGACACCAGCAGCGGCAGCACGACCATCTGCGCCGCCGCGCCGGGCAGCGTGCCCACGAGGTACGCCCCCGCCCAGAGGGCGAGCGAATACGTCCGCGCGGTCGAAAGGAAAAAGAGCGCGTGCGCCGCGCCGCCGAGCACGCGGCCGAGCAGCATCGCCGGGAGCAGGGCAAGATACACGTCCCGATACAGGCGGCCCGTGCGGATGCGGGCAAAGAGCAGACCGGCAAAGAAACCGTAGGCCGCAAGCTCCGGAATGAAATAGACCAGCTGCGCCGCCGTGGGCATGCCGGAGAGCAGGCTGGAGATCACCGGCCCCGCGACACCGCAGAACAGGCCGTAAGGCCAGCCGCAGAGCAGGCCGCAGAGCAGCACCGGAATGTGCATCGGCGAAAAGGCCGAGCCGACGCCGAGCGCGTGGAACGCAAGCGGCAGCACGTAGCACAGGGCGATGCAGAAGGAACAGATCGTGGCACGTTTGACTGAGGACATCGGCATCCCTCGCTTTTGACAGGATCGGAAAACGGGTGGAAAACGGAGAAATCCGGAGAAAAAAGGTATGCCCTCCCCCATCGTGGGGAAGCGCATACCTTCGTGATACGCAGATTTTGCACGGTGCGGAAGAAACGGGCGCTTTTGCGCCCACGGCGCGGCTTCGTGCCGCCCGTCAGCAGAAAAATTATACCTTTTTTTCGCCTGCCTGTCAAGCCGGACGGGAAGATCCCCGCCGCACAGCCCTTGCAAAAATCGCGGACTGTGGTATACTTTCCTGCATCAAAGCAGAAAAGCAAGCGTTCGGGAGGCAAAACGCATGATCGGTACGGGCACCCTGATCAACACCGCCTGCGTGCTGGGCGGAGGCATCGTCGGTCTGTTCACGGGAAAACTGTTTCGGGCCGAGCAGCAGGACGCGCTCACCAAGGCCTGCGGCGTGAGCGTGATCTTCATCGCGATCGCAGGCGCCATGGAGGGCATGCTGCGCATCGAAAGCGGCGCGCTCACGAGCGGACGATCCATGCTCGTGGTGCTGTGTCTCGCGCTGGGCACCGCGCTGGGCGAGGCGCTCGGCATCGAGCGCGGCTTCGAGCGCTTCGGCGAGTGGCTCAAGCGCAGGACCGGCAGCGGCGGAGATCCCCGCTTCGTCGACGCGTTCGTCACCGCGTCGATGACCGTATGCGTCGGGGCGATGTCGATCGTCGGCGCGATCGAGGACGGACTGCAGAACGACGCCTCGCTGCTGCTGGTGAAATCGGTGCTCGACTTCATCACCGTCTCGGTGATGACCGCGTCCATGGGGCGGGGAAGCATTTTCGCCGCGATCCCGCTGTTTTTGTTCGAGGGCGGCGTCACCCTCCTCGCGCGGCTGATCGCGCCCGTGATGACGGACGAGGCGATCCGCTCGCTCGCGCTGGTCGGGTCGGCGCTGATCTTCTGCGTGGGGGTGAACCTGGTGTGGGGCAAGCGGCTGCGCGTGGCCAACATGCTCCCGGCAACGGTGCTGGCGGTGCTGGCGGCGTATCTGCCGCTGAGCCTCTGACCGTCAGAGCGTGAACTGCACGGCGCAGAACGCCGCGTAGATCGCGAGCAGCAGCACGCCCTGCAGGCGGCTGAGCCGGCCGCGGAGGAGCGCCGGAGCGGTCAGCAGCAGCATGACCGCAAACATGACGGGAAAGTCCAGCACGAGCGAGGCGTTGTGCCCCGCGAGCACGGCGCTGCGCGGGATGGTGAAGGGCGCGAGCGCCGCCGACGCACCGCTGACGAGCACGAGGTTGAAAAGATTGGCCCCGATCACGTTGCCCAGCGAGAGCGCGCTGTGGCCCTTGACGAGGGCGGTGATCGCGGTGACAAGCTCCGGCAGGCTCGTGCCGAGGGCGACGAAGGTCAGCGCGATCACGGATTCCGGCACGCCGAGCCACTTGGCGATCAGGGTGCCGTTGTCCACCAGGAGATCCGCGCCCACGGCGATCAGCGACGCGCCGGCCGCGAGCAGCAGAATGTCGAACAGGAGGCGGCGCTCCTGCGCCTCCTCCTCGCTGTCCGCCGCCGTCGGCGCCGGGCCCTGGGACATCTGGCGCACGGTGACGAGCGTATAGAGCACGAACAGCGCCAGCAGCGCGAGGCCGACGACGCGGCTGAAATAGCCCGTGGTATAGGCGACGCCGGCGTAAAACACTGCCGCGGTGAAAAAGAAGAGCACCGGCGTGCGGAGCGAGGCCGCGTCCACCTTGCCGGGGCGGACCGTAACCGTGAGCGCAGCGATCAGCGACGTGTTGCAGATGACGGAGCCGATGGCATTGCCGTAGGCGATCTCGCCGTGGCCGCCGAGCGCGGAGGTCGTGGAGACCATGACCTCCGGCAGCGTGGTGCCGATGGAGACGATGGTCGCGCCGATGAGCAGCTCCGGCAGGCCGAAGCGGCGCGCAAGTCCCGTCGCCCCATCCACGAACCAGTCGCCGCCGCGGATGAGACAGACGAGACCGACCACAAAAAGCAGGACAGGTAGCAGCATTTTGACATTCCCTCTCTGACGTGCATCAAATCGAATCGGTTTTTTATTGTACAATACCACCCGGCAAAATGCAAGGACGAGATGCGCGCGCGGCAAATCTGAACGGAAACGATACACGGAGGAAATCGTCCGCGCCGGCATTGCAAAACGCGGGCGGATGCCTTACAATACGATCAGGCTGACCGATGCGCGCAGGACGCGCCGCCGGCAATTCACGCAAGGAGGATGCGACATGGAGAACAAGCCCGTCACTTACCGGATCAAGCACGTGGGGATCAACAACCCGAACGAGGAGGAGGCACGCCGCTCCGCAGCGCTGCTGTGCGCGCTGTTCGGGCTGGAGGAGACGCTCGAGACGCCCGCGGCGATTTTCGCCGGAGACATCTTCGAGGTGATGAAGCACGACCGCCTCGGCAGGTGCGGACACGTGGCCATGCAGACGGAGGACGTGGAGGCCGCGATGGCCCAGCTGGCCGCGCGGGGCGTCGCGTTCGACGAGAAGACCATCCGCCGCGACGAGAACGGCAAGATCAAATTTATCTATCTGCGCGACGAATACTGTGGGTTCCGCTTCCACCTGACGACCTGAGGCGGGAACAAACGAGAGAAAAAAACGGAGCGTTCCGAAACCGTTCGGAACGCTCCGTTTTCCTTGCTGCATCCCCGCTCAGAAATGCGCGCGCAGAAAGGCGCGCAGGGTAAAGCGGCGGGGCGCGAGTGCGTCGACAAAGCGCTTCTCCGTCTCCCACTCCCCGCGCTCAAGCACACGGCCGCCGAAGAGCACCTGCTCATACAGCCGCGCCATGCGCGCAGCCTCCGCCTCATCCACCATGAGATAGCGCCAGCGCACCTTGGCGAAATGCTGCGGGATCGTGTCCGCAGGGTCGCGGGGATAGCCGCGCCGCGCAAGATACCCGAGCAGCGCGCGCAGATCGAGCACCGCGCGCCCGGCATAGTCGGCCGCCTCATAGGCGCGGCGGGCCCGTTCCCGCCGCGCACGGAACAGCGCGGCCGCCGCAAGCGCAAGCGCGAACAGGATCAGGAGCAGCGCCGTCGGCAGCGGGGAACGCTTCGCCGGGGCGGGCTCCGCCGCGGCGCTTTCCGGCGCGGACGCGGCGCCGCCGGGAGACGCATCCTCCGCAGGCTCCTCCGCCGGCGGAGGCTCGGGCGCGGGAAGGACGACCGGGGTGCCGCCCTCCTCGATCGGGGCCTCGAAAAATGCGTGCGGGCGGCTGGGACGCGGCGGAGCCTGCTCCGCCGGCGCAGTCTGCTGCGCACCCGGACCGGCGAAGCCCGGCGTCGCCTCCACGAGCACCCAGCCGTAGCCGCTGACATAGCCCTCGCACCAGGCGTGGCTCTCGGCGCCGCCGACGCGCACCGGAACGCCGCCCTCCGCCGCCTCGACACGGCAGCCCTGCACATAGCGCGCCGGGATACCGGCCGCGCGCGCAAGCAGCGTCGCCGCCGTGGCGTACCAGGTGCAGTAGCCCTCGCGCGCATCAAAGAGCAGATGGTCGAGCAGGGACACGCCCTCCGGCGCGGGGGCCGGAGAGGCAGTATAGCGGTAATTCTCCCGCAGGTAACGGGCGATCGCATTGAGCTTCTCATAATCGCTTCCGTACGGCGCAGTGAGCTCCGCGGCAAGCGAGCGCACCGCCGGGGAGAGCTCCTCCGGCAGATCGAGATACGTCCGTCGGATCAGCGCCTGCCGTCGGGCCAGCAACGGCTCGACCGAGACGGAACCGTCCATCGAAAGGACAGCGACGTCGGCCAGGTCGCGGTAGACACGCTCCCAGCGGAGCTTGTCATTCAGGTCGTAGGCGTAGCCTTCCGACGCGCGGATCAGCGCGTCCAAAGGCGCCTGCGGCTCAAGAGCGCGGAGCGTATAGACCGTGTCGCGGTCCTGCACGTAGTCGAACAGCACGCGGCCGGCGTGCGCCGAGAAGGGGTACTTCTCCCCGTCCGCACGGATGCGCAGCGTGTCCGGCAGGGTGAAAAGCGTCCGCGTTTGCAGGCGGTCACAGGATACCGTCAGGCCGTTTTCCCGCAGCAGCGATGCCGCGGAGGGCACGGCGCCGGAGCGCCGCGCGCGCCAGAGCGCATAGAGCCGCTCCGCCGTATCGAGATTCCAGTCGAGCAGATCGTCGTCCCGCCCGTCGGCCGTCTCGTACCAGATCCGGTTGCGGTAGGTGTCCCACGAGTTGCCGGCAAGATAGAGCGGGCCGGTCGGCTGCCGCTCCGCCGTGATGAAAAAGCTCTGCCCGGCCTCCTCCCCGACGCGCTCGCCGGCGGAGGCGGCCTCGGAAAAGCCGTTGAAGTCCACGGTGAACTGCTCGTCCCCCGGCGTGCGGTAGCGCAGGCGGCCCTCCGCCCGGCGATACAGCGTCTCCACCCGGTCGAGCAGGGCATGCACGAGCGGATACGGGTACGGCTCCGGCGAGACCGGCAGCGCGGCGACGAAGACGCTGAGGGAAAAGAGCATCGCAAGCGCCGGGGCAAAGGCGCGGAAATCCGCTTTGCGGCGCAGCAGACGATGCACCGTCTCGCTCAGGGTGAAGAGCAGCAGGGGCAGCATCGCACCGAGCGCGAGCCGCGGCACCCAAAGCTCCCACAGCGCCGCCGTGATCCAGAACGCGACCCAGCCGACGCACAGCGCGAGCCGCAGCCAGAACGAACGCAGCAGATACAGCGCGCCGACGGCCAGCAGCGCTGCAAACAGGAACAGGATGAGATCGCCCGTCGCGCTGCGCTCCGCGCGGCGGGCCGCAAAGCCGAACCAGCTCCACAGCGCCTCCTGATTCCAAAACAGCAGCGGCAGGCAGACCGTGAGACCCAGAAGGCCCAGCGCGCCCGGAACGCCCCACGCCCGATCCGCGGCGACGAGCGCCGCCGACCAGACCGCAAGCAGCACGAGCAGCAGGGCGAGACGGACGTTCAGGCCGCCGAGCCAGACGCACAGCGACAGCGCGCAGGCCGACAGGCACAGCGGGAACAGCCAGCGCGGGAACGAGGCATACAGGCGGCGCATCATGACGCACCGCCTTCCCCGCCGCTCCCGTCGAGCACGGCGAACACATCGCGCTGCGCCGTGACCTGATCGAAGGTCAGGCGCCGCAGCGCGGCGGCCCGCTGCGCGGCATCCGCCGGACCGCCGACACAGATCACGCTCACCTCCGCGCCGAGCTCGATACAGCGGCCGACGCAGCGCAGGAACGCCTCGTCCAGCTCCCAGGTCAGCAGAATGTGGCCGAGCGCCGGGCCGTTCGCCGCCACATAGCGCTCAAGCAGTTCGTCCGGCCGCGCGGCGCCGGAGAAAAAGCGCTCCGAACAGCGCTGATAGAGCCGCTCGTAATCCGACGGCGTGAAGACGGTCACGGCGCGCGCCTCGTCCGGGATCACGCGCAGCGCGACGCCCTGGCGCAGATAGTAATCCGCGATGCAGAGCGCACCCTCGGTGATGCTGTCCTCCGCGAGCCAGCCGGCCGCTCCCGCCGGGAGGGCGGCGCGCGCGTCGGGCAGGAGGACGATCTCGCCGCGGGGCGCGTCCGCCTCGCTGCGCAGGATCGGCTTGCCCTGCAGGGCGGAGACCTTCCAATGGATGCGGCGCACATCGTCACCGGGAACGTAATTGCGAAGCTGACCGTCCGGGAGGCGCTCACCGTGGTGCCCGGAGCGGACGAAGCGCTGCTCCGTTTCGCGCAGCGGAGCGACGGAAAGCGACCGGATGCGCCGGCGGCGCGGGAGCACCTGCACGGTCGTCAGCGCCTGAAGGCGCAGCGCAAACAGGCCGAAAACGTCCGTCACGCAGATGCTCTCCGCACCGGCGGACGCTTCGCCGCAGTGACGGCACAGCGGCGTGAAGGGCAGCTCCTTCCGCTCAAAAGGGCCGAGCGCACAGACGAGCTCCTCCGTGCCGCAGTCCAGCTTGCCGGAGCGCATGCGGATGCGGATCTCCGGCGCGGGAAAGGGGCTGCCGTTGATGAGGAGCAGCGTGCAGGAAAGGCGCTCGCCGTGCAGCACGCGCGGCTCGTCCGCGCGGAAAGAGGCGCGGAAGCCGCGGCGCAGGAGCAGCGCGTTCACCGCCGAAAACAGCGGCACAGCCAGCGAGGCCCAGAACAGCAGCCAGCTCGCCGTGCCGCCGACGAGGCCCAGCAGCACCGCGCCGCCGAGAACCGCCAGGGCGCACAGCAGCCGACGGAGCACAATACCTTTCATGACTTTGCGGAAAAGACGGGCGGCACCGGCATGCGGCGGATGCACTCCGCCAGGATCTCTCCCGCCGTGATCTTGCGGAGGCTCGCGTCGAGCGAGACCACGAGCCGGTGCGACAGCACCGCGGGCGCGACCTCCTGCACATCCTCCGGAACCACGTAGGCGCGGCCGTCCAGATACGCCCAGGCCTGCGACGCCCGCGCCAGCGCGAGCACGGCGCGGGGACTGGCCCCGAGCGTCAGGCTGTGGGAGCGGCGCGTTTCGTCCGCGATGCCGACGATATACTTGCCGATCGCCTCGTTGACGGTGACGTTCGCCGTCTCCCGCTGCGCCGCGAGCAGCTCCTCCCGGCTGAGCACGGGCGAAAGCTCCGCGACGCCGCGGCCCGCAAGGCGGGCCGAAAGCATCGCAAGCTCTTCCTTCTGCGCCGGATAGCCCATCGAGATGCGCATCAGAAAGCGGTCGAGCTGCGCCTCCGGCAGGTGATAGGTGCCGGCAAACTCGATCGGGTTCTCGGTCGCGATCACCATGAAGGGCTCCGGCACCGGCAGGGTGCGGCCCTCAGCCGTCACCTGCCGCTCCTCCATCACCTCGAGCAGGCTCGCCTGCGTCTTGGGCGAGGTGCGGTTGATCTCGTCCGCCAGGACGATGTGGTTCATCACGGGGCCTGCGTGAAAGTGCAGCTCGCCGGTGCGGAGATCGGCGGTGGCGTAGCCCGTCACGTCGCCGGGCAGGGTATCCGGCGTGAACTGGATGCGGCCGAAGCTCAGGTCAAGCGAGCGCGCCAGCGTGAGCGCCAGCGTCGTCTTGCCGACGCCCGGCACGTCCTCCACCAGCAGGTGTCCGCCCGCAAGCAGCGCGGCAACGGCAAAGCGGCACTGCCGCTCCTTGCCGTAGATCACGCGCTCCATCTGGCCCAAAAGGGCCGAAATCTTCTCTGCGCTCACAGCAGATCGCCTCCCAACGTTTCTCAGGTGCGGCACGCGAAAACGCAGCGCCGCTTCGCATCCATTATAGAGGCAAAGCGGCGCAAAGGCAAGGTCGTTTTGGCCGCGCGCAGGGCAAAAAAGCGCCGGACACGGCAGATCCCGCGATCTGCCGCATCCGGCGCGGCGAGGGCAAAGCGGCACTCAGAGGAAAGGCCAGTGTGAAAGCAGCAGGCCGGGGATCACGACCAGCAGGAAAAAAGCCCAGCTCACGAGCGTGAACACGCGCACGAACTGCCCGCCCCGGCCCGGGTACTCGCGCACGTAGAGGCGGTAATTGATGACGGAGGCAAGCGAGCCGATCAGCGAGCAGAGGCCCGCAGTATCCGCGCCGTAGATCAAACCCGCGAAATTTTGAGAAAAGGGATAGAGCACGATGGCCGCCGGCACGTTGGAGATGAGCTGGCTCAGGCCGATCGCCCACCAGTACTCCCGACCCGCCACCGCCCGCAGCAGCAGGGCGGCGATCCGCTCGTTGGCTGCGATCGAGGAGGAAAACACGAAAAAGCACAGGAACGTCACGAGCAGCACGTAATCCACCCGGCGGAACACGCGGCGATCCACCGCCCAGAGGACGGCCAGCACCACCGCGAGCGCCGCATACCAGTACTGCGTGCGCGTGACGATGACCAGAAGGATCAGCGCAAAGAGCAGCGCGTAGACGATGCGGAGGCGGCGTCGCTCCGGCCGCCATTCGGCCGCGGCGCCCGCGCCGGAAAACGACTCGCGCATATCGCGGCGGTAAAGGAAGAGCACGAAAAGCACCAAAAGCACGCCCGACAGGGCGCTGAGCGGCAGCATGTGCAGCACGAAGCGGCCTGCGCCGACACCCGAGCGGGCAAAGAGAAACAGGTTCTGCGGGCTGCCGAAGGGCGTGAGCATGCTGCCGCGCACGGCGGCGATGTTTTCCATGGCGAGCACGGGCAGAAGATATCGCTCCTTGTTCCCGCTGCGAAACAGCAGGATCGTCAGCGGTACGAAGAGGATGAGGGAGACGTCGTTCGTGACGAACATTGAGGTGAAGAACACCCCGAAAACCAGAAACAGCGTCAGGCTCACCATCCGCCGCAGGCCGCCCGCCAGCAGGATCAGTGGGCGCAGCAGATCCTCCTGCTTGAAGCCCTCCAGCACGCAGAGCATCATCAGCAGGGTGCCGAGGGTGCGCCAGTCGATGCTGCGCAGCAGCTGCGGCGAGGGCGGCGTGATCAGCAGCGCCGCGCCTGCCGCCAGCAGCGACAGCGTGAGCATCACTTCCCTTTTGAGAAAAGCAAAAATCCGTCTCATCTTCCGTCTCCGACTCTTTGCCTCGCACCGCATCCGGCTGCGCGCGGGCATGGCATACGACCCGATTATAGCGCAGAAAAAGCCGCCTGCCAACTGTTTTTTGGCAGACGGCCGATGATTCCCGCAGCGACGACCGCCCTGTACGTCCGCCGCGCTTTCCGCAGGAGCCCGCGCTGCAAATTCTTCCAGAGGCGGCGCTGCATAAATTGCCGCGACGCTCAAAAACTATCGGTAAAATAAGGCGCAAAGGAGTTTGGAATATATGAAAGCAACCGGAATCGTGCGGCGCATCGACGACCTCGGCAGAGTCGTGATCCCGAAGGAGATCCGCCGCACCATGCGCATCCGTGAGGGCGACCCGTCGCAGACTACATTGGAAAAATGGCAGGTTTTCAGTTTTTCCATGCTGGGTCTGGCCAAACGGATGGGATTGGATTAGTGCAGATTGGCGGAAACCGGGAGCTTTGCCGCGCATATCCGAGAGGTGGTAAGGAGTGTTTTGCGCAATCGCCGCAGGAAAACACGATCAAGCTTACTCATTCTCCCCGCGATTTCGTGATAGAAATCAAAGCGGACGTTCTATCCAAGGATTGCGTTATCCGGCAACGGAAGAAGCCGCAGAATGCAAAGGAATGCGCAAACGCCGCGTCCCTGTTATTTCCCGATGTTTTTGATCGTTCCGAGCACCGCGCCGAAGATCTTCAGCTTCAGTCCTCTCAATGAAATCATAGCTGTACTCCGCTACTTGATAAACGTGCTGTCGCCGCCGCGCTCGGCGTTGTCGTCGTGCCAGACGAGCTCTCCGACGTCGCTGAGCTCAAAGTATCCGCTCTCCTCCCCGCTGCCGTCGAGATACCATTTCTCGCCGCTCTCGTCGTACTCGTTCTTCTCCCACCGGCCGTTTTCATAGACGAGTTTTCCGTCCTCGAGCCGCGCGGTGATTTCCCAGGTGTCCACGACGGCGGCGCTCTCCGGCCATCTCACCGCCACGTTCACCTTGCCGGGAGCCACGCACCACGCAACGTCGATCACGCCGCGCCCGGCGATCTTCTCGTACCACGGGCCGTAGTAGCGCTCCAGGCTCAGGTCGAAGGGCTTGACGGCGGCGAGCTCACAGAGGGCGTAGTACCAGCCCTGCATCGCCTCCGCGCAGGAGACGTTGTCGTCCTCCCATGCCGCCTCATACAGGGTCTCACTGCCGCCGGACACGCAGCGCACGTAGCCGCCCGGGGCAAAGAAGAAATCAAGGCACACGTCGTCGTCCGGGAAGCTCAGCGCCACGTACTCTCCGTCCGGCGTCTCGCCGGGGTCGGCCTCCGTGAAATGGCTGCCCATCACAAACTCGGCATAGGGGGTGCCGTCCACGCCCGCGAGCTTCACCGGGCCGAACTCCGCGGTGCTGAGCGTGGCGTTCACGCCCTCCTGCCAGGCCGCGCAGGCGAGGTAGATTTCGACGGGCGTGTTGCCGCGATAATAGCCCTCAAGCCCCTCGTTATCTGCAACAAACTCGCTCTCCACGTCAAATTCCCGCCAACGGTTCAGCATCGTCCATTGATCCTGATCGCGCAGCATCTCCTCGGCGGTGGCGCGCTCATAGCGAACGTCTGTGGGGTGATAGATCATGAAATAATCGCCGCTGTCGTCCCTGGCGAACACGTACTCGCCGGACATGTCGCCCTGAAGCATTTCATGCAGTCTGTCCGCGCTGACCTTGCCGATGGAGAACAGCCAGCCCGCACCCTCGTGGCCGCCCGCCTCGCGGGAGGCGGTCTCGGAGACGGTGAACAGGACGCCGTCGGGGTCGTTTTCCGGGGTCTCCACAGTGATGAGATCGTTGATCCGCGGCTTCACTTCAAAAACGCATCCCGCGTTCTCATACTCGCCCCAGTTTTGCGGAGGATAGGTCACAGTGATGGGATCGAGCGGCGTGCTGTTCTCGAAATCCATGCTCTCCGACTCCTCGCGCTCGTAGCGGCTGAGGTTCAGCGTCATGTTCTCAAAGCCCTTGAGCTCTCTCGCCTCGCCGTCAAAGCTCAGGATCGCCACCGCCATCTTGCCGGGTGCGGCCACAAGGCCGCCGAGCAGATAGTCGCAGGTCACACCGTCCAGCTCGGCGCTGTCCGCGAAAATGCCGATGAACCGGTCGCTCTTGTTCCGCACGTAGGCATAGACCTGGGGTCCGAAAAAGTCGTCATAGTCCTGATCGCCGACCACCAGCGTCATCCTGTCGTCGTCGACGACGACCGTCCCGAGGGCGGCGACGTCCGGCGCGGGAACCTTCTCGTCGACGGTGAAGATCACCGGCTCAGACTTGTAACCGTACCGGCTGTACTCATCCTCCGCCAAAGTGAAGTAGACCTCCATCACGCCCGGCGTGCTGATGTCGACGCCGGGCACGTTCGTCCCATAGTATCCCAGCGCGTATCGGGCGCCGGCTCCGGCCGGAACGGTCTGCCCGCTCAAATAAGACGCGCCGATGTATTCCCCGTTCTCCTCCTCAAAGCTGACGAGGAGCATTTCGGTCGCCACGTCGTTCACAGAGCCGCCGGAAACGCCGAGATAGACGTCCTTATCGCCCGAATTCTCAACGTCCAGCCAGATGATGGCCTCGTTGTTGAGCGAGGTGTGGTCCGTGTCGAGTCCCGCAGTGGTGACCTTCACGCCGTCGTGCTCAAAAATGACGCTGCCATCGAGTGGGGATGTCTCGGAAGCGGGTTCGGCAGGCGTCGTCCCGGTCGGCGCCGCCGTTTCGGGAACCGTCGTTTCATTCGTCTGACTCTCGGGAGTTTTCTCTCCCGTTTTGTTGCCGCAGCCCGCCAGCGCGCTGAGCATGAGCAGCGCGGAAAGCAGCAACGCGATCGTTCTTTTCATTTCTCTTCCTCCGATTCCATGATTCTTAAAGCCAGCTTGGGCTTTTCGGGCAGGTATTTTATCTTCAACTCATCCTCACGCGGGACGAGGCCTTCGGGTTTGGTAACAGAACACGATCTTGCTTTTCCGGTCGTTTTGTCCGCCTTTCTACACGACTGCATAGCGCAGATGCGCAAGGGCCTGCGTCCGTATGGCCGGCAGGGCAGCCTCACCGTCTGAATAATCCACGATCTCGGCGTCCGGCTCTGCCTCGGCGATGGCATCATGCAGGAGCCGGAGCGCTTTCGGCTCGTCATCTACGGCGAATATCCTCATGTCCTTTTCACCTGTTTCTTTGGGATCTCAATGGTGACCACAGTACCCTTTCCCGGTTCAGACCGGATGCGGAGGGCGCCGCCGCTCAACTGCGCCAGCCGATCCCGCACGTTGGTGATCCCGATGTGGTCGCGTCCGTCGTCGGCCAGCACCGGCGCTTCCGGGTCAAAGCCCGGCCCGTCGTCCGTGACAGTGATCTCATAGTGCTCCGGATATTCCCGCGTGGCAAGCTTCACGGCGCCCACGTCCCGTACAGGAAATGAGGCTGGATCTGGCTGAGCATGATCTGCATCCGCTGCCGGGCCTTCAGGTCGTCCTCACGCTCCTGCACGAAGCGCATGTGCAGCCAGATATAATAAAACTCGCTGCTGATGACGATGCCGAAGGTCAGATAAGTGATAGGCTGCTCCGAGTATCCCACGTTGTTGTCCAGAAAAGCGGAGGCAAGAATGATCAGCACCATCAGCAGCGGGACCAGCAGCGCCGTCGTGCTCAGATTCCAGATCATACGTCGCCTCCTCACCGAAAGAATGAACAGCGTTTTGCCGCATCAGCAATCCTGTGCGCGACCTTCATTGCGTTTCTATCCTTGCTCAAACCGCAGGCAGCGGCCGTAAATCAACAGATGAAGTATATCGCATCGGCATCGCTTTTTCCAGACGTTCTTGATGGGCTCCGATAATATTTTTGATTGCAGGGGCGGAAATAAAAACGCCTGTTTGATAGATTTATCACAAGTTACGAAAGGCAGCTCAGAGGTCAGGGCCGAAACGGGAGAAATCTTCCAGCGGCGAAGCTGGATAAATTGGCGTGATTTTCAAACTGTAAGAGGGAAATCCTGCAGTCCATAAGCCCGAGAGCCAATAAGATACATAATACTGCTTATCGATTGCAAATTGTATATTTGAAGCACAATAGCTGTCCTTTTTATGGACAGCTATCGTGCTATTCTTACTCATAAAAGCTTCTGCAGGCAAAAAAGAATGTGACGGGAGTTGATCTCCCGCCAATATTCTATAATCTATTTCAATCCACGCATTTATGCGACAAATTTAATATTATCAGAAAAGCAGTTTCTTGTCAAATAATAATCTTTAATATTCTATAATCTGAACATTGACAAATAGCGCAACAATGATATAGTAAAAAGGGTGATTAATTATGGAAATCTTTCCTGCGCACATCAGAGTAGATGAATGCGGAATTAAACACTATCAATCGGTTGAGGAACATTGCCGCCATGTTTCTGATTACGCTGCCGGCGCGCTTAAATGCGTTGGGCTTTACAATGTCGCAAAGCTCACCGGGCTGATCCACGACGAAGGCAAAAGCAAGCGAGAATACTCCGAGTATCTTGAAAAAGCAGCGAACGGTGAAAAAACTGTGCGCGGCTTGGTGAATCACACCTTTGCAGGGGTTAAACACCTGCTGGAGAAGTACCACGGCGTACAGCCGTTGGGGTTTGAGAGCTTAGCAGCGGAGCTCGCTGCTTATGCGATAGGCGCGCATCATGGGCTCTTTGACAGTGTAGATGAAAACGGACGCGATGGATTCGTTTATCGGCTGCGCAAAGAGAATATAGGCTACGAGGAATCGCGCGATTGCTTCCTCGGTTCCTGTGCCAGCGAAGCAGAAATCGACGAGCTGTTTCGAAAAAGCGTTACGGAAATAACCGATAAGCTGAACAGCATACTGGAAAACTGTCGCGATGACAGCGAAATGTCGTTCTACGGCGGGCTTCTGGCAAGACTCATTCTCTCCGCGGTCATCGACGGTGACAGGCGCGATACGGCTGAATTTATGCTGAATCTCCGATACACCGATTATCCTGAGGATATGCGCAGCATCTGGAGTGGCAGACTGGAATACTTTCTCCATAAGCTGAATGAGCTGCCGAATGAAACACTCATTCAAAAGCGCAGACGAAGCTTTTCCGATCTTTGCGCCAAGCTGTCTGAGAAGCCCGCCGGCCTATACCGTCTCAGCCTGCCCACAGGGGCGGGTAAAACCCTCGCGTCTCTACGTGCTGCGCTCTCCTGCGCCGCGAAACAGAATAAACGGAGAATCGTATTCGCAATTCCATTGTTATCTATATTGGATCAGAACGCCAGGATTATACACGATTACATAGGCGACGATTCACTCATACTGGAGCATCACTCCAATATCGTCAGCGAAAGCAGCGGCGAGGACATCGACAAGCATGAGCTGCTTGCAGAAAACTGGTCGCGCCCTATCGTTGTTACCACGTTGGTCCAGCTCCTCAACACCCTGTTTGACGGCAGAACAAGCTGCATCAGGAGAATGCAGGCTCTTTGCGGCAGCGTGTTGGTGATTGACGAGGTGCAGTCCGTACCGATCAAGCTGTTGTCCCTCTTCAACCTCGCCATGAATTTCCTTGCAATGACATGTGACGTTACTGTTTTGCTGTGCTCTGCCACTCAACCGTGCTTAGAGGACACCACTCATTCTCTATACCGTTTGCCCGAAGAACTTGTGCCGTATTCCCCCGAGGAACGGGAGGTCTTTCGCCGGACAAAGATAAGCGCTCCAAAGGATATACACCTTTCTGAAGTGGGTTCATTTCTTATCTCCGGACTCACGGGCAGTACGCTGATCGTCTGCAACACGAAGCGCGAGGCGTCTGAGATATACGCCCAGCTTGAAGGGGTTGAACGGTATCACCTGTCCGCCTCCATGTGCATGGCGCACCGCAGAAGCACGCTGGACAGGATCGAACGCGCGCTCCTCAAAAAAAGACGTTTTATCTGCGTTTCGACCCAGCTTATCGAGGCGGGCGTGGACGTTTCCTTCCAAAAAGCGGTCAGGATCATGGCCGGACTTGACAACATACTGCAGACTGCCGGACGGTGCAACCGCAACGGTGAGAGCCCGGAACCGGCCGAGGTTACAGTATTGCGGTGCGTGGATGAAAAGCTGCCGCTGCTGAAAGACATAAAGGCGGCGCAGGATGCTTCGGAGGCCCTGTTTGAAGCTTTTTCGCACTGCCCGGAAGCTTTTTCGGGCGACGTTTCTTCCGATAAGGCGGTGCAGTTTTATTACAAAAGCCTTTATGCTGCTTGCGGAAAGGGTGAGCAGGATGGTCCTGCAAAAGGTGAAGCGACCCTGTATTCACTCCTCTCGGATAACGCAAAGTACGCCGCAAAGTGTGATAGCGCCGCAGACTACTGGCTGAGGCAGGCATTTTCAGAGGCGGGCAAGCGCTTCACGGTTTTCGACCAGGATACCGTGGACGTTGTAGTGCCTTATGGCGAAGGCAGGAATATTATTTCCGACCTCTGCTCGGAAAAAGCGGAGCGCGATTTGAAGTTTCTTGCTGAAACTGTGAACAGAGCCAAGCCGTATACTGTTTCGGTATTCAGCTATCAGGAGGATATTTTAGTAAAGCAAGGTGGGATTACAGAGAAAAACGGGGTTTATGTTATAAACGACGGATGGTACGATAATGAGCTCGGACTTATCACCGATGCGCCGAAATTCGGATTAGAGGAGGTATGATATGGAACACCCGAACATTGTGGAATTTGAAGTTTGCGGACGATACGGGCTCTTTTCCGACCCGATCATGCGAGTCGGCGGAGAAAAGTGCAGCTATCAAATTCCGACCTACGAGGCGCTCAAGGGCATCCTGTCCTCCGTGTACTGGAAGCCAACCATCATTTGGTATATCGACAAGGTGCGCGTTATGGAGCAGATTCAGACAGAAGTAAAGGGCGTACGACCAATCAGGTATTTTGGCGGCAACGAGCTCTCTTACTACACATATTTGAAAAACTGCCGCTATCAGGTGCAAGCGCATTTCGAGTGGAACGGTAATCGCCCCGAGCTTGAGGGCGACCGGAATGAAAACAAGCACCACAATATCGCAAAGCGCATGATACAAAAAGGAGGGCGGCGCGATATTTTCCTTGGGGCGCGGGAGTGTCAGGGATATGTCACGCCATGCGCTTTTGGCGATGGTGAGGGGGCGTACGACCGCCTTCCCGAATTAGGGTTCGGCCTCATGTACCACGGTATCACCTACGCCGATGAAGCTTATTCCGATGATACACGTGGAAAGATGACCGCAAACTTCTGGTATCCCGTGATGAAAAATGGCGTTATTGAGTTTCCTAGACCAGAGGACTGTCCCCTGCATAAGACACTCAAGGATATGGAAATCAAACCTTTTGGTGAAAAAACAAATAACTTTTTGGGTCTTAAAGAGTTTGGGGAGGTGATTTGATGGGACTGCTGCAGAAGGCCGTTGAGACGTACGACAACATGTCCCGATTTGCCGGCGTAAAGAGAGCGAACCACCCCATCCTCCTGCCCATATCGCATATCATGCAGAAATCGCAGATCGAGATTACCCTTGACCGCGACGGTAGTTTTATTAAAGCCGAGGAAGTGCCTAAGGACGATGCCAAAACGGTGATTCCTGCAAGCGAAAAATCAGGAGGCCGTGCCGGTAAGGTCGTAGAACCACACCCGTATTCTGACCAGCTGGACTACATTTCCGGCAGCAATCCGGACAAACTCGAGGCATACCTTGCGGGCTTGAAGGAATGGGCAGACTCCGAATACACCCACCCAAAGGTCAAGGCAGTCTGTCGCTATATCGAAGCCGGGACAATCCTGCGCGACCTTAGCGGAACCGGACTTATCGCGCTGGACAGCAACGGTTCACTCGCAAAAGGCAAACTCGCCGGCACTGACTACGAAAAATGTCTTGTCCGCTGGCGCGTCCTCGGCACCGGCGATATAACCGCGTCATGGGAGGATTTGACGCTGTTTCAGGCTTATGCGGATTACTATGCCAAGAAGCTTGCCGACGAGGGCAAAAACCTCTGCATGATCTCAGGCACATACGATTATATCGGAACGAACCATCCAAAGGGCGTTACCGCTGCAAACTACGGTGCCAAGCTTATATCTGCCAACGACCAGAGCGGTTTTACTTACCGCGGGCGTTTTTCTGAGTCCTGGCAGGCTTCGACTGTGGGCTATACGGCATCGCAGAAGGCTCATAACGCGCTTCAATGGGTAAACAGCGACCAAGGCGTTGTTCTCGGAGGCAGGACATTTGTTTGCTGGAACCCCAAGGGGCTGAAGGTTCAGCAGGCTGTAACCGTACTGAGTGTGAACCGTGAAAAGCCGCTCAACCCGACAGAGTATAAAAAAGAGCTTTATCACACTATTACGGGTTTCAGAAACGACCTGCCGGCTAATGAGGACGTTGTGATAGCGGCGTTTGACGCGGCGACGACAGGCAGGCTGTCACTCACCTATTATAATGAGCTTCGCAGCTCAGATTTCTATGATCGTGTTCAGCGCTGGTATGAGACTTGTTCGTGGGAAAACGGTCAATTTGGTATTCAGTCCCCGCCCCTTCGCCGGATAGTGGAGAGAGCGTTCGGAACAGAGAGGGCAACAACGGGGCAAGTCGAGCTTGACGACCGTGTGCTGCGCGAACAGATGCAGCGCCTCATGACCTGCATAACCGATCAGGCGCCCGTCCCTTACGACATCGTCAGAGCATTGGCGCGCCGCGCATCCACCCCGTTGGCGTACACAAGCGGCAATCGCGCGGCGAATCTGTTTACCGCCTGCGCAGTCATCAGAAAGTACCTTAACGACAAGCTGAACAAGGAGGAATGGACAATGGCATTTGACCCGTTAAAAAAGGACAGAGATTATCAGTATGGCTGCCTTTTGGCCGTTATGGAAAAGGTTGAGCGAGATACCTATGACAGGGAGGAATCCCGTGAGCCGAACGCCATTCGGCTGCAGTCCGCGTTCTGCCAAAAGCCGCTTCATACGGCAAAAGTATTAAACGAAAAGATCACTCCCTACTTTGCCCGCCTCAAGCCTGATCAAAGGGTTTACTATAAAAAGAGGCTGGGAGAGATCATGGATACCATTACAGAATGCGAAGGCTCGCGCATTAACGCGCCGCTGGGCGATACGTATTTACTCGGCTATTACCTGCAGAGGCAGGCGCTCTATACATCTCATAAAAATGAAACGGAGGAAAACTAAAATGAGCATACTTCAGAACAAAATCGACTTTGTGGCCCTCGTGTCCGTTACGAACGCCAACTCCAACGGCGACCCCATCGACGGGAACCGCCCAAGAACCGACTATTCCGGCTTCGGTGAGATTTCCGATGTCTGCATCAAGCGCAAAATCCGCAATCGTATGCAGGATTTTGGAAATAGCATCTTTGTACAGTCCAACGACCGTGCATCAGATAATTACAAGAACCTCAGCGATCGCGCCAAAGGCGTTATCGGCAAGGTCGGTACCGACGAAGAATATGCCTGCAAGGCCTGCAAAGAATGGCTTGACGTCCGTACCTTCGGTCAGGTGTTCGCCTTTAAAAACGGCAATGTCTCCGTCGGCGTAAGAGGTCCTGTGTCGATTCATATCGCCGTCAGTGTCTCTCCGGTCGAAGTCTGTTCCATGCAGATCACCAAGAGCGTAAACAGTGAGCCTGCAGAAGGACGCAGCTCTGATACTATGGGGCAAAAGCACTTCGTCAAGTTTGGCCTTTATGAGATAAAGGGTTCTATCAATGTCCAGCTCGCCGAAAAGACAGGGTTTTCTGTGGAGGATGCCGAAACCGTCAAAGAATGCCTGCGCACGCTGTTTGTAAACGATGTTTCATCCGCAAGGCCTGATGGCTCCATGGAGGTTGTTAAGCTCTTCTGGTGGCGTCACAACTGCAAAGATGGGCAGTATTCCTCTGCCAAAGTACACCGTTCAATAAAAATCACACTCAAAGACGGCGTAACAGATCCAGCTGGCGTTGACGATTACAATATCACCGTCGAACCGCTTGAGGGGCTGATTCCGGAGATAATCGAAGGTGTATAACGAGGATGATTATCTCCAGCTCTCCGGTATACAGCATTTTGCGTTCTGCCGACGGCAGTGGGCGCTTATCCACATTGAAAAGCAATGGGCAGAGAACTATCGCACCGTCGATGGATCGTTGTTGCATGAAAAAGCGCATGACCGGGATGGCGGTGAGAGCCGCGGCGACCTTCTTATTATGCGCGCTGTTGCTGTAAGGTCAGCTCGCCTTGGAGTATCCGGAGAATGTGATGTGGTGGAGTTCCACCGGGGGAATAAGGGCGCTTTGATACACGGCAGGGAAGGATTATGGCAGCCATTTCCTGTTGAATACAAGCGTGGAAGCCTCAAGGAGAACGACGCAGATGTTCTGCAGCTATGCTGCCAGGCAATGTGCCTGGAGGAGATGCTTTGCTGCGAGGTTGGAGAAGGCGCGCTTTTCTACGGCGAGACGCGGCACAGATTGGCAGTGCAGTTCACGGACGAGCTGCGAGAGCGGGTTTGCACCATGCTCAGCGAGATGCATGAGCTTTACGCTAAGGGCTATACCCCGAAGGTTAAGCCGTCAAAGGCATGTAACGCCTGCTCGCTGAAAGGGCTGTGCCTGCCAACTCTCATGCGCAGAGTGAGCGCAGCGCAGTATATCGTTTCTTCATGGGAGGAGTTGAAATGAAAAAACTCCTTAACACGCTGTTTGTAACATCAGAGGACATCTACCTGTCCCTGGATGGAGAAAATGTAGTTGCAAACCGTGATCACGAAATCGTAGCGCGCTACCCCCTCCACACTCTTCAGAGCATAGTGACCTTCTCATACGCCGGTGCGTCTCCGGCGCTCATGGGTAAATGCACCTTTGACGGGATAGGCCTCACGTTCTGCACCCCGCGTGGGAAGTTTTTAGCGCGTGCCTCCGGTGAGAATGACGGGAACGTGCTCCTGCGCCGCCAGCAGTATCGCATCGCCGATGACCCAAATCAAAGCTGCCGAGTTGCCCGTTCGATGGTGTTCGGCAAGATATACAACTGCCGCCAAAGCCTCGAGCGCACGCGGCGTGACCACACGCTTTCCGTCGGCAACAGCCTGGACGCTGCATCTGAGAAGCTGAAACTCGCCCTCCGCGCCGTTTCTGAGGAAACCAACCTCGACAGCCTGCGCGGAGCAGAGGGCGCTGCGGCGAAGCTCTACTTCGACTGTTTTGACAGCCTCATTCTGCAAAACAAAGACAGCTTTAAGTTCGAGGGCCGCAATCGTCGCCCGCCGACGGATCCAATAAATGCGCTTTTGAACTTCGCCTATTCCCTGCTGGCGAACGACTGCGCTTCTGCGCTGGAAAGTGTGGGACTTGATGCCTATGTAGGGTTTATGCACCGCGACAGACCCGGCCGCACCTCCCTCGCACTTGACCTAATGGAGGAACTGCGCCCGTGTATAGCGGAGCGGTTCGTGCTGACGCTTGTAAATAACCGCGTGCTCTCCAAAAAAGATTTTGAGCGTCAGGCGAGCGGAGCGGTCTATATGACGGACAATGCACGCCGCTCATTTTTAAGAAGCTGGCAGGATAAAAAGCAGGAAAAGTTGACGCACCCGTTTCTGGGTGAAAAGCTTCAATGGGGCTTGATTCCGTATGTGCAGGCTTTGCTGCTTGCACGTTTTATTCGCGGGGACATGGATGCGTACCCACCGTTTTTGTGGAAATGAGGCGCGCCTATGCTTGTCTTGATAACTTATGATGTAGATACAGGAGATGCCTTGGGGCGCAAACGATTGCGGCAGATATCCAAGCAGTGTGTTAATTATGGGCAGAGGGTGCAGAATTCAGTGTTTGAATGTCTTGTTGACCCGGCGCAGCTCCACACGCTGAAGGATAAGCTGCTCAAAATCATGGATGAAAAAAAGGACAGCCTGCGATTATACTATCTCGGCAACAAGTATGGGAGCAAAATTGAACACTACGGCGCAAAACCCGCCTATGACCCCGGGGAGCCCATGATCATCTGACGCGAACCGAAAGCAAACAGAAAAAGCTGAGAGGTTCGCGCGGGCAGGAAATGCAGTATTCTCATTTATTTGGTGTTATTTGTAAACTATTAATGTCGGATTAGCTAAGATAATGCCGGATTATCTAAGAATCTGACGGTTTGGCTAAAACTGCGCAGTGCTTTTTGTGCAGTTTTGCCGTCGCACCCCCCACGGGGTGCGTGGATTGAAATGGGACCTGGACGATGCCAGAAGGAGAAAGAAAAAGGTCGCACCCCCCACGGGGTGCGTGGATTGAAATTCGAAAGAAGGCACAACGCCTCCGCCGATTTCCGTGTCGCACCCCCCACGGGGTGCGTGGATTGAAATCGCCTCCTGCGTCAGCGCCTCCGGCGGCGTGACGTCGTCGCACCCCCCACGGGGTGCGTGGATTGAAATATGCGGATCTCAGCGGTGCGCGGCGTGGGATTGAGGGTGTCGCACCCCCCACGGGGTGCGTGGATTGAAATTCCCCGTGGCCGGGCAGCAGCGTGGCGTTGTTGTAGTCGCACCCCCCACGGGGTGCGTGGATTGAAATTTCGCCATCGTCTTGAAAATGGAAAGCAGCATATGGGTCGCACCCCCCACGGGGTGCGTGGATTGAAATCGTCTGCTACGGGAAGAAGAAGTACATGGACGTGAGTCGCACCCCCCACGGGGTGCGTGGATTGAAATAATGACTTTCGACGAGACGGTTGAAATCCTGCGCATGTCGCACCCCCCACGGGGTGCGTGGATTGAAATTCAAGGGCAGCAGAGCCTCCAAAAAGAGCAAGACCGTCGCACCCCCCACGGGGTGCGTGGATTGAAATTCCTTATTTTTCCCGAGGATGGCGTCGCCGCGCAGGTCGCACCCCCCACGGGGTGCGTGGATTGAAATTGCTCTTACCGGCTTAAGCAATGTTCAGGCTGCTGTCGCACCCCCCACGGGGTGCGTGGATTGAAATCATGCCGCGGAGAAAACGTCCTCGGAAAAATCGAGTCGCACCCCCCACGGGGTGCGTGGATTGAAATCTGTAGTTGCTATGTAACACAAT
>Ga0079305_1000911_pt1 | contig 49046 bp, 39 predicted proteins | sample LMS_cellobiose_e_FD_79183 | JGI IMG/M metagenome (GOLD analysis project Ga0079305, IMG submission 79183) | Rumen-fistulated moose microbial communities from Alaska, USA - LMS_cellobiose_enrichment | ecosystem: Host-associated > Mammals > Digestive system > Stomach > Rumen fluid ...
ATAAAAAGGGAGATCCGTCGCAGCACCCCGGGAGGGCCACAATCTATTCCATCCTTCTTCCCGGCCTTGGGCAGATTTATAACCACGAATACTGGAAAATCCCTATTTATTGGGGTGCGATGGCGGCGTCATTGAATTATTATTCACTGTTCAATACCAATTACAAGAGGTATAGACGCATCTACAATGAAGCCACTGATCCGGACACCTCATATTCCGGACCTATCAGTGCCGACGCAGCCCTCTACTACAGAAACGTTTTCAGAAGATACAGAGACTGGAGCGCCGTCGCCCTCTTGCTTTCCTATCTTCTGAACGTAATCGATGCAGATGTTTTCTCTTATATGATGGATTTTGAGGTGACGGATGATATTTCACTCAATATAGAGCCCTCTTTCAATGCTGCTCCTCCAGGAAATGCATTCGCAATGACCGCTCCCCCGTCCGTTGGGATGGGATTGAAACTGAACTTTTGATGAATATGAAAGTATACGCTATACTTGCAGCAACTCTTCTAATCGGGACAGCGGCCTCAACGGACTGCAATGCCCAGTTTTTCAATTTCAGGAATTCCGACAACGGAAAGTCTAAAAAGCAGCTTCTTCGTGAGAATGAGCTTCTCCAGCAGAGAATCAGGGACCTCGAAGAAGAGATTCTATGGCTTAAGAATGATGCTGCAAAAGACACCCTCGACTCCGAGGCAATGGCGGCCTATGAGTCGTCGGAGGGGGACGATATACTCGCCGGAGATATCGCACCGGAAGATTATACTCAAGAGATTACTGACAGTCTTCTCAGTGTCTGGTATCTCCTTCGCCAGAACCAGAGACTCCACGAGGGTGACAACTTCAATATGGATAGCGTCCGCTACACTACCAACCTCCCGGATACTGTCTTGATAGGGAGGCTCCAAAGGATGAATTCGTTCATCACCCTCCCCTACAATGAGACTGTAAAGAACTGTATGATACTTTATTCCGAGAGGATGCCAAAGAAGATGTGCAATATGCTCGGACTCTCGAAATACTATATGCCAATCTTCGAGGAAACCTTCCGCAAGTACGATCTCCCGCTGGAACTGAAGTATCTTTCCATTATCGAATCCGCCCTGAACCCCAACGCTGTTTCAAGGGTCGGGGCAACCGGAATGTGGCAGTTCATGTATGCTACAGCAAAGGGCTACGGACTTGAGATCGATTCGTTCGTGGACGAAAGAAGGGACCCCTTCAAATCCGTGGACGCAGCCGCCAGATACCTTCGGGACGCATATCATATCTTCGGTGATTGGAGCCTTGCGATTTCTTCCTACAACTGCGGTTCCGGCAATGTCAACAAAGCTATAAAGAGAGCCGGAGGCAGAAGGGATTTCTGGGACATTTATCCCTACCTACCGAAGGAAACCAGAGGTTATGTTCCCCTGATGGTCGGTGCAATGTACGCAATCAATTATGCCAAGGAATATGGTCTGGAAGCGACTCCAATCCAACTTCCTGAAAGAGTAGACACCTTCAAAATCAGAAAGAACCTCCATTTCCGTCAAATCAGCGAGGTGATTGGCATTCCCCTTAGCGACCTTAGGGATATGAACCCCCAGTATTATAAAGATATCATACCGGGCAACCAGGGTGAATACATACTTCGTCTCCCCTTCTACTATAGCAGCGACTTTCTCGAGATGCAAGACTCGATCTATAAATACAAGACCAACGAGATCTTTGCTTCGTCGGTAGATGTCAACAGGCCGTCGAGAAGTTCCTCCTACGGCTCAACCTCATCTTCGACAACCACACAGTGGAAATATTACAAAGTAAGACGAGGAGATTCTCTCGGGAAGATCGCATCAAGGAACCACGTAAGTATCAATCAATTGAAGAGTTGGAACGGGCTTCGTAGCAACACTATTCGGGAAGGCCAGAGGCTTAAAGTAGGAAGGACGACTGTTAGTTCAGGCTCTTCCGTGAGATCATCAGGCGGTTCTTCTTCCGGGACTGCGTCAAGCAATACCTCGTCGACGGTATATACAGTGAAAAAGGGCGACACCCTGACTAAGATTGCAGCCAGATATCCCGGTGTCACAGCCAATGATATTATGAAATACAACAACTGCTCGGAGAATATCCGCCCTGGAATGAAACTCAAGATTCCTAAGAAATAGATCAGCGGAAATCCCTGACATACTGGAGTTTAAGCTCGGCCTTGCCGGGCTTTTCCTTTGTATCGGTGCCACTGAGTCTGATATAAAGACGCCCTTTCCCTACCTTGCCTCCGGCAAAGAGGTACAAGGCATAACCGGTACCATAATATGCAGGGACGGAGAAATTCCCGGGGGCATCCCTTTCATAGCAATAGAGCCTCCCATCCCATGTATCCGCTTTGAAAAGGGCTGCCCGCGCGTATATCCTGAACCCGTCTTTGACGTATCCTCCTTCTACATATGAAAGAATAGATAATACTTCGGTATATACGGCGTTAAAGCGAATATCTGCGTTAAAAACGCCGTTAGAATAAAGTATATCGCTCCGGATATCTGTTCTTCTTTTTGGATTGTAAGTCCTCCTTGCATCCACCCCTCTCAAAGCGATGGCGATTAAAGGGGAAATCCTTGTCTTCCAGATTATTACAGTCTTTATCATACGCCTTTCCGGCTCCTTTGAAGGAATAGGGAGCAAAGATGCTTCCACAGAAAGAGACGCCTGGTTTCTGATTTCAGAAGAGCCGAATCCGGTCTTTCCCTTAAGAGGGATATACTTTCCGTCCGAGAATTCCATGCATAGCGAAGTAGAATACTCTCCATTCTTTTTCCCCGTATATGAAGAAGGGAAAGCACGAAGCCTCATTCCTCCCTTTAAGTATTTTCCAATCGGGGCCGCGAGACCTGCTATTCCTGCTGCGGATGATTCCTTTAGAGAGTATGCCAATTCCGAATAATAGTCCATTCCTCCGGAACTCCATCTGCCGTTTGCCGATAAAAAGCCCTTTGAAATGCCAGTAATGCCGAATTCTCCTTTCTTTCCGTAATATGTCATATCGGCTCCGAAAAGAGCAGTAATATCCTTATCCGCTCCTTCCATCCTCTCCTTGAGGCCCTCAGCCGAAGCAAAGGCGGAGAAAGAAAACCTCCCTGAGTTGATGACCGCCGCCGCACCCTTGTGCGTACCGTCTCCTGAATATGAAGTAACCGGCGAAATCCCGGTCGGCTTCCTCGCCAAAGAGGACAATCCGGAAACAGAGGAGAGATAGAAGCCGCTCCAATGGAGAGCGCCTTGTCCAAACCTTGCGTTAAAATCTCCAATGACAGCCTTACCGAGCCATTTATTTCCATAGAAAGCGAGATTCCCAGTTCCCTTCCACTTACCTTCATAAGAGCGCCGCGCAGCAATCCCGGCCCCAAAGAGATCTCCTCTTGAAAGACGCAATTTCGTCCCCGAAGAGTACTCGCCTCCGCTTCTTAGCGAAGCCTTTGCCTCGAGAGAACCTTTCCATCTCAGAGAGTCTTTAAGGGCGCCCGGGGCACTCCGAGTGTAAAGAGAGATGAAAGGAGAGAGAGCATTTACGTACTCTTCTGAAAAGCCGTCAACCATAGATAGTTCTGAAAGTGATAGGATATCTCCTGAGCGCGCCCTGTAATCCAAGATGCTCGCTGCCTGATAACGTGAGAAAAGGCCGCTTCTTGAAAGCCTTTCCATACTTGCCATATTGATTTCCAGAGGATGCTTTGCGAGAGCTTCGAACTTTTCCACTACAGACTCGTCAATCTCCTCCGGAGAAGACGCCCCCGAAAGAAAAATAATCTTTGACAGAAGCCCGTCTGTCTGCAGCAGAATGAATGCCAGTAGCACCGTTAGTCCCATAATCAGCTACGTTTCCGGGCAATATAAGGACGTGTCGTTATCCAATTGTTGTCGCAGCGATAAAAAGTGTTGTTTCTTCTATGATATTTTATGTTTTTTAACGAAATTTGTGGTCTTAAGACACCATGAGCATGGAAAAGACTATAACACTACACGACAAGCGCTTCAAGCCATTTATCAGCTACGAAAAGATTTCCGAGGCTATCGACTCCCTTGCAGATAAAATCAATGCGGATTTCGCTTCCGACCCGGAGCCTCCGGTACTTCTTTGCGTTCTCAACGGCTCGATCATGTTCACTTCCGAACTTATGAAAAGACTTGATTTTGACGCCGAACTGGTCTCCATGAAGCTTTCTTCCTATCAAGGGACCACCTCGACCGGCGAAGTCCGTGAGGTGATGAGCCTCACCGGGAATGTGAGCGGTCGCAAAGTCATCATCGTAGAAGATATTGTCGATACAGGTACTACAATGGTCTCCCTTGTCAAGACTCTTAAGGATAAAGGCGCCAAGGATATTAAGATCTGCACCATGCTCCTGAAGCCAGAGGTATACAAGAAAGATCTCAAGCTCGACTATGTCGGAATGGAGATTCCCAATCGTTTCATCGTCGGATTCGGACTGGATTATGACGAACTGGGAAGAAATTACAGGGATATTTACGTATTGGACAAATAATATGAAATACTACATTCTTTTTGGCCCTCCGGGAGCAGGAAAAGGCACCCAGGCCAGCTCTATGGTTGAAAAGTTCAATCTCTGCCATCTCTCGACAGGAGAGCTTCTCCGCAGCGAGATTGCTGCAGGCAGCGAACTCGGTCTTAAGGCAAAAGCACTCATTGAGGCCGGCGCCCTTGTTCCTGATGAGGTTGTAGAAGGCATGATTGAATCGAAATTCAAGTCTGTAAAAGACGTAGACGGTTTCCTTCTCGATGGTTTTCCTCGCACTATAGCACAAGCTAAGGCTCTCGATGAAATGCTCGCAAAGACTGGCGAATCAGTTACTTCCGTTGTTTCTATAATGATTCCCGACGAGATGATTATGGAGCGCATACGCCACCGTGCATCAATCGAAGGCCGCGCAGACGATGCGAAAGAAGAAGTTGTCGCCAACCGCATAAAGACTTATCACGACAAAACAGAACCTCTTATCGGCTTCTACACTGAGACCGGCCGCTACAACGAGATTGACGGCGTCGGCACAATCGAAGAGGTCAGGGAGAGGATTTTCGATCTGATGTCCAAATACTAAGGCGCTACTGCCTTTCTTTACAAGATGGGGTCGACTAAAATGTCGACCTCTTCTTTTTTTTGTTATTCTCATGCAAGAAAAGCTTCATGCGGGATTTAATAAGTCGGAAATAATAACAAACAACTATATGAAAAAGTCATTAATTCTTCTTGCTTCAGCGGCACTGTTACTCGCATATTCTTGCACTAAGGCAGACTCTTTCCCCGGACTTTCCATGGATGCATACTATCCCAATATGCCAATGCAAGACGGAATGATCGCTCCACCTGACGAACCCGCCTCCGGAGACAAATTCGATAAGATACAGGACAATCCATTCATCAAGACCAGCGAAAATGCGGTATCCACCTTCTCAGTCGATGCAGACGGGGCCTCTTACGCCATTATGAGAAGACACATTACCAATGGCTACGACTTCCCTCCCTCGGCTGCCAGAATTGAGGAATTCCTCAATTACTTCACCTTCAATTATCCTGATCCGACAGGAGATGAAAGTGTTTCGATCAATGCCGAAACAGGGGCCTGCCCATGGGCTAAAGGCCACCGGCTGATCCGTCTCGGCATCAAGGGTAAATCCCTGAAAGAGAGCGAACTGCCGAAATCGAACTATGTATTTCTTATCGATGTTTCAGGTTCCATGTCGTCAAAAGACAAGCTGGATCTTCTGAAATCCGGCCTTATCGAACTGGTCGACAACCTTCCTGTGACTGACAGAATATCGATAGTAACCTATTCGGGGAAAGAAGAGCTGCTCCTCGAATCCACGCTCGTAAAAGACGCAGCAACTATAAAGAAAGCTATACGGAAACTCACCGCAAGCGGAGCGACCAACGGATCTTCTGCTATTACAATGGCATACAAGGAAGCTCAGGAACATTTCATCGAAGGCGGAAATAACCGAATTATCCTCGGGACAGACGGCGATTTCAATGTTGGAGTAACCAGCACGGATGCCCTCGTTGAAATGGTAGAGAACTATGCCAAAAAGGGGATCTACCTTACAGTCTGCGGCTTCGGTCTAGGCAACCTCAACGACGCCATGATGGAAAAGATAAGTAACTCAGGCAACGGAACTTACGAGTACATAGACTGCGAAGACGAGATGATGAAGGTATTTGTCCATGAGAGGAACAAATTCGTCTCAGTCGCCTCTGACTCCAAAATACAGATTACTTTCGACCCGGAGTATGTCGACAGTTACAGGCTGATTGGGTACGAGAACAGGGTTCTCTCCAACGAAGACTTTGAAAACGACGAAAAAGATGCAGGGGAAATAGGTGCAGGACAGACAATTACAGCTCTCTACGAGTTCATCCCAACCGAAAAATACTCAGATAAGGAAGAGGTCGGAAAGTTCGATTTCCGGTACAAAAAGAACCTTGGCGAGGAAAGCAGGCCGCTTGAAACAAAGATTGTTGATGCAACCAACTCGACTGAGCTGCAGTTCGCCGCCGGAGTAGCCGCATATGGAATGATTCTGAGAGACTCTGAGTACAAAGGAGAAAGCACCTTCACAATGGCGAAAGAGCTTGTTCAAAAAGGCCTTTCATTTGACCCAAACGGATACAGGAAGAGCCTTGTTGATATTATAGGTAAAGCAGAGAAGATCAAATAGACAGATTATTCCTCCGTCTCGATAATGCAGTCGTGACCGAGAGCGAATCTGTCATAGGTTATTCTTCCAATGGAGCCGGCATGGATGCGGCCTGAGATCGGGTTCTTGATTTCAGTGATTCCGCCCCTGATGTCGGCTTCTATATTTTTACTGTCCTCGAATGCGCGGTCGCAGCCGGGATCGAAGGTACAATCTTCAAGGACAATTCCATCGAGATAGCAGAGGGGCTGATCCCCTTTGATATGGCAACGTACAAAGCGGACATTCTTCGAATGCCAGGCGATATATTCACTGTCAATAACTGAATCATAGACCGTTACATTCTCGCACTCCCAGAAGGAATCCTTGGTAACGATATTCGCATGATGGAGCTCGAGATTCTTGCAGTACTGGAATATATACTTTGATTCGCACTCGAGGCCGTCAATATAGATATCTTCGCAGTTCATAAAAGGATAAGTGCCTTCATGAAGCTTAAGATTTTTGACCTTTATGCCCTTGACATTCCAGAAAGTCTCGTCGGCATCGTTGATAGTCACATTCTCCAAGGTAAGATTATTCATCTCACGGAAGAATTTCGGCCCGTCGATGACACTGTCCTTCATTGTCATATTGTCGCTGTACCAGATGGCAGAGCGGGAACCGACAGCGAAATAGCAATTCGTAATCAGGCTACCGTCCACATGCCACCACGGATACTTGCCGTAGAAACGACAATTATCGGCTTCCACATTGTTGCAGCACTTGATTCCTGATTCTCCGTCAACTATCTCTATATTCTCAAGACGAACGTCTTTTACTCCGAAAAGCGGCCTCTCGCCACCGAACTGCTTATCTCTGATAATCTCCATAATCATATTTTTACGGTGCAAAGATAAGAAATTAGAGAACAACTTTAAAATGATTATCTTTGCATAATCAATTCAAGAAGAAATCTCTCGGTTATGGCAGAATCGAATTTCATAGACTATGTGAAGATCTTTTGCGCAAGCGGTCACGGAGGTGCGGGATCAACCCATCTTCACAGGGCAAAATATGTCGCAAAAGGCGGTCCCGACGGTGGTGACGGCGGCAGGGGCGGACATATTATTCTCCGAGCCAACCCCCAATTCTGGACGCTCATCCATCTTAAATACCGTAAGGTTGTAAGGGCTGAGCACGGAGGAGCAGGCAGTTTTGCCCTTAGAAAGGGTAAGAACGGTGAGGACATCTATCTCGACGTTCCTGTCGGAACGACAGTAAAAGAAGCCGAAACCGAAGAAGTCGTAGTCGAGATGGTGGAGCCCGGCCAGGAGTATATCCTTTGCCGCGGAGGTCGCGGAGGACTTGGAAACAACAATTTCAAATCCCCGACCAACCAGACTCCCCGATACTCACAGCCTGGAGAAGAAGGTGTTGAAGGATGGTTCATTTTCGAGCTGAAGGTTCTTGCAGACGTCGGTCTCGTCGGCTTTCCGAATGCCGGGAAATCGACTCTCCTCGCAGCAATCACATCTGCCAAGCCGAAGATTGCCGATTATGCATTCACTACTCTTGAACCCAATCTCGGTATAGTCCGCTACTATGATGACCGCAGTTTTGTGATGGCAGACATTCCTGGTATTATAGAAGGCGCCCACGAAGGAAAAGGCATCGGACTGAGATTCCTCCGCCATATTGAGCGTAACTCAGTCCTGCTTTTCATGGTCTCTGCTGAAGAAAAGAGCGTCACGAAGGGATATGAAATCCTTCTGGATGAGCTCCGAATGTACAATCCGGACCTCCTGGTGAAAGACAGAGTTCTTGCAGTGACAAAGTGCGACCTGATTGACGAAAAGAAACGGGTTAAAATCGAAAAATCCCTTCCGGATGATATTCCGCACGTATTCATCTCTTCTGTCATGCAGACAGGCCTGGATGCTCTTAAAGACGAACTCTGGAGGGCGCTCAACAAATGATTCTGGATCGTCTAATAGAAATCGACCAGAATGCGACTCTCTGGCTTAACGGCTTGAATAACCCGGCACTGGACCAGTTCTGGATATTCATGTCGGATAAACTGGTCTGGGTACCGGCATATCTTATCCTGTTGTTTTTGATTATCCGACAGCTTGGATGGAGGCGGGCTCTTCCAGTGATTTTCTCTGTGATCCTGACCATCGTCATTTGTGACCAGGTGTCCCTTCATGTAAAAAACGGCATAGAGAGACTCCGGCCCATGTTCAATGCTGAAATGCTGAGAGGAGGTCTCCACTATCCTTCAAACAGGTACGGCGATATCTATGGGTTCTTCTCCGGCCATGCCAGCAATTCTTTCGGACTCATCGCTTCGCTGCTCGTGGGGTTCAGCAATGACCGCAGCCACAATTACAGCGGCTTCGCTCTCTTCGGCTACCTTTGGGCTGCCCTGGTGTCAGTAAGCAGGGTGATGATTGGAAGACATTACCTCGGAGACATACTGGTAGGAACCCTGTTCGGCTTATTTGTGGGTTACTCTGTAGGTCTACTGACCAAGTACTTAATAAATAAGTATTTACCAGCCTCTAGAGAAGAGACATAACCTTCTCCATCCCGGTACTTCTGGAGCCTTTTACAAGTATTGCCGCTCCTTCGATGGGGTTCTCCCCAAGCCACTGAGCAAGCGAGGATGAATCAGGAAAATACTTACCCACATTAACAGTTGCTCTCGCCTTTTCAAACTCCCCTCCTACGAGGAAAATACCCTGGAGATTCATTTCCGAGAGTCTCTTAAGAAGAGCTACGTGCTCGCTGAGGGAGTCTTCGCCAAGCTCTCCCATGTTTCCGAGCATGACAACCTTCGAGGGGGCGGAAACCATTTCGAAGTTGTCAAGAGCAGCCTTCATACTCGAGGGATTGGCATTATAGGCATCTTCGATAACAATATTCTTCCCTGTCCTTACCATCTGGGAGCGATTATTTGTAGGGACATAAGATTCTACTGCATCAATTGCATCATCCAGAGGGACGCCGAAGAAATCTCCAATCCTAAGGGCTGCAAGGACATTGGAGGTATTATATGCCCCGACAAGATGGGTCGCGATGGTCCTCCCAAAGGCATTCATCCTCAGAGTAGGATACTCTTCGGTTACCGGGAGAATCGTCACGTGCTGATAATCAATACCATAGGGTATCATCTCCAATCCCCTCTCCGCTGCCATGGAAACCAGGGTGGGATCATCGGCGTTTACGAAAACTGCCCGGCCATGGAGACTGATATAATCATAGAGCTGACCTTTTGCCTTCTTCACTCCCTCGAAACTTCCAAATCCGAGAAGATGGGCCTTCCCAACATTCGTAATCAGTCCGAAATCAGGCTGTGAAACAGGGGTAAGGGCACTTATGTCATCCGGATGATTCGCACCCATTTCAATAACCCCAATCTGAGTACCTTCAGTCATCTTCAGGACAGAGAGCGGAACACCGATATCATTATTGAGATTGCCCTCGGTAGCAGTCACTTTGAACTTTTTCGAAAGGACAGAGCGGATAAGTTCTTTAGTCGTTGTCTTACCGTTTGTCCCGGTCAGGCCGATAACAGGTAAGTGCTTATCGCCCAAAACGTTCTGACGATGATAAGCGGCAAGTTCCTTGAGGGTCGAAAGAGAATCCGGGACCTTTATAAGACGAGGATCCTCATCTTCCAAAGTATCATTCACTACCGCAGCGACAGCACCTGCTTCAAGAGCTTTCAAAGCATAGGAGTTCCCGTCGAAATTTTCCCCTTTAAGGGCAAAAAAAAGCTCTCCTGACCTGATTGTCCTCGAATCAGTATTGACCCCCGAAGACTGCCGGAAAATGTCGTATAAAGCCTTAATTTCCATTTTATTTCACTCCTGTACTTCCAAATCCGCCAGTTCCCCTTTGAGTTTCGGAGAGAACGGACACTTCTTCCCACTCAACTCTTTCGTGTTTTGCAACAACCATCTGGGCAATCCTCTCTCCCGGAGCGATTACAAAAGGTTCATTGGAAAGATTGACGAGGATGACGCAAACCTCACCCCTGTAATCGGCATCAATAGTCCCCGGTGTATTAAGTACTGTTATTCCCTTTTTGGCGGCAAGACCGCTGCGGGGCCTGACCTGCGCTTCATACCCTTCCGGGAGCGCAATGTAAATACCTGTAGGGACAATGGTCCTCTCAAGCGGACCGAGAGTCACCGGAGATTCGAGATTCGCCTTCAGATCCATTCCTGCGGAAAGAGGTGTCGCATAGGAAGGCGAATCAAAGGAGGATTTGTTGATGATTTGGACTTTCATATACATTAACGGGATGCCCTGTAATAGAGGAATGCCGCCACCAAAACATAGATAATGTTCGGGAGCCAAAGGGCTATTGACGCCGGAAGAGTATCCGTATGGACGAACATTTCACTAAATTTCATAAATAGGATATAAGAGAATCCGATGCCGATTCCGAGAGCGATATTCCAACCGATACCGCCCCTTCGCTTTCTAGAGGAAAGAGAGACACCGATTATAGTCAACACGAAGGCGGAGAAAGGCATGGCCAGACGATTGTTTTTCTCAATTTCAGCAAACATCACATTCTGGTCTCCCCTATGCTTTTGGGTAGCTATCAGTTGGTCTAGTTCCTTTCCATTCAGCTGGGCTACAGTGAATTTATTGCGGTAGAAATCCTCGACAGTAAGACTGATTACAGTATCGAGCTGCTTGCCTGAGCGTACCCTGTCGTGGATACCCGACCCATAATCACGTATAAAATAATTCCTCAGCCTCCATGAAGAAGTCGTGCTGTCCCACTTAGCCGTCTCAGCAGAAATTTTACTTACAAGCCCGTCTTCAGAAACCTCTTCAAGCGTGAAATTATACGCCGTATTGTTCCATGTACTGAACGACTCTACATATACAAACTTATTGTCTTCCAGTTTATAATGGATATCACGGTCCATGGAGACCTTGTGCCGCTTGAAATATTTCTGCTCAAATGCGACCCTCGGAGCATTCGCCTTAGGAATCACCCAGAGGTTGAGCGACAGAGACATGAGGGCTATAATGGTAGCCGTAACAAGATAAGGCACCATCATCCTGTGATAGCTGACACCGCATGAAAGGATTGCGATAATCTCCGAATTGGCCGCCATTATGGAGGTGAAGAAAATTACCGATATGAATACGAACAAGGGGCTGAACATATTCATGAAATACGGGATCCAATTGAGATAATAATCGACAATTATCGACTTCAGAGGGGCTTCCTTTGCGACAAAATCGTCAATCTTCTCGCTGATATCAAAGATGATAACGATTCCGATGATTAGAAGTAGCGAGAGGAAGAAAGTCCCGAGGAACTTTCCCATTATGTACCAGTCGAGTCTCTTTATCCCTTTCATTATCTACATCCTTTTCATTATCTTCTTGAGAGTCAACTCCTTCCATGAGGCAAAGTCGCCTTCCTCAATATGCTTCCGCGCCGTCCGGACAAGATCCAGGTAAAATGCCAGATTGTGCTCGGTCGCAATCATAGCGGCAAACATCTCCTTTGCAATGAAGAGATGACGAAGATATGCACGCGAGTATGCATGGTCAACAAAAGAAGTGCCGAGGGGATCGATTTCCCCGAAATCCTCCGCCCATTTGGCATTTCTCATATTCATTATGCCATTCCATGTAAACAGCATTCCGTTTCTTCCGTTACGGGTAGGCATTACGCAGTCGAACATATCCACTCCCCTTGCAATACCCTCAAGAATGTTCTCCGGTGTACCGACACCCATCAGATAGCGCGGTTTATTCTCAGGGAGAATCGGGCACACTGTCTCCAGCATCTCATACATTTTCTCTGTCGGCTCTCCGACCGCAAGACCTCCGATTGCATATCCTCCCCTGTTTGCATTATCAAGGGAAAGCGCATGCTCCACAGCCCGCTTCCTCAGATCCGGATAAACACAGCCTTGTATTATCGGGAACATTGTCTGCGAGTAACCATAATGAGGCTCTGTCTCATCAAAATGCCTTGCGAACCTCTCCAGCCAGCCCTGAGTAAGCTTCAGCGACTTCTCAGCATAGCGATAGTCTGCGTCACCGGGACAACATTCGTCGAAGGCCATTATGATATCAGCGCCTATAATGCGCTGGGTATCCACATTGTTTTCAGGGGTAAAAGTATGCCTGGAGCCGTCAATATGGGAAGCGAAAGTACAACCCTCTGGAGTTATCTTTCTGATTTTGGAAAGGGAAAAGACCTGAAATCCGCCGCTGTCCGTAAGAATCGGACGGTCCCAATTTTCAAATTTATGGAGTCCTCCGGCTTTATAGAGAGTGTCCAGACCGGGGCGAAGATACAGGTGATATGTGTTTCCCAGAATGATTTCGGCACCTATGTCTTCCTTAAGGTCGCGATGATATACTCCCTTAACGGAACCGACAGTCCCAACCGGCATAAAAATCGGTGTGCGAATCTCACCGTGGTCGGTCTGGAGAACTCCCGTCCTGGCTGCGGAGCCCTCATCCTTCGATATTACTGAGAATTTTGACATAGTGCGTTTTAATTTTCAAAGATAGCTATTTTCTGAGAAAAACTTGTAAATTTGTAAGGTTGAACTAAGCTAACTAAGCATTAAAACAAATAACTCAGATGAAAAATCAAGGAATCACCCTAAGACTGATCATCATGAACTTCCTCCAGTATGCAATCTGGGGCGCCTATCTTACGTCTATGGGAAGTTTTCTCGGCAAAGCAGGACTTGGTCCGCAGATCTGGCTATTCTTCGCAACCCAAGGCTTTGTGTCCATCTTCATGCCCGCTCTGATGGGCATAGTGGCCGACAAATGGGTCCCCGCCCAGAAGACGCTCTCTCTATGCCAGGGGCTTGCCGCAGTATTCATGATTGCTACCGGACTCTATGCGATGAATCACGTCTCCTTCGTGGACGGAGCATATGTAAAGACAGCCGATTTCACTTTCAGCCTCTTCTACATCCTCTACACGCTCAGTGTCGCATTCTACATGCCCACAATTGCGATTTCCAACTCTGTCGCCTACAACGCACTGGAAGTCAACGGCAAGGATCCCGTCAAGGATTTCCCTCCTATCAGAGTGTTCGGTACAATCGGATTCATCTGCGCTATGCTCTTTGTCAATTTCACAAAGGACGGCAATGGCGTACAGTTCCAGCACAGCTACTACCAGTTCTTCACCTCCGGCATCCTGGGTCTCATACTTTGCATATACGCCCTGACTATGCCGAACTGCCCTTGCAAGCCAAAAACAGCTGAAAGCCAGTCTCTTATGGATAGTCTGGGACTCTCTGCTTTCAAGCTTTTCAAAGAAGGCCAGTTCGCTGTCTTCTTTATCTTCTCGATGCTTCTCGGAGCATCCCTGCAGATTACCAACGGATATGCCAATACATATATCTCCTCATTTGCCGATATTCCCGAGTATGCCAATACATGGGGCGCCCGCAATGCCAATGCCCTTATTTCCATAAGCCAGATGTCGGAGACTCTCTGCATCCTCCTTATCCCGTTCTTCATGAAGAAATTCGGCATCAAAAAGGTGATGCTCATCGCAATGTTCGCATGGGTATTCCGCTTCGGTTTCTTCGGACTGGGTAACCCCGGTGGCGGTGTTTGGCTCTTTATTCTCTCGTGCCTCGTCTACGGAGTCGCATTCGACTTTTTCAATATCTCAGGATCCCTCTATGTGAATGAAAACACGGATAAGGGCATTCGCTCAAGCGCCCAGGGCCTGTTCATGCTGATGACAAACGGTCTCGGTGCTTCTATCGGTACATGGGTCGCTGGAAAGGTTGTGAACGCCTGTGTCTATAATGCCGCCAATCCGAGCTGGCAGAAGGCATGGTATATTTTTGCCGCTTACGCCCTTGTTGTAGGAGTCCTTTTTGCAATCTTCTTCAAGGATCCTCAAAAGAAAGAAAAAACGGCCTGACCGTTGTCTTAATACCATCATTTACCAGACGGTTCTCCCCTCGGAGGACCGTCTTTTTCATATATCTTCGAGTGTTTCTCAATGCCCCATACCCTACTGTCGGATATACAATAAGATATATCAAAGCAGAAATACCTGAGATGCAACCTGTTTCTGGTTACTGAAGTAGCATGATAAGGCGAAAAACCGAGGGTCATTATATCATGCTTGTCAATAGATCTTATTCCTCTCTTGATGAGACCGTTGAGTATCATATGATTTCGGTCCAGAAGGGAGATTATACGCTGACGAAAGACTCTGTATCCACTCGCTTTATTATTATGCCAAAGGTTTTTGCAAGCGGGAGAACAGAACTTTCTGTCCGCACGACCAAAGGTTCCTAGCGGTGCCCCGCACTCTAAGCAGTACTTTTCCATAGTCAGTATTTTTTAGGGTGAAATATGCCAAATCTCTCCATTATGTCAAAGGATTCGAAAGAATAATCTGATCTTTTTAATGAATCCTCTCTTTTTCAAAAAACAACTCGCATCAAAATCTTTTTGCGTTTTCTTTATCTTTTTTTATCCACCGAATAAAAGTCTTAAATAGACGTCAAAAACCTGAAATAATGCTGCTCCAATAGCGATTCTCACTATCAGAGTGCTTTACTTTGCCTCCGGGTCTACACCCCGCAGGCGGAAGGTCCGCACGCGAAATCAACCTTAACAACTATATGAAAATGGAACAGCTCAACAGAATCGAAATCATCGGAAGGGTGGGAAACGCCACTGTCAACAAGTATGGAGAAGCTCAGACAATACGCTTCTCAGTCGCTACGGACTATGTATATAAAGACAAGACCGGGACGCCGGTCATCGAGACTACCTGGCATAATGTCTCGGCTTGGGAAAACAAGAACTTTCCCGACCTTTTCGAAATCACCAGAGGAAAAACTGTACGGGTGGTCGGACGCGTCCGTCAATATAAAATAACAACTCCCGAGGGCGCTGAAAGGACTTTTTCAGATATTTATGCAGGTACAATAGAGATCCTTGACCAAGCAGTAACTGCACAATGCAGCTTTTAGTCCCGCCATGAAAAGCTCTTGCCTACTGCTCCCTCTCGCCATCATCGCCGCATCGTCCTGCGGTACAGGCAGAAAACTGGATTTCATCAGGGATACATCCATGTCCGCCGCCATAAGCATGACGGAAGATAACGATGTGCCTGAGCTCTCCGTCCTCGAGATTCCTCAACAGGATACGATGGTGGTGGAAGACCTTGAAGGGAACAAAGTCATGATAATGAAGGCGGTAAAGGATGAGAATGGAGAGATGGTGGCGACAGATGTCATCCGTGCGGCTATCGTAACATCTAAATTTCGTAATGTCGCCGAGCGGCATGGTAAAGTCGACCTTCGTTTCAGGATCACGGTGCCCCGGGAAATGCAGGACGGGCAGTGGCAGTTGAGATTCTCCCCGCAGCTGAGAATAATGGATGAAACGACCCCTCTTCTCCCAGTCTATATCACCGGAGACCAGTACAGGCTCACCCAACTGAAAGGATACGAGAGATACAGAAAGTTTCTGGATTCAATTGTCTCGGATACCACTAAATTCATAGACACCTTCCAGCTCGAAATGTTTTTGAGAAGAAATATTCCGTCTGTTTATAAGTTTAGAAATGACTCCTCGATCGTTTCGGAGGCTGATTTCGCATCTGCATTCGGAGTGACACAGAGACAGGCCATCGACCACTATATGGACAAATTCCGGCTCTCTTTGAATCGGCGAAAACGCGAACAAAAGGGGGCAATGTTCAGAAAATATGTCAAGGTCCCGCTTGTCGAAGAAGGATTAAGGCTGGATACGGTGATTCGCTCCGGCAATGGCGAGATAATCTATGACTATGTACAGACAATCAATACAAGGCCGAAGCTGAAAAAAGCAGAGATAGTACTATCCGGAGACATCTTCGAACAAGAGAAGAAAATCTATTCAATGCCCCCCTCGGAACCTCTCACATTCTATATAAGCTCCATAGGAGGGCTTGTGGACGAAAGGGAAAAGTACCTCACCAAGATAATTGAAAGGAAAGTGGAGCTCAATACTGCCTGCTACATAGATTTCAAGGTAAATAGTTCAGACATAATTGCTTCCATGGGGAAGAACTCTGATGAAATAGCGAGAATCAAAGCTAATTTCGTTTCACTCATGCAGAACGAGGAATTCGATCTCGATTCTGTCATCGTCAAGGCCTCCTGTTCTCCGGAAGGCAGCTTCTCAAGAAACCGGCGACTCTCAAAAGAGAGGTCAGACGCGGTTTCAAAATACTTCAACTCTTTCATGAAACACTGGTCTGACTCGGTCGCGAGAGAGGATGGTCTTGTCGTTGATATGGACGGCAGGATGTCGAAAGAGAGGATGGAACCGGTCAGATTCATTTCGAGAAGCGATCCGGAGAACTGGAGGATGCTTGACGCTCTTATCTCCAAGGACAGTGTCCTTACTGAGGGCGAAAGGAAGAAGTATGCATCCCTTTCCTCTATCGAAGATCCCGATTCAAGGGAGATGGAGCTTCGCTCTTTGGATAATTACCGATATATCAGGGAAAAACTATATCCTCGACTTAGGACTGTAAGATTTGATTTCCATCTCCATAGAAAAGGAATGCTTCAGGATACTGTAAAGACCACAGTCATAGATTCAGTCTACATGGCAGGCGTCAAAGCGATTAAGGATTCCGATTATGAAAAAGCTGTCCAGCTTCTTCGACCATATAAGGATTTCAACTCTGCACTGGCCTACTGCGCAATGGACTACAATGCCACCGCCTTGAAAATACTCGAATCCATCGATCGGACAGACAAAGTCAATTACATGCTGGCTATTCTTTATAGCCGCCGCGGCGACTATAGGAGCGCTGTAGAATGCTACTTAAGGGCATGTTCGCAGAATAGACATTTTGTCCACAGAGGGAATCTCGATCCCGAGATATCGGATCTGATCAAAAAGTACGGACTCAATAAGGAGGAGGGAATATGAGAAGGTTCTTTTTCGCATCTGCTCTACTTGCGGTTATTGTTTCTTGCTCCGCGACAATAGACTCTTATGAGAGCGGGAAGCTTCATGTCAAGATAGCAGAAACAGCTGATTCTGAGGGGATTGAAAAGATGGATATCTTTGTTTTCAATGACCATGGTGCTCTCGAGAGCAGCTCTTCAGTCAATCTCGGAAAGAATCTAAAACGCGCTGAAGCCACTCTTTCGGTAAAAACCGGCACCAAGGATGTCTATATCCTTGCAAACATGGATTCATCCCCTGGAGGAATCTCCTCTGTCGGTGAGCTAATGACAGAAAGAATCAGCATGGGAGAAAAAGGGTTCAACGAAGGGGTCCTTCCGATGGGAGGGTATGTCAAAGGAGTTGAAGTGATCGCCGGTAAAAGCAACAGCTGCTCAGCAAGCCTTCAAAGATTCCCCTCCAGGGTCCATATCGGATCAGTCACCAACGAGATGGAATGCAGCCTGAAAGACGTACGATTCCGTCTTTCAAACGCCGCCGGAGACTGCGGGGTCGCTGACGAATCCGAACCCTCTCTATGGTTCAATAAAATATACTCCTTGGGAAGTGACATAAAAGCACCTGAAGACATAGTTCTTGACAGAGAGATACAAAAAGGAGAAAAAAGAAGAATCGATGAATGTCTTTTCTGCTTTCCAAACCATACTGAGAAAGACGTCTTCTCCGGGGTTAAATTCTCTCCAAGGAAAACAAGGCTTGTCATGAGCGGATCGATATCCGGAAAGATATACTATTATCCGATAACCTTCGACTCGATTGACAGGAACACTTCCTATTTTGTGAATATTGTTATCAGAAACCTAGGATCGCCGGACCCGGAGACTCCTTCTTCAAGCGAAGAAATATTTGTTTCCATAGTTCCCATCTCCTGGTCCGGCCCTTTTAAAATAGAAGAATCACTTTAAAATCAACTGTTTACAACTATGAAAAGAAAACTTGCACTCGCCGCGGCAGCGGCACTACTGACTATCCCTTCATGCAACGAGACTGCTTCTCCCGAGGAAGCTCTCGCCCCTTGCAGTCTATCGGTTGCAATCTCTTCCACCTCAACCAGGGCAACCGTAAGCGACACTGACTCAGAAGCAAAAGTCTCTTCTTTGGATGCATTTGTCTTCAGGGGCGACGTAGTTGATGCCTATGGAAAATCTTTTGAGACAAGTGTGAAAATCAGTGCCACCCAGGGCGACAGAACGATTTACGCAGTCGTCAACAGCGAAAACGATATATCCACAGTTTCGTCTCTAAGCGGCATAAAGAAACAGGCCTCTCTGCTTAAAAACAATTCGAGAGATAAATTTGTAATGACAGGATCGATTGAAAAAAATCTTGGAGCAACAAGCACTGCTACGGTAGATGTAAGGAGAATTGCCGCCCGATTCAAGATCGATAAAATCACAAATGAACTGGAGAATTCAGCTCAAGCTGCGGCTTTCGCTATTACAAGAATCTATCTTACCAATGTCTCCGGCGAGGCTACTTTCGAGGGGACCTCCACTGGCAAAGTCTGGTTCGCAACCCAAAAGCTGAATGCATCAGATGCACCAAATTCACTGATTTATAATAAGCTTCCTTCTATTGCAAAAATATCTCACCATAACTCTTATACCACTTCTCATTCATTCTATGCCTATCCAAATAACTCCTCTGACAAAAACACCTTACTAGTTGTAGAAGCAAATATAGCCGGCTCTTTTTACACATATCCCATAATGATTGCCGGTACTGTCGAAAGGAATAAATCATATGAAATATCTGAACTGATAATTAAGCACCTTGGTAATACCTCAGACGGAGATGATGACATCGAAGGAGATGAGAACAAGCCCATTCAGACTTCCTCTGTATCCGTTGGTGTAAACGTACTTGATTGGGATCAAGTGCTAGTTGGGGATAATGGAACCATAACCCTTTGACAATCAATTAATAATGAATAAAGTTCTACTATCTCTAATGCTCTCGGCTACACTTTTGTCCTCCTGCTCTGTCAAGGAGGACAGGAGTGTCTGCCCCTGCCGTCTGGAGATAGGAATTGCAGCATTTCTCAAATACGGGCCGAATCCTTCCGCAATGATATACTTCGACGACTTCCCCTTAGTCCCACATAGAGAAGGAGAATTCTTCATCGCAGATGTCGAAAAAGGAGACTACAACATATGTGTCCGAACTGGAAATGACGAGGAAGTCGGGCGTATCCATATGATTCCTCCCGAAACAGAGCCTGACAGTTTGTATTCTTTTAGGGCTTCAGTCTTGTGCGACGGAGAGAGCAAGAGAGTCAATGCATTGCCACACAAGCAGTTCTGCACTGTTTCCATAAAAGTGAACGGCATCGAAGGCAGCGATATCGCCTATAGAATAAAAGGCTCATACAACGGCCTGGACATCCTCTCAGGAGAGCCTCTTTATGGTCATTTCGAATTTCCCGTCTTTCCTTCGGCTGAGGACGGTTCCCTTCGGTTCAGGCTCTCCCGACAAGGGGAAGACGGCAATCTTTCGATTCTCTCAGTAAAGGGTGACGACGCATGGAATCTTCCCCTCGGACAGTGGATGAAAGACGCCGGATATGACTGGAAAGCTGAAGACCTTGAAGATTTTGAGGCAGACATTGACTATTCAGGAGCGAGAGTAACGCTCCGCGTATGTGATTGGGAAATCGAAGAAGCCTTAGTTGTAACAATCTAAAAATGAGAAAGATAAAATATACAGTAGCCTTGGCAGTCCTCTTGTCGCTTGGGTCTTGTTCCGTTGAACCGGCTGTTGAAATCAACAGGGAAGATGACTCTGGTAAAAGGGAGTATCTTTTCTCCGCAAGCCCTTCATCTCCATCAACCAGGAGCCTTTATTCATCCTCTGAAGAAGATACTGTAAGAGACGCCGTAATAGCAATCTACACAGAAGACGGAACTCTTCTGAGGATAACCTCTACTAATCAAGGAGTTGATCTCAACAATGACTCTAAATATAGCTTCTATGTCCTGACCGGAGATCTTACAAATGAAACTATCCCCTCTTCTGAGAACGCCCTTGTCTCCCTACGACATAGGTACGGGATGGATAGCTTCTCTTCGTATCATGACAGATGGAAGTCTATCCCTATGGCTGCAAAAGTAGTCGGGAAAACACCAAGAGAGCTGGACATACTGGATGGGAAAGAGGATGGAAAAGTTCGCTTCGACGCAGAGAGATTATTTGCAAAACTCTCTCTTTCAATCCAATACGATACCTACATAAAGAATTACTTTAAAATATCGATTAATTCAGTCAGAGTTGTCAATATGGCAAATTCGGTCTCCCCATTCACCCCCTCTTTAAATTATCCTGATGATGTTGTTGCTGTCGATGCGGATCTGGCTGTCAAGCCTGAAACAGATGGGAAATACATCCTATATATCCCTGAGAACAAACAAGGAACGATTCTCCCGACAAATACTGATCCTTCCGGAAAGAATATGAATGCAATAAGATCATCAGGCCACAATCCGGATAAATGCACTTACATTGAAGCAAGCGTTTCATATTCAAGTGTTTTCGGAGTTGGAGGAGAAGTACTCTACCGTTTTTATCCAGGCAGCGACAACACTTCCAATTTCGATATTGTCAGAAATACCGGATATGAGATAACATTGTCCCTTCACGGATCGTCACTTGGCATTGATGCAAGTTGGAAAATTGACACCGAAGGACTCAACGATACCAGGACATTGACCCTGCTGCCTACAGTCAGTCGCGCTTATTCTGGAGAATATGCATTCGTAAGGTGCACCTACAAAGAGAACGAGATTGACAAAGGAACGGAAAGACTTGCTAAAAGACCCGGATATTATGTAGGGACTGACTTAAGTTCATATCTTTCCGGTGCGAACATCCCGTCCGTTCCTTCTTATATCGGATATGACGCAACCTGCAAAAACTGCGGGGAGACTTTCCGTGACTATCCCAAAAACAATAATGAGTACCATAACAGTTGGGTGACAACGGTTTTAGGCGGGACTTCCTGCCCTTCCTGCGGGAAGACAATAGTGGCAAGCAGCTCCTCTCTCACCAATGTAACATACTCATCCTCGGGAAGTCTTGTCCTTCCTTTCATGATCTCAGACACTTCCACTCCAGGGGAAACCATACTATTCAAAGCCACGACTCACGATGGATGGAAGCGCGCTGAGGCCTCCGTCACCATAGCAGACAAAGGGACACTCTCCGTCGACACGGCTCATCTCCCACAATACCTTGCAATGACGGGCTATGCCGAAGTTCTTTCACTCCCCTCCGGACTAAGTTCCATAGGATTCAGGGTGACTTCCGGATCCAATGTAATAAGGCTGACACAGGACGGAATGAAATGCAGGGTTACCGCAACCGATACCGGAGTCGCTACTGTTGCTGTCACTAATGCTTCCAATAACTCTGTACTTGGGACTTTTGAAGTCCACGTGAATCTTCCGACACTACTTATTGACAAGGATTCTTACACTTGTTCTCCAGACGGCACAGTTGTCCCCGTAACATCCTCATACTATGATGCTTCCGGGAATTTGATTCCAGTATCTGATTTCGACGGGACCCTCTATTCCACCCTTTTGAAACCGGTCCTCTCAACAGATTGTTTCTGGCTTTACTGCGATAATGAAGGAGTAAGGATAGCCGAGATTGACGATATTCCGCTGGGGGGCCTTCTAGGCCAAATAAAAGTTTCCGCAATAGGCAGAAGCGACATTACTCCCGATACAGCGAACATCTATTGCCTCGATCCATTTGGCGGTCTTGACGACAGTTCTTTGAGAATCTGCGGGATTGATGACTATTCACTTGTTGAGCCAGGAAAGGATTTCTCCTATACAGTCAATCTGAAAGGAAAGATTAATGCCTCATCATTTACCGTTTACGGAGCAAAGCAGGAACCGACTTCTAAGTACCCGACGTGCATGGCTTTCTCCATCTTCGGGAATAATGTCCATAATCTTTCTGTCAAATGGAGTTCAGAGGGAGACCATGCTCATGGAAAAGTAAATATTATCGTCCAGATTTTCAATAGCTTCTCCGGAATCTCTTTAGAAAGGTGCATCGGATATATCGAGATATACCTCCACAGTATAGCAGGAGAATACGCTTATATCAAACCGGATAAGAGAAACAGCGGCGACGGCTATGCCTCAGTATGCTGTACAACTGTTCCCGGAAATAACGACAGCCATTTTAAAGCAATGCTTCAATACCTCTCTTCCAAACCTGTCATTTACAATGACATGGCTAAGATGACCGCCCTTTGGAAACTAAATAGCACAGACTATTATTACAAAGAAGAAAACGACTGGAACGGCATCTGCCGTGAAGCGGCTTCCGAGAGCGACAGGCCTTATCTGACCCATTATGAAGACAGGTCAGGAGCCTCGAACGGCATTGGCTTTACTTACAGCGAGCTGTATAGAGTCTATCCGGGACTGATAGATACCTATTATGGAAGATTCTCATCAGCCGAAAGATGGATCAGCGGAGGAGAAATGTTAAATCCTATCCGTATCGACTTCTCAAAGGCACCGGATATGATCTTCTGCGGACAAGATAAAAACGGATACCCTTCTTATGGCTACAAGGGCTGCGGCTCCGATTCATCCGGACGCCCCTACCTCCAGATAGGAATAAGCAATACATGGATTGGGTATGAAGAACTTTGATTGAGAAATAATGCGTATATTTGCTTTCGAAATGGCACGCATAAAGCTCATATACGCATTGTCTCTCTTGATTTTGACAGTCTCCGTTCCGGCCCGTCTTTACGGACAGGACAGCACCTCTGTCGCCGCCGTCCCCGTGGATTCTGCAGTGATTAAGGCGGATTCCCTGATCCGCTATGCAATGAAATTCATAGGCACTCCGTACCGCCTTGGAGCTGTCGGGCCCAAAGAGTATGACTGCTCCAGCTATGTCAGAAAAGTTTACTCGGGAATAGGTATAGACCTTCCCCGGTACACTTGGACCCAGATTAAGGCAGGCAGGGAGGTTTCCCGCATCCAGGACCTTCAGAAAGGCGATTTGGTGTTCTTCGGCAAGAAACGAGGAGTCCGCGAAATCGGTCATATAGGGATAGTGGTAAATGTGGATCTCGAGCATAGCGATTTCACTTTCATCCACTGCGGCACTGCCAGCGGAGTCTCGATCCAGAGGTTCTCGCACCCATATTTTCTCATGAGATATATGGCGGCAAGACGTATTCTTGACGATTTTCAGGAATAGTTTTTGAAAATTGACTATATTTGTAAACTTTTCGACATGGGGATGTTTTGGTTTTGACAGCGCTGATGTCGGACGGTAAGCATGCCGGGCGTTGGAACCTTGCCCGTTAATCTCAGATTCCGAACAATAGTTGCTAACAACAACAATTACGCACTCGCTGCCTAATTTGACTCAGTCAATTAGCTTAATCCGCGTTGCCTAGGCTGCAGCGCCGACGAGTATCCCTCGGACTTTATGCCTGTTATGTTCCGATCAAGGGGTATCAATTCAAACGGGACGCTCCGGTGGACTTCTCTAAAGCCGGCTAAGATTCAGAGGATAAGGCTGGACCGGCCCGTCTTTCGGCAAGTCCTCCCCGACAACCAAAGGAAGAATAAGCATGTAGAAAGCCGCCTGGTGCGACGTTTGGACGGCGGTTCGAGTCCGCCCATCTCCACTTGTGAACTTCGGATATGGAGGCCCATATAATTTATCGTAACTACCTTATGCCCAATGGTATAGGGATGTCAATAGGCGGAATCCAGACTTATTTGACCAACCTCTCCCATGTACTAGTTGAAGAGGGCTACCACGTATCTATCTATCAAAGAGGAGATCAGGATTTCCATACGGTAATCAATGAAAACATAGAGGTCTTCGGCTACGAAAGACCAGAGGACAAAGTACGAGGCCGTGCACAAATGCTTTATGAAAAAGCAAGACTAAGGATTAACCCATCAAGAGGCGATATTCTAATCTTCGGATGCGAATCCATGGCAGTAAAAACGGATGGTAGCGTACCTGTTATTGGTATCCAGCACGGAATATCATGGGACATCCCGGAGGCTGGCCTAGGACAGCAGAGATGGAATTTTCTCTATTTTAAAAAGCAATATCGCGCCTGGAAGACAGCCCAAAGAATAAAGAATATTGATAAACTTATCTGCGTAGACTGTAACTTCATCAACTGGTACAAAGCATTAGTTCCCTGCCCTGAAGTGAAGATGTATTACATTCCTAATTTCAGCGCACTACCGGAAGAAAAAGTTGAAAAGCCGAAACCGGATTCAGGGATTGGCGTCATTTTCGCCCGCCGATTTGAGCCACAACGCGGTACGCGTCTTTTCATGAAGGTGTCGAAAAAGCTTCTCAATGAATATGATAATATCGACATCACAATTGCAGGAGACGGAAGCGATGAAAAACTCTTAAAGGAAAATCTGGAATCCAATCCTCACGTTAAATTCATACGCTATCAAAGCAGCGAATCGCTTTCCATCCACTCTGACAAGCATATTGCCGTAGTTCCAACCCTAGGCAGTGAAGGCACATCTTTGTCTTTGCTCGAAGCTATGGCCAGCAGTTGTGCGGTTGTCTGCACAAATGTCGGAGGAATGACAAATATCGTTATCAATGGTTATAACGGTCTGATGGTAGCACCTCTGGAAGATGATCTTTACCAAGCCCTGAAGACTCTTATTGATAACCGCAAGTTAAGAGAGACTCTGGCTGCTCGCGGATACGAAACAATCGAATCTACATTCTCTCTCTCGCGCTGGCAGGATGGATGGAGAGGAATTCTAAAGTCCTTGCAAAGCCGTTAGAAGATTAATCACCAAAAGAAAAAAAAACCTACCGGTACCATCGTTCGATGACCGGTAAGGAGGAGTTATTTATCTGCTACAGAATTACTTCTGTCCAAACGGATTAGCAGGTCTTGGCTGCTGCTGAGGCTGTGCGGCCTGAGGGGCTGCCTGAGGAAGAGGCTGACCGGTAATCTGAGCAGCGAGCTTATCGAACTCAGCTTCGTTGATCATCCTGCAATTGCCGTTGAAACGAGCATCGAGCTCTACCTGAAGACGCCTTACATTGAGGTCACCCTCGACTTTGCAACCGGCCTTGAGAGATAAGGTGTCCTTTACATAGAAGTTTCCTGCGATGGTCCCGCAGAACTCTACATTCTGGCATACTATATCACCTTTGATGTTCGCTTTCTCACCGACTTTAACCTTTCCCTTGGAATATACTTTTCCTTCGAAAGTGCCATCGATCTGAAGGTCGGTCGGGGTGTTGATTTCACCCTTTATAACAGTGCCTGCCGAAATGCAGCTCACACCGCCTGTCATTACGTTTTGTTCCATTGGTTTAGCCATATTTTAGTTTACTATATTTCTATTGTTAGACGAGTCCCTTGCCGTGGCAGTTCTTATACTTGAGCCCCGAGCCGCAAGGACAAGGATCATTTCTTCCGACTTTCTTGTCCGCCTTGATAGGGACTCGAGACTTCTGTTCTCCGTTGGTAGAAAGCTGGGAAGGATCATTGGTCCTCATCTGACTCATGTCAGTTCTACGAGGCTGAGGAGCTCTCCTCGGAGCCTCCTCTCTGTCCCTTAGAGGAATAAATGCTCTCAGGAGGAAGGATAGGGCATCCTTATTGAGATCCTCAAGCATGGAGGAGAAGAGGTTGTAGCTCTCGAGTTTATAGACCACCAGAGGATCTTTCTGCTCATAAGCTGCATTCTGGACACTCTGACGAAGGTCATCGTTGTCGCGGAGGTGCTGCTTCCAGTGCTCGTCGATCTGGTAGAGGATGAGATTACGGCTCAGAGCCTTGGCAATCTCCTTTCCTTCAGTGTTATAAGCCTTCTCAAGGTTGACTGTAAGGTTGAGCATCTTCTTTCCGTCGGAGACCGGAATCGCTATATTCTGATACATGGATCCCTGCTTCTCGTAGACCTGCTTGATGAAAGGATAGACCTTTGTCACCATCGCATCCATACGGCGGTTGTAGACCTCTTCCATATGCTCCTGAAGAGCCTTTGCCAGATCATCTTTTTTAGCCTTCTCATAGAACTCGGCGTCAAATCCGAGATCGATGGAAAGCTGGGCCATAATATACTCTTCGAAGGCCTCATAAGACATTCCTTCGGAGCGGTCGGCCATAATGGATGCCGTATCCATCATCATGTTGCGGACATCAATCTCAATCTTGTCTCCGGCAAGGGCATTGCGGCGCCTGCTGTAGATGGCCTCCCTCTGATAGTTCATGACATCGTCATACTCGAGGAGTCTCTTACGCACGCCGAAATGGTTCTCTTCTACCTTCTTCTGAGCAGTCTCAATAGCATTGGAAAGCATTCCGGAAACAAGAGCTTCGTAGTCCTTCATTCCAAGGCGGTCCACAACTCCTGCGATTCTCTCTGAGCCGAACTTTCTCATCAGGTCATCCTCAAGCGAAACATAGAAGGTTGAAGATCCTGGGTCTCCCTGACGTCCGGCACGACCTCTCAGCTGACGGTCGACACGGCGGCTGTCATGCCTTGTAGTACCGATAATTGCAAGACCTCCGGCAGCCTTGACCTCCGGGGTCAGTTTGATATCGGTTCCTCGACCTGCCATGTTGGTCGCTATCGTGACCTTGCCTGCATGACCGGCCTGGGCGACGATTTCTGCCTCCCTTGCATGCTCCTTGGCATTAAGGACATTGGGATGGAGACCGCGAATCCTCATCATCCTTGCAAGGAGCTCTGAGGTCTCCACATCCGTAGTACCGACAAGGACAGGCCTCCCCTGCTTTGAAAGCTCGACCACCTTGTCAATGACGGCATTGAACTTCGCCTTTTTGGTCTTGTAGATAATATCATCCTGGTCATCCCTGATCACCGGGCGGTTGGTCGGAATAACGACGACATCGAGCTTATAGATGCTCCAGAACTCACCCGCTTCCGTCTCTGCGGTACCGGTCATACCGGCGAGTTTATGGTACATCCTGAAGTAATTCTGGAGAGTAACGGTTGCGAATGTCTGAGTAGCGGCCTCTACCTTCACATTCTCCTTCGCCTCGACAGCCTGATGCAATCCATCGCTCCAGCGGCGGCCTTCCATGATACGGCCGGTCGACTCGTCGACAATCTTGACCTTATTGTCAATCACGATATAATCGACTTCCCTCTGGAACATCGCATAAGCCTTGAGGAGCTGGATAACCGTATGGACACGCTCGCTCTTAAGGGAGAAATCCTCCATGAGGGCGTCCTTCTTCTGCTGCTTCTCGGCAACGGAAAGGGACTCGTCGTGCTGGATTTCAGCAATAGCGGATCCCATATCCGGAAGGACGAAGAATTCAGCGTCACCGACAGCCTTGGCAAGGACATCGTGTCCCTTATCGGTCATATCCACCGTATTCTGGACCTCGTTAATCACGAAGTATAGATCGTCGGTGATTATATACATCTGGCTCTCATTGTCCTGCAGATAGAAATTCTCAGTCTTCTGCATAAGTTGCTTCATACCGGGCTCGCTGAGGAACTTGATGAGAGGCTGGTACTTTGGAAGTCCCTTGTGGCAACGATAGAGGAGCTTGCCTCCCTCGGCCTCATTGCCCTCGGAAATCAGCTTCTTGGCCTCATTGAGAGTCTGGTTCACAAGCGCTCTCTGCTTATTGTAGAGGTTCTCCACATAAGGCTTGAACTCCATGAACTGGGCATCATCCTCTGTCTGCTGGGTAGGACCGGAAATAATGAGAGGGGTACGGGCGTCATCGATAAGGACGGAGTCGACCTCATCGACGATTGCGTAATGATGCTTCCTTTGGACGAGGTCATCCATACGGATAGCCATATTGTCACGGAGGTAGTCGAAGCCGAACTCGTTGTTGGTACCAAAGGTAATATCGCAGTTATAAGCCTTTTTACGGGCTTCGCTATTGGGTTCATGCTTATCGATACAGTCGACGGAGAGTCCGTGGAACATATAAAGAGGTCCCATCCACTCGGAATCTCGTTTGGAGAGGTAATCGTTGACAGTAACGACATGGACACCCTTGCCTGCAAGAGCGTTGAGGAATACCGGGAGGGTCGCAACGAGAGTCTTTCCTTCTCCGGTCGCCATCTCCGCTATCTTTCCCTGATGAAGAACGATACCTCCGATAAGCTGGACATCGTAATGGACCATGTCCCAGGTAATCTCATTGCCACCGGCTACCCAGTGGTTCTGCCAGACGGCATTGTCACCATCAATATGGACAAAATCCTTTCCGGAAGCAGCCAGATATCTGTCGAAATCAGTAGCAGAAACCGTAATGGTCTCATTCTGGGCAAATCTCCTTGCGGTAGATTTCATGATTGAGAAAGCCTCCGGGAGAATCTCGTTAAGGATTTTCTCTATCGCCTCATCTTCGTCCTTGACCAGCTTGTCGGACTCTGTTGCAAGGGCCTCTTTCTCGGAGACCGGAATATCCTTGGCCAATTCTTCCTTAATCTCGGCTATGCGGGTCTCAAAGGGAGCCTCAACCTCACGAATCCTCTTTTTCAGTTCCTCTGACTTAGCCCTTAGGCCATCATTGGAAAGCTTGTCAATCTCAGGATAAGCGGCAAGGACCTTATCGAGAATAGGCTTTACAGCCTTCATGTCCCTGTCAGCTTTTGATCCAAATATTTTCTTTATAACGTCAGCTAATGCCATACTTTAATTCTATTTTACCAAAATCTCACAAATTTAACACTTTCGGGCGGTAAAACAAAAACATTGCCTAAAGAAATTACTGACAAAGTTATTGACAATATGTCACGAAAAGTTCTTTCTGGAAGACTTGACTTCTGACAAAGAAGAAAAGATTTTTGGTAAATAGCGGAAAGGAAGAAAAGACTTGTACTTTATAGCCTTAACAATGGTAAAGGGGATGACTCGGAGTATTTCGAGAAAGTAGCTCCTTGAAGGGTCGGCAAGGCGGACCAGGGATGATGTGAAATAATTGCGGTATACTATTCTCTCAAGCGGCTCCTCCCTATATAGTCGGTCATGAATAGCACTTACTCCTTGAACGACCCTGACTTTGTAGCCCATGTAGCGGGCTCTGTCACATAAGTTGTCATCCTGCCCATAGATTGGGAAAAGAGGATTGAAAAGTCCTATTTTTCGAAGTATTCCGAGATTGACAAGCCAATGAGCGGCCATTACCCTAGGGACCGAACCATCTGTTGAAGTAATCTTTGATAAAACATTCTTTTCAAACAGTTTATCATATGACACTCCATCTGCCGCTTTTTGCTCGGGACTCAGTATGGCGCTTTTCTCATCGGATGCTTTCAGAAGATCTCCAAGAGTAGATGGGAAAATCCAGGCGTCCTGATTCAGAAGATAGGCAAAGTCGTAGCCACTTTCAAGAGCGTAACGGAAGCCCACGTTATTTGCCTGAGTAAAGCCGAGATTCTCGCTGTTTCGTACCAGAACGGCTTCAGGATACTCTCTCTCCACAAAATCCGCAGAGCCATCCGCCGAGGCATTATCGACCACATACAGGTCAGCAGGAGTCTCGGATGAGCGGACACTGCCAAGACAACGGTCAAGCCACTTCATGCCGTTGAAAGTAACTACTATTACAAGTACCTTTTTCATCCTGCAATCGAATTATAGTATCTTTCAAATATCTCCTTTGTGGTTGCCGAAGTGAAAACCGAATGCATCACATTACGCGAAGTATCGAACATTATTTTATTCTTTCCCTTCTTCTCAAGGGGAAGATACTTGAGGTATCGAAGCGCTTCAATTAACCACACATAAACACCTAGCAAGAAATACTTTATCTTCGACCCTTCGCTATAAAATATCAGAGCTCCCCTCACCCTCGTAGGCTTAATCGCTGCCTCAAGGCGGGAGACGGTGGAGCCTGCGAGATGAGTGATTACGACATCATCATCCGACCATACCGAATACCCCATCTCATTGACCTTATGCCCGAGTGCAATATCCTCAGGGGTAAAGGTAAATCTCTCATCGAACCATCCGGCTTCTCTAAAAATATCTGTCTTTATCAGGAAGCAGGCACCGTTGACTGTCCAAGTCCTGAAAAGACCTTTTTGCATGCTCCATTTAGTAGGGACTGTTTCATCGACAAGATGGAGATAATGCTTCATGTATCGCCATGCTGTCCAAGGTGCTCTTCCGCTTGTCTGGACCTTCCCGTCAGGGAATACAATCTTTGGGGAAACTATAGCAGCATCAGAGGGAAGTTTCTCAAAATCAGCGGCTAATGAATCGATGACAGGCATCCTCATCAGGGTGTCATCGTTTACTATGAAACAATACTTTCCCTCAGCCAGACGAAGAGCCAGATTGTTATTTTCTGAAAAGCCCCGAAGAGAGTCGCTCACTATGACCTTGACCTCAGGATAATCCCTTCTCAGCGCCTCCAGATTCGACTGAAAGAACATGTACGCAACGACAATTATCTCGAAGGAAAGAGAAGTATTGGCCTTTATCCCGTCGAGACATGGATAGAGCGTGTCAGGCCGGTTCATCGAGACTATTATTACACTGACCTCTATCATCACTTCTTCCTCCTTTTCATTTTCTTTCCCCAGACGATAAGATCCACGATAGGGCCGGAGCTCCATTCTTTTATAGCCGCCTGCCTTTCTTCTTCGCTCGAAAAGGCGGCGACATACTTAATCCTGTATAGATTGTCGGAAAGCAGCCGAATCATTCCAAGTCGGGAAATATAACCCTTCTCGTAAAGTCTCCTGTAGACCATCAGAGACTCATGAAGTCCCTTTCCGCTAAGGGCATCCTGTACCGTCCGATTGCTACCGTGCTGGCGGAAAAAGTTGAGCGGCTCAGCTATGAAGGACACTCTCCCTTTCTCTGCAATCGAGCTCCAGAAAAGGATATCCCCGGCTCCGCTATAATCCATGAATTCTCTATCGGCCTTAAGTGCAGCATCCTTTCTGAAAACAGCCGCAGAAGCATTTGCAACGACATTTTTACGAGAAAGATATCGCTTTATAAACTTCTTCCCGTCCATAGAGAAATCCTCTTCCATATCCCTCTGATAGCGCTGGATTCCAAGGGCGTGCCCTTCAGAATCAATCTCCTTCGACCTTGAAAAAGCGAGGACTGAACCGGATGATGTCATAGCTTCGACAGCCTTTTCAAGGAATAATGGGTCCGAACTGTCGTCACTCTCAGCAATCCAGACAAAGGATCCCTTCGCCATCTCTATCCCTTTCATCCACTGCCGGAACGGGGACCCGCTATTCTCTTTGTTGACAACTATCCTCGCACTGTCTTCATAGAGGCGGATAATATCCATGCTGTCATCTTTTGAGCAGTCATCGAGAATAATAAGGTCGATATTCTTATAGCTCTGAGAGAGAATGGAGTCAATCCTTTCCTTAAGATAAGGGGCATGATTGTAGTTAGGAACCACAACGCTTACAAGTGGTTTACCTCCTCCCATATAGTCGATAAACGCCTTGTAACCGTTCTTTGTGATCCGCTTGGCTTCCGCTAAGGCTGCAGGGTCTTTTTCGAGTGTTTCAAGACGCGAAGAAACTCCCTCAATAGCAGATCGCTCTGCTTCCTCGGAATCGAATGCCGAAGTAATGTCCACTACCCTGTCCCCCTTCCCAAGAGCCGCTGCAAGACCACTCATCTTATGCTCGTAGCTTAGTGCCACAAAAGGAGTGTCATTATTGATTGCAAAGACTACTGAATGATATCGGGCGCCGACAAGGAAAGAAGCACCCCGGATAATAGCCTGCTGGATATCGGAACTATACTTATCAGAAGCCACCAGATCCTCATCAGAAGCTATTTCTTCAAAGAAAAGACGGTCATTTTCTATCCAAGAAGGGCCATTGTAGAGCTGAGGGAGAAAAATGACTTTATGGCTAGGGTAAAGCTTTTTGATCTCGGAGAGCATCCGAATATAAAAAGAACGTACCCTGTCTATTCCGACCTCTTTATACCTATAGTGCCATACAAGAGAGTTGGGGACAAAAACCATGTATGGGCTACCGCCAAGATAATCATTTACTTCCGATGGGATAGCCGCCTTGGGAGTGTCAAGAAAAGCGGAGTCTAGAGTCATTACATGGGGCCTTTCGCCAACATACTTTTCGGACTCGGAATCCCTTAGCGAGATGAAAGACATATAATCCAAAAGACCGTCAGCTTTCTGATGGAAAAGACTTGAATCGGGGTCGGAATCCTTGAACGGTCCTATGGAGCGCCCGAAATAAGCGAGGGGTTTACCAAGATACCTGGCAAGTTCCAGAAAGAATACGTGATGCCAGTCCTTAAACCCGCCGAGATTGATTCCTCCCGGGGATGAGACGACGAGATCTGCATCCTCATAAAGCGATAAAAGCCTTCTTACAGATGGATCAAGCCTCCATAGGAAAGTCCACCCTCTCTTCACTCCATATACCCTGGACCGATAATAAGCTATATCCTCCGAGGTATGGACATAGACCACCTTTTCATCTTTGACCATAAACGGGAGCATAGCCTCGAGGGGATACCGGTACGGAACCGTTATCCTCTCCACTGCAGGCTCGGCGGCAAGACGCCTTACAAGCGCCTTGTGAGCCGATTCATCTCCCCTGTTACGGACAGGCTGGTCTATTAGAAGGATCTTCATCAGTGGTAAATATTGGTTGACTCAATGGGACGTCTGTCTGAAACCGGGACCTTTACCATATCTTCCATTACGCCGGTTCCGATTATAAGGATAGGCACCTCGTACTCCGGCACACCGAATTCTTTGAGGCTCTCCAGTTTTTCGAAGGTAAATCCGCAAGAAAGCGGGATGGTACCGAGCCCTTCACTGTGAAGGGCATTTATAAGATTCATGGCATAAAGGCCTCCGTCTATATAGGCCTGTCCCTGCTCATAGTAGAGGAACGCACGAAGATCTGCAGTAACCAAAATAGCTGTTCCTATTTCGTCCTCGAAGCCTCGGCAGCCACCCTGCCACTGAAGAAGGGCATGGGCGCGGCGACCCGAGTAAACATGGGTTCGCCAAGCCTGCCGGTTGCATGCGGAAGGCGTTCTGGAGGCCATCCTCAAAGCCTTGTCTATCAGTTCTTTCCCTACAGGCTCATCTTTAAAATACCGGATAGAATGACGGCTGTTTAAAAGTGCCTCGAAATCTTTTCCGACTCCGGAACACTCTTCTTTTGATAGAGTGAGCACGCAGTCTTCCACTTTGGATCCGGAAAGGGCGATATCAATCTCCCCGAACATCCTTTTGATATCAGGGATCTCAACTCCGGAGGCTTCTGTGTAATTGATATAGGAGCGCAAAACCCGTATCGGATACTCCATGAATCCATCAAAGCCGAATCTGTCTTTGTAGGCCTGCACCCCTTCGATAAGATGCATCGCCTTCCCCTTACCAAAGCCTTTTCTGGGGTTTCTAAGGGACATTCCCTTTTCTATGGTATGAGTCTCCCTAAGGAGGAGATAACGTTGTTTTACACGGTCTTTTTCATTGTTCAAGGATGCATTGTAACGCTTCTGGAGCTTTTTAAAAGCCTTCCAGTCGTTCCTCATTGCCCGATTCGCTTTCGCTGCATTCTTGATCTTTCCAAAAAGTGTCATTTCTTAGAATTATTGAGTTTTAGTGTGGTTAGGATTTCTCTCACTTTAGCATCTGCATAAGCCTTCTCTCCAGGGGTGGTCGCCCAGAAATAAGTAGAGCATCCAATTGACAAAGTGCTGACAAGGACGACGGCTAAAAGCCTCCAAATGCCTCCGGGAAGACAATAGGCGACTATAGCTGTCACGCCAAATGAAAATAAGGTGACATAGAGAATCTTCCTTAAGACCTCGCTTCGGAACATAGCTGCGGGGAACCCGATTTGGCGCCTAAGTATCAGCATCTTAACTACAACGAGAAGGGCATATACTGCTATATAAACTATATACGAGCTCTCCGGAGCGGCCCCGAGAGCAAAACATATCCACGATATTGGGAATACAAGGAAGGAAACTCCCCCGATTATCAGATAATACTTCTTGATATTCCCGGTCGCCATCTCGAGGATGGCCATGGAATTGCCAAGCATATCTACCATATTGGCAACGACTGCAAGGGGGACGAAAATATCTGTGTATTTAGGATAATCACCGAGCCAAAAGCGCATCAGTATGTCCGATTCAAACACAAATGGAATGGCAAATAGAAGCATCAGTATCCAAGAATACTTCGCCCCTTTGCAGACAAGCTGGTAGCAATAGCTCCTGTCCCCTTCCGCATAGGATTTGGTAATCTGGGGGTTGAGTGCCGTAGTAAAACTCGTAACAAACTGACGTACAATTCCTTCCACTTGGACTGCATATCCTCTTGCTGCATTGACTACGACACCGAAGAAAAGGTTTGTTATGATGCTTATTCCCTGAGTATTGCAAAGATAGGAGGCGGATCCGAAAAAGTTCCACCCTGCAAAACCGGCCATCTCCTTTAATACATCCCTGTCGAATACGAGCTTTCCCCTGCACTCCCGGAAACGGTTGCAGTAGGATGCATATACGGCCCTGACTATGACAGAAACAAGGAGCATAAGGGCGGAATATGTCACAAGTTTATCGATGGGAAATACGTATAGAGCAAAGGCGATACCGAGTTTCAGCACAGCTTCAAGAAGGCTTATATAGGCGAAAGCCTTCATCTGCTCATGGGCGATGATTACGGCATTGAAGGGCACGCTCATCAAAGAAGCGACTAGCATCAGAGCCGAGAATTGAAGCACATAATTGGCCGCCCCGAGCCTTTCGGCAGGGATATTCATGTGATTATTGAGGAACCACACTCCTACAAGTTCCACGAGTATCAGGACAATTCCGGCCAGGATGCCTTCAATCAAGACTCCGGTAGAAAAGACCTTGTGAAGATCCCATTTCTTGTCGCCTCCCTCTGAATTTCCAAGCCCGAAGGTGATAAAGCGGCTAATGGCAGTAGAGAGTGAATTGGAAACAATTGTAAAGGAGGTCACCATAGCGGCGACTGCATTGTACACTCCTACGTCCACAACTCCGAGGGCTTTCAGCACAACCCTTGAAGTGAAAAGGCCGATTACAAGCAGGATAAACATCCTGAAATAGAGGAAAAGAGTATTCTTGGCAATGCGTTTGCTCTTGTTGGAAATGGTACCGGGAGGAAGCGAAGATGCCTTTACTTTGCCTCCCATGCGGACAAATGCCATCCCGCAATTGGAGGCAAACTCAGCGTCCGATGGGCTGTCTCCTACCATGACCGATTCTGCGGCAGTTATTTCCGGAAAATCCGCACATGCCCTTTCAAAAAGCCCCGTCTGGGGTTTTCTGTCATGGTCTGAAGAATCGGTTGCGGTGGAGACATAAATACCATCGATTCTTCCCCCGTACTCCTTGATTCCTTCGAGCATCCGAGAGTGGATATCTTCGAGGGAGGATTCGCTCATAAGGCCCTTTCCAACGCCTCGCTGGTTGGTAACTATGAATATTCTTTCGTATTCAGCGGACCATCCGGCGATAGCCTCCCTTATTCCGGATATGAACTCAAACTGGGACCAATCCCTCACATAATCACCTACTATCTGACGGTTGATTACTCCATCCCTGTCCAGAAAGAGGAATCGTTTCCCGGAAGGCAGATTCACCTCCATTACATCCCGGATCTCTTTCATCTGGAGCTGCGCCCTTTCATAATCTTCCGGGATGCCTATATCGATGAAATATGAAGACGAAATCATCCCCTCCACCATCCCCCTTGAGGCTTCACCGACAAGGAAGTCTTTTTCAAAAGAGAACATCTCAGGGAGGGAAGACAAATCCACGAGGCTCCTTTTGAGGGAATAGACACCTCCGTTTATAAGGCCTTCTTCGCAGAATTCTTTTTCCCTGAAAGACAAGACCTTCCCTAATTTTTCCGAGGCCATTTCAATCTCCACGGAACCATATCTGTCGAAAGAGATCATCCTCTTCAGGGCTATCACTGTGCTGCTCGAAGGCGAAAGGGAGCAATGAATCTCGACCAAAGTCTCGAGATCCACATTGAAAAAAGTATCTCCGTTGAGAACTACTACATTATCCTCTCTGCACTTTGACAAGGCAAGACGAATGCCTCCGCCCGTGCCGAGAGGCTCTTTCTCTACAGCAAAATCAATTTCGAAAGGCCAATCTCCGCCAGGTGGCACATTCGCTCCGTTTTCCGACCCTAGCCACCTAAAAACAGATTCCTTAAGATAGCCGACGGAGAGGACAACCCTCCCGACATCATAACGGCGAAGAGATGAAAACAGATAATAAAGAAAAGGCTTTCCTCCGACCGGCGCCATGCATTTCGGGACCTCGCTCACGACAGAGCGGAGCCTCGTTCCAAGTCCTCCGGCCAGTATGATTACATCGAACTTCAATCCTTTCTACATCTTATCCACCCTGTCAGTCTCATATATTTTCCACGCATGGGCGCCCCTGTCTGTAAACTGGAAAGGGACGACCTGTCCCGGAAGGGTCGACAGGGCGTCAACCACGTCTTTTTTCTTTACCGGAGGGACCATAAGCATTATGAAACCTCCTCCGCCCGCTCCGGATACCTTTCCAGCGAGGGCTCCTGCGGCTATTGCCGTATCGAAGGCCTCCTGGATGACCGGATTGGTAATCGCCATGGCCATTTTCTTCTTCTCTTCCCATGCCATGCCGAGAAGGCGGGCGAACTCCGCCATGTCCCCTTTCAAGAGTGCCACTTTCATATCTTCGGAGCTCTGGCGGATCCGATGCATCGCCTCAATGGCGACTTTGTTGCCGCTGGAAGTATTCTTCTGCTGCTCTCCGATAATGGCAGCACTGCTTCGGGATTTTCCGGTATAGTAAAGCACCATGGAACATTCCAGCTCATCAACTATCCACCGCTTTATCTTCAATGGATTCACTATTACGGCTCCGTCCCGACGGAACTCCATAAAATTGAATCCTCCGAAAGCAGCCGCATACTGATCCTGCTTTCCTCCTGCAAGAGAGAGATCTTCCCTCTCAATGGAATATGCCAGGCGAGCAATCTCATAATCGCCAAGGGGCAGTGACAGCCACTCGGCAAAGCACTTCAGTATGCAAACTACCATTGTCGAAGAGGTTCCAAGACCGGATCCGGCAGGAGCGTCATTATATGTTGAAATCCTAAATCCGTTGACTCCCGGGCGGACTCCGAAAAACCCTTCGAAGCTACCGCCCTGGCCATCGGGACCGAAATCTTTTATTACCCTGTTATATACCCCTTTCACAAGATCGGCATTTCCATCGACCGGGAGAGACGCCGAAGAGGGATAGCTGCAGTGGACTCCTGAATCATATGAATCAATTGAAATCAAGCCGTCGCCTGTTTCTTCTATAGTGCAATATGCTGAAAGGTTGATTGTCGCATTGAGTACATATCCTCCAAACATGTCGCTATATGGCGACACGTCGCTTCCTCCACCTGCAAGACCCAGTCTCAACGGAGCTTTTGTCCTAATGATCATAATAACTGATACTGGTAATTCTGATAGCTATTAATCCAATTTGTAAAAGTAAGGCTTTTTCACAAAAAGTCCAAAAAGAAGGACCAATGAGAACTAAAAAAAATATAAATATTTTGCCCAATTAAACATTTATAAGTATTTTTGCGCGTAAGGTAAAAAAATGTTAAAAATGTCGAAGACAATAGACATAATTAAAAAGTATAGCGACAGGTACTTAAATTCAAAAATCATCTTTACAATAGATGTTATCCTGTCTGCAATATCGTCTGCACTTGTTCTTCTGCTTGCTTTTTTTGTTGTCAGATCAGACGTCATCAGCCGTGAATTCTCAATCACTTATCTAATATCTTCAGTCCTTGCATCGGTCTTGATGTTCTACATAACCAAGACCTACAGGATTATTATTCGCCACCTCAGCGTAAGGGATATCGGTGTTTTTTTCGTGGCAGGCTTAGGGAAAGTGCTCCTTACCGCACTTGTGATGGTCCGCTACCGCGAGCTTACTACCTTATGGATATCTCTGACTGCTGATTTTCTTTTCACCACATTCCTTCTCGTCGGGACGAGAATGGTAATGATTTTCGCATACCAGTTCTTCATCCACAAGATACAGGAAAGTAAAGAGCAGCAGAGAGTGCTGGTCTACGGCACTTCCGACAAGGCAATCGCAGCCGTTGTCCGCCTTCAGAACTCTCCTCATTTCAGAGTAATGGGATTCCTTGTTGAAAGCAAGAACAAGCTGTCCAGTATCATCGAAAGGCTCCCTGTTGAGAGTTTCAATTCCAAAGAGGATGTCCAAAGGATAATTGAAAAATACCGTCTCGACGGTATCCTTTTCGCAACTGAAAGGGATGCCCAGAATGAAAAGGACCGCCTTATTCAGTTCTGCATGGATAATTCCATGAAATGCCTTATCATTCCTACGACCGAGGAGATTACAGACCCGCAGTTCATTCTAAAGCCAAGGGAAGTCAAGGTCGAAGACCTTCTCGGCAGGGAAGAAATCAAGATATCTCTCAAGAGGATAAAGGAGGATTTTGAGGGGAAGGTAGTGATGGTTACGGGAGCAGCGGGATCGATCGGTTCTGAACTATGCCGCCAAATTGCAGGATTCGGAGTAAAATCCCTTATCCTTTTCGACAATGCCGAGACTCCTATGCACAATCTACGTCTGGAATTGGAAGATACCTTTCATGACCTCGAGTTCTACCCGATGATCGGCGATGTCAGACAGATGGAGAGGCTCGACTATGTATTCAGAAGATTCCATCCCCAGATTGTCTTTCACGCAGCGGCATACAAGCATGTTCCCCTGATGGAAGAAAATCCCTGCGAGGCCGTTCTTGTCAATGTGATCGGCTCCAGGAATGTCGCCCTCAAGTGCATTGAATACAATGTGGAAAAAATGGTGATGATCTCCACCGACAAGGCTGTCAACCCTACAAATATAATGGGCTGCACAAAACGCCTTGCCGAGATATTTGTCCAGAGCCTTGGATTGGCGGTTGAAAGCGGAGAAGTCAAGGGAAAGACCCGCTTTGTCACTACCCGTTTCGGAAATGTACTCGGCTCTAACGGCTCTGTTATTCCCCGTTTCCGCGAGCAGATTGAAAAGGGAGGCCCTGTCACCGTCACCCATCCGGATATCGTCAGGTTCTTTATGACTATCCCCGAGGCGTGCCGCCTGGTAATGGAAGCGGCAACCATGTCCACGGGGAACCAGATATTTATCTTCGACATGGGTGAGCCTGTGAAAATCGACACATTGGCCAGAAATATGATTTCCCTTGCAGGACTGATTCCTGACAAGGACATCAAGATTGAATACACCGGTCTACGTCCCGGAGAGAAGCTCTATGAAGAGGTCCTCGCGAATTCCGAGAATACCCTACCCGCATTCCACGAAAGAATCCGCATCGCAAAAGTCAGGAGTTACGACTATAAGGAAGCGTACGATGTCGTCGCCGCTCTCGAGGTTCTTTCGAGAAAGGTAGATATCGAGAATATGGTGATTCTCATGAAAAAGACTGTCCCGGAGTACAAGAGCAAGAACTCCCGCTTCGAGATTTACGACAAGAACTAGACCCTTTTCCTACTCTACTATACTTCCGGCGACAATGTTCGCCACGGTAGCTCTTACCCTTGACAGAGAGCCCTTATCTTCAGGATGGCACCTGTTGGTAAGAAGGATTATAGCGGTTTTACTGTCGAGATCCACTACAATTGATGTCCCGGTATAGCCTGTATGGTTGAGGGCGCGAGTACGGCTCGTAATATCGCCCTTGAACCAAGAATAATCGCTCCAAATATCCCATCCGAGGGCTCTCCCGATAAAAGGAGCATTCTCCGAAGGCACTCTAGACATCATCTTCACTGTCTCGCTTCCAAGGACTCTTTTTCCGAGAATCTCACCTCCATTCATCACTGCGGCGGCAAGTATTGAAAGATCCTCAGCCGTCGAGAACACCCCGGCATTTCCGGAATTACCGGCATTAAGACGCCTTGCAATTGGATCATGGACTTCTCCTAGAAGCGGAAGACCGTTCTCCTGGACCTCAGTCGGCGCTACCAAAGGAAGCAGTTCCGGGTGCTCGGATGCAACATTATAGCAGGTATGCTTCATCCCCAGAGGAGCAAAAACGTTCTTCTCGGCATAGTCGCAAAGGCGCTCTCCCGTCACCCTCTGGAGGATATTCTGGAGAGTAACGAAATTGAGGCAGCTGTAAGTGAAATCAGTTTTCGGGCGGAAACGCCTAGGAAGGTCCCTAGCGATATACATCATAGTTGAATCCGGGCAAGGTTCGCCGTAGAGCGATGCTACACGGGCCACGCTCAAGTACGGCGGAAGGCCTGAAGAATGAGTCAGAAGATCCCTGATTTCTATATTCTCCTTCTCACCGGTCTCCGGATCCACCCAAGGAGCAAACTCAGGTATGTACATATTCACATTGTCGGTAAGACGGATCTGCCCGTTCTCGACAAGTTGCATAATGGACATCGTAGTACCAACCACTTTGGATAGAGACGCAAGGTCGAACATTACGTCGGTCGTCATCGCTACCGTATCAGGGACGACCGACTTATTGCCATAGGCCTTTAGATAAACGATCTTATCGTCTCTGACGACAGAAAGCACCGCTCCCGGAATCAGCTTTTCAGAAACCGCTTTGTTAATGACGGAATCGACTCTGCATAGTTTATGGGAATCCATTCCCATCTTTTCGGGTGACACCTTCGGGAGAGAATCTCCGACTCCTTTTGAACACCCTGCCGCAACAAGGAGGGCGGCGATAAGCAAACTTTTTATTTTCATAACTTTACTCCTGATGAGCCGGTCTTAGCAGATCGAGCACGGTTTTTACCGGGTTGAATGTTTCAATGGGAACTTCCACAAATAGGGTATTCCAGTCGCTCATGGCGCCGTTCCAGAGGCCAGGCAACTCGAGAGCCTTAAGTTCCCTCCCTTCATAACTCTTGGAGCTGATAAACCCGGCTTCTTCATCGACATGAGATAGAAGATCGAACTTTCTACCCTTGTAGTCCCTGAGACAGCAAACGAGGTCGACAGGGTTGAAATGGGTAGCCCTGGACATTGCCTCGCGAGAACCCTTGTCCTCCTTGTTGATCTGGACGCTTTCCAAAATCTGAAGCGATGTCGCACCATCCTTTCCGGCGATAATATAAGGGCCTCCTCCGGGTTCTCCTTCATTTCTGACCATGCCGCAAACCCTTATAGGACGGTTAAGCTTGTCACGAAGCATTTTCACTCTCTCAAGATGGTTATGCGCAAGCGGAATCTGGATGCAAAGCTCCTTATCCAGGAATTTCTCGACCTCATTACACAGTCCGACGCTTTCATCTGATGAAGGGTCCACCCGGTCAAATCTCCTCAGGAAAGAGAAAATCTTATCTCTGAGCATAAGTGCCTCTCCGATAAGTACTTTCTTATAAAGCGCAGTCGTTGGAAGAAGCTTCTCGTGAGCTACGTTGTCGATATTCTTTATCGAGACCAGTTCATAGGGAATAGCATTCAGGTTGTGAATGAGCGCTCCGTGACCTGCCGGGCGGAAAAGGAGGGAGCCGTCGAGAGTCCGGAAAGGACGGTTTTTCATATCCACGGCGATAGTGTCTGTCGCCTTGTCCTGATATGTGAATTCTACATTGTAGCGCACCCCATACCTTTTTTCATAGACTGGGACAACCTCGGAAAGGGCATCCTCAAAAAGCTTTCGATGCTCAGGAGATATGGTCACGACAAGATTGCACGTACCATCCGGATTTCTCATATATGACTGAGCTTCGACAAGATGCTCGGCTATAGCAGTCCGAACCTCTGAAGAAGTGTATCGGTGAAACTTCAAAACACCCTTCGGCTTCGAGCCATACCCGAGTCCTTCGGGGCCAAGAAGAAGAGAAAGCACCTTTTTACGATACTCCGGTGTATCCTCTTTGCCACCAAAAAGATCTTCTGAATAGAAAGCGAATTTCTCAATGTTGGAAACGAGTTTCGCTGCCGGCGAATCCGGGGCCACATCTTCTCCCCCTTCCAGGCGTGAAAGGCCTGAAAACATGTCCTTGAACATTCTGGAGGCTGCGCCGGAAGCCGGAACAAACTTGCAAGCCCCGTCAAATTCAGCCGTCTCTACATATTTAACAGCCTCTTTGACTTTCTCATCGCCTAGGACCACTATTCCCCTTTCCGGTGTGGCCGGTCCGACAATCTTCATCCAGGGAAATCCTTTCTTGAAGCATCCTATTTGTTTTTCGACAGCAGACTCTGAGGAGCCTCTCTGCGCAATCTGGGCAAGGTCTTTATCGTTCATGTCTTAAATTATGTGTGTTATTCTATATAAAATTCTCTCCTATAACTGTATTCTCCCCTCAGCCGCTCGAAAGCTTCCGGCTCGATTCTGAACATGAAATCATCCGTGAATACCGGATAATTATACTGCATAAGAGCAGCAATCTCTCCCTGGCTCTTACCAGTAGGATCCAACTTAATCGGCGAGAGCTCCGGATTCTCCGACTCAGGAGAGTATTCGTACAATTTTTCTATTCCGAAATGCCTTGCCACCGCTTGGACTGCCATAGCTGTGCCCTTTTGTTTTCCCTGATAGGAATAACCAGCAATATGAGGAGTTGCGATATCGGCAAGTTCCATTACAGCAGGATTGACTTTGGGTTCATTGCACCATGTATCTATAATCACTGCGCCGAGTTTGGGGGCAGCATGAATGAGGGCAGGCTCGCTCACGATCTCTCCCCTTGCCGCATTGATAAAAATGGCGCCGGGTTTAATCTTATGGAAGAAATCTTCTCCGGCCATTCCGAATGTAGTCTTGTCAAGCGGAGTATGGATTGTAACTATATCTGCATTATCGAGGAGATAGTCAAGGCTGCAGAAGCCCTCAGGCCCTTCTTTTAATGCCCGTGGCGGGTCACAGAGAAGAACTTCAAAACCGAGTTTCCTGGCAGCGTACTCGACTTTACTTCCTACATTTCCAACGCCGATTATTCCGAAAACTGACTTGTCAAGACGAATAGAACGCCTGGATGCGACAGCGTAAAGAGAGGATAAAACATAGTTCATGACTCCTCCGGCATTGCATCCCGCGGCATTGGCTACCTGAATGCCCTTGCTTCTGCACCAGGGTAGATCGATATGATCGGTACCTATGGTGGCGGTCGCAATCATCTCAACCGGAGAACCTTCCAAAAGCGAAGCGTCGCAGCGTGTCCTTGTCCTCACTATAAGGGCGGAAGCATCGACGAGATCGTCCGCCGAAATATCCTTGCCGTCCTTGTAGACGATATCGGCATAAGGCTCGAAAACTCCCTTGAGAAAAGGAATTACACTGTCTGCGACTATTTTCATTTCAAAACCAGTTTTTGAATATATCCAACCGTCCTGTTATCATCCGTAAACAACTCATCATGAGATAGATAGGCATTCATCTTTTCAACGAGAAGATCTCTCTGGAAAGACAGTTGATCCCTCACCATCGAAGAATTCAGAGTTATATAGAGAGTCCCAGAGCGGAAGAACCGCTTGAGAGTAAAGGGGCCAGCGCCTGAACAAGCATCCCAAGCAGCGAAAATCCTCTGGGTATTAAGGCCGGGAGCAAGTCCCATCTCCTTGATATATGAGGAGAGAAGACTGCTTACTGATATCGCATTTTTCTTCTCGAGTCCCATAGAGCCTAGTCAAGTTTTGTGAATACCCCTCCGACCGTATCGAAATATGCCCGATTCTCAGTTATCCTGTCCACGATACCGCTAAGTCTGACCTTATTGCTGTCAGTAATAAATATCTGGCCGAAATCACTGCCTGCAACCATCGAAATGAGATTGGCAATCCTTGTCATGTCAAGCTTGTCAAAGACATCATCCAGAAGAAGAGTTGGGGGGAAGCCGTAAGCCCTTTTCATAATATCGTACTGAGCGAATTTAAGAGCTACCAGAAAAGATTTCTGCTGCCCCTGGGAACCAAAATGACGGACAGGATGAGAATTCATTTTGAAAACAAAATCATCCCTCTGGACTCCGGCGGTAGTGTATCCGAAGATGCGGTCTTTTTCCCGCCTGCTTCTGAAAAGATCGCTCAGAGAAACTCCGGAGATATCGGACCTGTACTCTATAGAGACATCTTCGGCTCCCCCAGAAACAATTGAATAATAATTCTTTACTGCCGGAAGGAGATCCTCCGTAAGACGCTTTCTACCCAGATAGATTGTTTCAGCCGCCGGCTGCATCCTAAGGTCAAATACCTCGAGGAGATCATCATCTGCCGCACCGCTTTTAAGGAGTTTGTTCCTCTCTGCGAGAAGTCTTGAGTATACCTGGGCAGCAGAGAGATACTCCCTATCCATCTGGGAGAGCACCGAGTTGACGAAACGGCGCCTCTCCTCTCCCGACTCACTCACCATGGAAATATCTGATGGAGAGATCATTACAACAGGGAGGACCCCAATATGATCGGAAATCTTGGAATAAGGCTTATCGTCCCTGATGAGCTTCTTTCCTTCGGGAGAAAACTTAATTGAGAATCTAGAATCAGTCTCGTTTTCCATCCGGAAAGTCCCTCCGATTACGAATGAATCGGTACCGTACCTGCAGTTGTATCTGTCCGGCTGGGAAAATGCGCTCTTTGTCATGGAAAGGCAGTAGATTGCATCGAGAAGATTGGTCTTTCCTTCACCGTTGTTACCACTGATGCAGTTGATGTTCGGAGAGAACTCAAGTTCTTGAAAAGCGATATTTCTAAAATCCTGAACTACTATTTTCTTCAGTACCGGCATATTCTGATATACACTTACTTTGCAAATATAATCATTTTTTACTATTTTTGCGGTCTGTATTGGCCAAAGCTAAATAATAACTCTGACAAATATAAAATAGTATAAAATAGATATGGCAAAAATGACTACACAAGAAGAGACCAGGGAGCAAAACATGGCTCAGGTAGCTTCGAAGACTGAACAGTTCTTTGACAAGAACGGAAAAATTATCTACACCTGCGCAGCTGTGGTGGTCCTTCTGGCAGCCGCAATTTTCTGCTGGAACAAGTTCTATCTCCAGCCCAAGAAGGCTGAGGCAGCAGCACAGCTCTTCCCCGCCGAGCAGTGGTTCGCAGATGGCAATTATGAACTCGCTCTCAAGGGTGACGACAACAACCCGGGACTCGAGGATATCATTGCCCAGTATGGAAAGAAGGCTGGCAAAGCTGTCTATCTTTATGCAGGTGTCAGCGCTCTGGAGCAGGGCAATTTCAATGACGCAATCTCTTATCTCAAAAAATACGACGGCAAGGACAATATCCTCCTCGGCCGCGCCCAGGCTTGCATCGGTGACGCTTACGTAGGCCTCGAAGACTATTCTTCCGCCCTTTCATGGTTCGAGAAAGCCGCCGCTACTTCAGACAATATGTTCTCAGCATCCTATCTTGTAAAGGCTGCTGCTGTCTGCGAGAAAACAGGCGACAAGGCAAAGGCTCTCTCTTTCTACAAGAAAGTTAAAGATCAGTATCCTCAGGCTCCTGAGGCGATGGATATCGACAAATACATCACTCGTATCGAGTTGGCAAAATAAAGATCGGCATTTATGGGAAGAGCGTTTGAATTCCGCAAGGAAAGAAAATTGAAAAGATGGGGGCATATGGCCCGCGTCTTTACCAAACTCGGGAAGGAGATTACCATAGCTGTCAAACAGGGAGGCCCCGATGTTACCGGCAACCCGCGTCTTCGCGCCCTTATGGCTGAAGCCCGCAGCGAGCAGATGCCTAAAGAGAACATTGACCGCGCCATCAAGAAGGCCACCGAGAGCAAGCAGGGCGACTTCAAGGAGATTATCTACGAAGGATTCGGACCTCATGGAGTAGCTTATCTCGTCGAGGCTGCAACAGACAACAATACCCGCACTGTAGCAAACGTCCGCAGTTATTTCACAAAGTGCGGAGGCTCTCTCCAGACCAGCGGCTCTGTTGCTTTCATGTTCGATCACAAGTGCGTTTTCCGCATCAAGGAAGACCCCGCAAAGCCGATTGACGTAGACGAGCTCGAGCTCGAACTCATCGATTTCGGTGCCGACGAGGTGTTCAGGCAGGAAATCGAGGACGAGGACGAAAACGTCACCACTGAGATCTGCATCTATGGAGATTTCTCTGCATACGGTCAGATTCAGAAATACATCGAGGAAAACGGTTACGACCTCATCTCCGGAGGTTTCGAGCGTATTCCTAATGTCGAGCTCAAGGAAGTCAATGCCGAGCAGAGGAAGACCCTCGACAAACTCACTGAACTTCTCGAGGACGACGAAGATGTCACCAATGTCTATACGACTATGAAACCAGAGGAATAATCCGTTCCCCGAAAATTCACCGGCCCAGAGTTCCCGCAACTTCGGGCTGGTTTTTGTTTTTCCACCATGCATCTTTCACGTTACATAGTCGCAGTCTTGATGCTCGTAACCGCCGCCGGTCTCGGACTATGCTCCTGCAAAACGGTTCATCCTTCCACGGATCCGGAGGCTCCGGTGAAGATCCTTACATACAACATCGAGGGCCCGTCCGCCACAAATGCGAAAAGCATCGGCTACTGGCCGAACCGTAAGGACCACGTCATTAGCCTTATCGACAAAGGAGACTACGACTTGATCGGGACCCAGGAGACCAGCCGTGAAATGCTCAATGACATAGTCACGGCACTGTCGGAATACAAGTGGATCGGAGCATTCCGGACAACAAGCGCCTCAGTCAATGCCATCGTCTACAGGACAGAGCGTTTCGAGCTGTTGGAAAACGGGCATTTCTATTATTCCCCGACCCCGGAAGTCGACAATTCCTATGATCCGGACGATACCGACAAAAAGGATCTGAACTGCATCTGGGCCAAATTAAAGGATAAAAAGACGGGTGTTGTTTTCTACCATTTCGACACCCACCTCCACGCGCACTATACAAATGCCATGCGGGACACCCTCCGCTGCCGGGACGCCCGTCTTCTCAAACAGAAAATCTCCTCGATAGCGGGAAATGCCCATGTGCTTTGCACCGGCGATTTCAATTGTTCCGAGGCCTTCTACAGCAACACCACCGGTAAACTCGTAAGCGAAGCTCAGCCCGGTTATGTAGAACTGACTAAAGGCGGCATCATGATAGACACGAGAAGGCTTGCGAAGGTAAAAATCAACGAAAAGGAAGGCTCGCTGCCGGGCTGGCTCGTGACCGGGACAACGTCCCATGACCGGAAATACGACCATGTATTCGTCAGCGCCCTTGCGTCCGGAACTTACGATGTAATCCGATATGAGGTCATTACCGAAAGCGCCGAAATGACGCATCACGGGAATACCACAACGACAAATCCACTGAAGAATATCAGTAACGGAGATACATTCACGGCCAACTTCTCTGACCACCGCCCGGTCACGGCAACAATTATACTGAGACCCTGAGTAAGGGTCTTTTTTTTGTCCCTCCGGCTTATCCCCGAAGGGAAGCAATTGCAAATCCCCGGCAGAATGTTTATATTTGTAGATTAAAACATCATATAACATGAGCATTCAGACTGAAAACATCCAGAAACTGGTCGAACGCCGCGAGAAAGCGCGGTTAGGAGGCGGAGCCAAACGCATCGAAGCCCAGCACGCCAAGGGCAAGATGACCGCCCGCGAGCGCCTTGCTCTCCTTCTCGACGAAGGCAGTTTCGAGGAATACGATATGTTCGTGCAGCACAGGTGCACAAACTTCGATATGGACAAGCAGCACTTCGACGGCGACGGAGTGGTCACAGGATGCGGAACTATAGACGGAAGACTTGTCTATGTATTCGCCCAAGATTTCACAGTTTCGGGAGGATCCCTTTCGAAAACCATGTCCGAGAAGATATGTAAGGTGATGGACATGGCCGTTCGTAACGGAGCGCCGGTTATCGGCCTCAACGATTCCGGCGGAGCCAGAATCCAGGAAGGTATCGACGCACTGGCAGGATATGGAGAAATCTTCGAAAGAAACATACTCGCCTCCGGAGTCATTCCGCAGATATCCGGCATTTTCGGTCCATGCGCAGGCGGAGCAGTCTACTCCCCTGCTCTTACCGATTTCACCCTGATGGTCAAGAACACTTCCTACATGTTCCTCACAGGCCCCGCCGTAGTAAAAAGCGTAACCGGTGAAGATGTGACCCAGGAAGATCTAGGAGGGGCTTCGGTCCATTCTTCAAAAAGCGGCGTCGCCCACTTTGCCGCCTCTACCGAGGAAGAAGGCATTGCCACAATAAAAGACCTGCTTTCATTCCTTCCCCAAAACAACATGGAAGAGGCTCCGAGGGTAGAGACCTCAGATCCTGTCTCGCGTGTAGAAGATCTTCTGAA
>Ga0079305_1000912_pt1 | contig 48960 bp, 50 predicted proteins | sample LMS_cellobiose_e_FD_79183 | JGI IMG/M metagenome (GOLD analysis project Ga0079305, IMG submission 79183) | Rumen-fistulated moose microbial communities from Alaska, USA - LMS_cellobiose_enrichment | ecosystem: Host-associated > Mammals > Digestive system > Stomach > Rumen fluid ...
GAAGTTCGAGATTGCCACGCCCCTCCGGGGCTCGCAATGACACATAAGATGGCCTTCTGGTATGTCATCGGCCGTTCCGGCACTACCGATGTTCACTATCGTTCACGGCTAATGTTGCGAGGAACGTAGCGACGTGGCGATCTCTTTTTAGCAACTTTTTTGACACTCTCCAGGGGAGAATCTTCCTCCCCTGCTTACTAGCTATATAGTTAATGTTTTTATTTTTTTATAAACCTATCAAATGGTTTTCGATAATCTGGTCGCGGTTGAAATTCTCCAGTTTCAGAAAGAACTCGGCACAGCTAATCAACGCTTCCTGGGGCAAAGTGCCAATAATCTGCGTTCCTACTACCGGTACCCCATAACGGTTTGCTTCGGCTTCTATTAAGTTGAAAACCCTGTATATAGGGGTTTTATTAGTATCAAACATATTCATGGAAACAGCCACTTGGCCTCGTTGCTCAAAGTATAAGCCCATAGAGCGGATGGTGCTGAATCCACCGCTGGGTCCCCGCACAGCTCTGGCAATATTTTTGGCAATGTTCAGATCAGCTGTTCCCAGGACCACATTAACAGCCACCAGTCCAGTCATGGCCGAGCTTACTATAGTAGCTCCAGCAGTCTTGTGCAGAGCCGCAGGGCCAATATCCGGAGCCCTTTCGGGAAGATGGGCTAGTTCTTTCAACCCTTCGAACTGTCCTTTGCGGATGTAGTCCAAGCTTTTGCGTTCTTCATTACGGGCATTTTCTCCGCTAAAATAAATCGGCACCTGATAGCGTTTATATATTTCCTCACCGATTTCTTCGGCTATAACAACACATTCTTCCAGGCTGATATTGGCCAACGGAAAAACTGGTAAAGTGTCCAAAGCTCCAATGCGAGGATGATTGCCGCGCTGTTCCTCCAAGTTAATAAGTTCGTAAGCTTTGCCGGCCATATTTAAAAGAGCTTCTTTTAAGGCATCAGGCTTACCAATAACTTCCACTACCGTACGATTAAAATCGGCATCAGGATAATAATCAATCAATTTGACTCCATCAATATCGCGCAGTTCATCGACAATCGCTTCAACCACATCCTTGCGTCTTCCCTCACTGAAATTGGGAACCGCATGAATAAACTTTGATTCCATCTACTATCTCCTCCTAGCGCTGCTTGTGAGTGGTGCATTGTTTTATAGTTGATTTCTCCAAGTAAGTATCTTCATCCCTTGTCAAACAGTATAAACAATATAGTAGTAAAACCCGGCCAGAATGTTTTACAAAGGTGAAGCGAAGACAAGAACCAGCCTCATATTAACTTTGACTATATGTATGGTAACAATTTGCATCCATTCAAGTAAAGCCACTAATTTCATTCTTTAACATTATACCTTGAATTGCTGTCAAAATAGTCCCACACTTGATATAGCCCTGGGTTCACGGTTTTAAAGGTTATAAGTTTCCATAACTGCATTAACCAACCTAAGCCCGACCCTTAAGGCTACCTAATTATGCAGGAGCACTTAAGATAGTGTCATACCTCTACCTAAAAAGCAAGTTGCATATATAGATGGAGGCTATAAATCCGGTAATATCCGCAGTCAAGCCAGTTACAATGGCATAGCGGTATTTCTTTATACCCACCGCCCCAAAATAAACGGTTAATACAAAAAAAGTTGTATCGGTGGTTCCCTGCATCACCGAAGCCAATCTGCCAATAAAAGAGTCCGGTCCAAAGGTGCGCATCAATTCGGTGGCCATTCCCAGTACCCCGCTTCCCGATAAAGGACGCATGATGGCCAGAGGCAGAACTTCACTAGGGGCATCCAGTAAAGTTGTCAGAGGTGTCAGAGCCCGGGATAAATAATCCATAGCTCCTGAAGCCCGGAAAACAGATATGGCTACCATCATCCCCACTAAAAATGGTATTATCTTTACTGCTGTGGTGAAACCTTCCTCTGCCCCTTCAACGAAGCTTTCATAAACTGGTACTTTCTTAAGATAGCCATAGAGAGGGATGACCAGCAGGAGGAAAGGAATAGCCCAGGTGGAAATGATATTTAATACGGTAAACAGCATTTAAGGAAACCTCCGCCAGCGGCTGTAGGTCCGGAACCAGTAATCCAGCGATACCGCGATCAACATGGCTATACTGGTAGCAAAAATACAAGGTCCCACTATTTCGGTAGGATTTTCTGATCCAAAGGATAGCCGAACCCCTATTATGGTAGCGGGTATTAACGTAATACAGGAAGTATTTAAGGCGAGAAAGGTGCACATGGCTGTGGAAGCTTCCTCTGAGTCCTGGTTCAAGGTCTGCAGCTCCTGCATGGCCTTCATGCCAAAGGGGGTGGCCGCATTGCCCAACCCCAGCATATTAGCACTCAAGTTGAGGATTATAGCCCCCATGGCAGGATGCTGAGGAGGAACACTGGGAAACAGCCGAATCATAATCGGTCGCAGCCACCTGGCTAGAGCTGTTACCAATCCTCCTTTTTCCGCAATTTTCATTATCCCCAGCCATAGGGCCATAACCCCAACCAGGTTAAAACAAACTTCCACCGCCCCTTTAGCAGCACCCAGGGCTGCTTCGGTAACTACCTCAATATTACCGTTTAAAGCCGCCACTACTATACCAGAAGCCAGCAACAGCAGCCAGATAAGATTGAGCAAGCTAATCCCTCCTACACGTCTTGTAGAAGGGTATGATGGGGCAGAAAAAATTAGAACAGCCCCACTATAGGCTGTTCTGGTAATCTGAAGATTATACCAGCGGCTGCTCACTCTGCGGACGGCTGCGTTTCTGCATCGCTGCCTCTATTTTGTCCATAATCTGCGGGGCCAAGTCTACCATTCTCTCGGCCAAAGGATTACCCTGGGTGGAGATCAGACGTACATCATTCATGCGTACCACCAGGAAACCCACCGGCTTAACCGATACTCCGGCTCCACTGCCTCCGGCAAAAGGCAATTCGCTGCTTTTGCCGTCTGAGGAAAAATCATATTCTCCGCCTCCGGCGGCAAAACCGCAGACCACCTGAGAAACAGGAATTATGACCGTGCCATCATTGGTCTCAACAGCGTCACCTACTACGGTATTTACATCAACCATTTCCTTAATACTTTGCATAGCAGTTTTCATTAGTCCCTCGATGGGGTGACTGCACTGATTTTCTTTTTGCTGTTCGCCCATTCAAATACCCCCTGATTATCCATACCGTGATATGAGCACCTATAACCATAATATGTACCAGCCGCACCTTGAATATTCCCGCGAAACGGCTCCACAGCCTTTCTGCCGCGAAATCGGGCTCCACCTTGATTTTGAAATGATCTAGATGGCACAGGCGGCTGGCTAAGCTAATAATTATTCCTTTGACTGCCCATAAACTACCAGTTCTTAAAGCCGCCTCCATGGCGTCCTCACCCCCGCAGATGCTAAGCCAATGAAACTCTGTAATGTGAACATCCTTCACAAAACGACGAACATCCACCAGCATTTTTTTTATGAAGGCCACTTTTTGCGCCTTACTCAAGCTACTGAACCAACCAGGAATCTGGTATGGATTTTTTTGAGAGAGCTTGGCAATTAATTGATAAAACAATTCTCCAGGAGGCAATTGCAGGCGTTTCTGCCGCCTTAACTTCTCGCGGCCTAGTGGAAGCAGCTCCAGGTCCAGTATGTTCCGTTCCTGGTCAATGGCCAAAACCACACGTATATCTATTCTAATTTTTAATGTGAACAGCATTACCACCAGCAACGCCATAATGGCGCAGGAAATAAAAAAGGCCAGCATATACAGCACCCCTGTCTTGGTTAGGATTGCCAAACTGGCCTTGTTGTTATTCATAGTTTGCACTGTGTCATCCCAAGGAGCAAAGGGAAGGGGCCACCAAGGAAGCAATCTTATATGTAATTGCTGTGAAAATGGCCTTCGCTGACATCGTATAAAAAAGAATTCCTTAATTGTCATCGCGAGGAGCGAAGCGACGTGGCGATCTCGAACGAGAGTCACGGACAAGTTGATTGAGATTGCCACGCCCCTTTGGGGATCGCAACATTAATAGCAACCGAAGGGAGCATCAGCAACATTATTGGTGTTCATAACCCGTAGGGTTTGAACACATCAGAAGTCCCCGAAGGGGGTAGTGCCGGAACGGCCAATGACACGAAAGATGGCTTTTCGTCCATCGGGGCTTGCGCCGCAAGTGACAATTGCTGTGAGAATGGCTTTCATTAAAGCGTAGCGGAAGCTTTAGCTTCTGACATAGGTAAGCCATTTTATATATCGTCGCAAAGAGTCCCGGTAGCGGAAACTTAAGTTTCCGCTACTCAAGAGGGAGTGTTAGTGAGCGTCAGCGAACATAGGGTGTACTGGAGCGGCCTTCGGATAGGAGGCTAAAGCCTCTCCTACGTCTGAGAGGGTATTTTCATTCATCGTGGTCTGCGTAGCAGGTGACAATTGCCGTGAAAATACCTGATACAAAAATAGTAGTGTGACAGTAGGTTTGCCATGAGCACCTTGGTGTAGGAGTCCGGTACAGTCGGTGAAGGTGGACGGGCGAAGCGGAGCGAGGGACAGGACATTTCGAGCAGAGAGGGCTGAGTGGATGAATGCCGAATTCTTAAGCGGGCTGCTTCGTACCGAAGCAAGCCGGTGTATTGCAGGTGAGGAGTCCTGGAGCGGGCCGGCTAATACACCTGCATCCCCGCTACAAGGTCTTTGGCTTGGATGCTCTCTCAATGATGGCAATCACTTTAGCCATTTCTTCTTCAATCACCAGGTTGGACCTTCCTACAGTATATGTGGGACAATGAAGATTGTAATCCAGGATTTTCTTGCTGATCTTTTCCAGATTCAACCGGCATTCATAATAAAAGTTATCTTTTTTGTGCTCATATCGTTTGAAAGCGGGTGAATCAGAAGGCAGATCCATCATCATTAAGGTATAACGCCGGAAATAGTCTACCTCTGCCCAGAACCGCTCCAAGTCAGCATCTATCTCTTTGCCCAATTCAATCCAGCGAGGGGCGAAATCATTATCTTTAAGAATCTTGAAAGCCAGCCTCATATCCGCCGGTTCAAAGGGATTCTCTTCCAGTTTGAGGGGTTTTCCAGCTCCCGGAAGATTATCGAATTTTCCTTCCTGTTGAGCCTTGATAATCTGGTTTTCCACCAGGTCCTCAGTGCTGCTCATATATCTGGCCAGTTTCCGGGCTTGCTGGGCCTTAATTTTTATTTCTTCCTCAACAGATTTTTCAGTCATTCCTACTCCTCCAAGGGCGGTAAATCTTTTAAGCTGGTTAAGCCATAGAGCCGTAAAAATTCCGCAGTAGTACCGTAAAGAATTGGCTTACCCACTGCCTCCTTAACACCTACCTCTTCAATAAGCCCTCGTTCCAACAAGCTGGTAATAACCCGGTCTACTCTTACCCCTCTAATTTTCTCAATTTCTGCCCTGGTTATAGGTTGCCGGTAGGCAATTAGAGCTAAAGTCTCCAGTGCAGCCTGGGATAAGCGGCGCCGGACCGGACGCACTGCCCGGGCTAGAATGTCTGAATACTCGCCCTTGGTACACATCAGGTAGCCATCATCCACCGGAACTATCTGCAAGCCGCGACCGGGATGGAAATATTCGGCTATCAATTCCCGCATTATATCACGCAATTCCAGCAGTGGTATGTCCAGAATCTCCACCAATTCATCAGCGCTAACCCGCTCGCCTCTCATAAACAGTACTGCTTCGATAGCGGCTTTTATCTCGTCGCGCATCAGCAATTCCTATCACCACATCTCCAATTGGATGTCTCCCCAAGGTACATTTTGATAAGCTTTAACTTTTTGCAAACGAATCAATTCCAGCAGGGCCAAAAACAAAGCCAAGGCCTCCCGCCGGCGGGATGTTTTCCTAAATAGCTCAGTAAAGGTAATGCTTCCCTTGTTTTCGTTAAGAGCAGCTATTATTTCATTCATTTTATCATGTACGTTGACATCACCTTCAGGAATTATTTCCTCAGGTTCAGACAAGGGCAGACGCCGTAATACTGAGCGGTAAGCTCTTATTAAAGCGTTTAAATCTACTACCAGCTCTTCATCCCGGTCTGGTTCACCGGCAACTTCCCGGTAATAAATTCTTTCTATTAAGCCCAATTCCCTCTGCTGCAATTGCTCACCCGCCTCTTTGAAACGCTTGTAGTCCAATAGTTTTTGCACCAGTTCTTCCCGGGGATCAATTTCTTCTTCCTGATCTTCCAAGCGGTTTTGTTCGGTACGAGGAAGCAACAAGCGGGATTTTAGGTTCAATAAATAGGTAGCCATGATTAAAAACTCGCCCATATTCTCCAGATCAAAATCTCCGGTAACCTGTAAATACTGCAGGTATTGATCGGTAATAAAGGCAATGGGTATATCATAAATATTCAATTCATTTTTCTCAATAAGAAACAACAGCAGATCCAACGGACCGTGAAAAGCTTCAATATCCACCAGGTAAGTCACTGGATTCCCCCTTAGAAAACAATAGTGGCCAATAACGAGTACAGCAGTTGAACCAGCGGTCCCAATATACTGGATATCACACCCGTTATCAGCAACAACAGCAGTATCAGGGTTCCATACTGCTCGAGAGTGTACATTACTGATGCACCCCGGTCGGAGAGCATCCCGGCCAGTATTTTGGATCCATCCAATGGAGGCACTGGTACCAGATTAAATACTGCCAGGACCAGATTTATTTGAATTAAAGGATACAGAAGCATAATAGTATAATTGGCCCATTCCTGCCCTTGATAGGGCCAAACCAGCCGCAGAGCAATCATAGACAGCAAAGCCAGCAATATATTCATAACCGGTCCAGCCAGGGAAACCAGCATCATGCCTTTTTTGACTCCACCCCGTAATTTATATGGGTTTACCTGCACCGGCTTAGCCCATCCAAATCCAACTAGCATAAGCATCAAAAACCCAATCCAGTCAATGTGCGGTAGGGGATTGAGAGTCAGCCTGCCCTGATAATAAGGGGTATCATCTCCCAGATAATCAGCCACTCGGCCATGAGCATACTCATGAAAGGTCAAACCTATAATTATGGCGGGAAGCGAAATTAACATTCTACCTAAATCAAAATCAAACACTAGAGTATTTTCCCTCCTTGATCCACTCGGCCACCAGAGCTGCTTCTTCTTCCTTGGAAGTTACCACTCCATCCAGGCGAAGTTGATATAAATCTCCTAAAATTTGACTGTAAATAGGACCAGGTTTAATTCCCATTTCTTTTAACAGGTGGCCGTCGGTTTCAACCCGCACTCTTTCCCGGGCATCCAGGTAACGGGTTACCGCTTCATATACCTGTTCATCGCGCAACGACAACAGCAAGTATATAGAGCTTTCTGCATGCCAGGAGCCAATCAGGCTGAATATATAACTAGGCGGCAAGTCATTATGCTGATGCAGCTGCTGAATTATACCCGGAACCATTCTTGACTCCCTAATAGCTTGTTGGGTATATAAATCCAAGCTATAGCGGCTCACTATACCCTCTACCTGCTCCTCCGGCAGTTGGGACAGAAGCACCATCATGTAGATAAGCCAGGTTCTGATGTTGGTCTTATGGTAGCGCTCTGACCACCAAGCTTTGATCACAGGAATCCGTTTTAGGGTAGTACGGCTGACGGTACTTAGGTTCACTTCTGGTAAAATATATTGCCAGACCCCAATCTCTTTCATGCGGTCCAGGGATAACCAGGGATCTTTTTCTCCCAGAATAAGAATCAATTCTTGCAGAATTCTTTTATAGGAAAGCTTTCCTAACAGTTTGCGTTCAATGGCATCCTGGGCAAATCTTAAGGTATCGGCTTCGATAGTGAATCCATAACGTTGTTCAAAGCGTATAGCTCTCAATATCCGGGTGGGATCTTCAACAAAGCTAAAATTGTATAAAATGCGAATCAAGCCATGCTCCAAATCTTTCCTGCCGCCAAAGAAATCAATCAAGTTACCGAAACGGTCAGGATTGAGACAGATAGCCAGGGTATTGATGGTAAAATCACGGCGATAGAGATCTTCTCTGATGGAAGACTTTTCAACCATGGGTAAAGCAGCAGGAAATTCATAATATTCGGTGCGGGCAGTAGCTACGTCCAGTTTCGTCCCATCAGGGAGGGAAATAACTGCGGTTTGAAAGCGTTCATGTATTCTCGCCTTTCCTCCCAGGCGGTGAGCTAAATCCCGGATAACTTTTTCGCCTTCGCCTTCCACTACAAAGTCCACGTCAAAATTAGGTACCTGCAGCAATAGGTCGCGTACAAAACCACCTACGCAGTATATGCTGGCTCCGTGGTGATCTGCTACTTCTCCGGCCAACCTTAATATAGACATTAGTTTGGAAGGCAAACGATTGGTCAACAGTTCAGTACAGTTTTCCGTTTCCCCGCCACTGTATGAAAAGAGAACCTGGTGGTCTTCAGGATAATCTTCTCCATGCAGGGTACGCAGTATATCAGTACGGGATACAATACCCACCAGTCTATCCCCGCTGATAACCGGAAGCCGCCCTACATCATGTTCTACCATCAAATGCTGAACTTCTGAGACCGGGGTATCCGGTGTTACCGACAAAACGGAAGTAGTCATAAAGCCTTTCACTGGGGCATGACCCAGGTTATGAATGCGTGCTTTATCCACATCGCGGCGGGAGATTACCCCCACCATTTTATCTCCTTCAACCACGGGCATACCGGTATGCCCGTAACGCAGCATTATCCTGCCCGCTTCCTCCATACTGATGTCCTTGGAAATGGTTTTTACCGGAGTAGACATAATGTCACCCGCTAACAGAACCGGGTGGGCTTTTTCTCCAAGGCCTTTGACAATGATATCAACCACTTCTTCAAGATTCTGGTCCTTTACTACCACTGAAGCAGCCCTCTCATGGCCGCCTCCACCCAGAGGCCGCAGAATTTCGTTGATCTTTACGCTTGAACTACGACTGCGTCCCACCACATGAACCCTATCTTCCATGTAGGCTACTACAAAAATAACATCACAGTTTTCCACTTCCGACAATCTATAGGTAACCGCATCCAGTCCGGGAACAAACTCCTGGTTTTCTACTACGGCCACTACCACATCGAGGTTATGTATCTTTATATGGCGGGCAGAGTTCAACAGACTCTGGAGCAGCTGCCTTTGCTCCCCGCTAAAGGGCTTATCCATAAAATTAGCTACAACTGAAAGATTAGCTCCCTTATCTAATAAATAAGCCACCGCACCAGCATCCCGGGCTGTAGTGGAGCTGAACAGCAAACTGCCGGTGTCTTCATATATTCCGAGAGCCAAAATGGTGGCTTCAAAGGAACTTATAGCAATATCCTGTTCCCTAATTTTCTCCACCAACAGGGTAGTAGCCGCTCCCACGGTATCGATTACATTAAGGGAAGCGGGCAGGTTATCCGCACTTACCGGATGATGGTCATAAACATGAAATTCCATGCCCGGCTGGTCGGCCAATTTTTTTAGATGCCCCAAACGGCTGGCCTTGGCAGTATCCACCACTATCATGCGCTGCACTTCCTGAATGGGAATCTCTTTGGGGCTCTTGATAATCAAAGAATCCTTGTATAACGCCAGAAACTGTCTAACATTTTTGGACAGAGTGCCAGAAAAAACTTTAACCGCTCCCGGGTATAGCTTGCCCGCTGCCACCATAGCGGCTAGTCCGTCAAAATCCAAAGCATTGTGAGATGTAATTAATTCCAAAATCATTCTCCCCCAAACATGATAACTGCATTATACCATACCACTCTGGGTGTTTAATAATGCAGAAAACAAAGGGGCCAGGCTTATTATGATAAGCCTGACCCCGCCTGGGAAGTAGTTTATCTATTTTTCAGTCTATCCGGCAGCAGATCATTGCGTAAAAGGTCTGCATAAGTTTCCCGCTTCAAAATCAGGTCGGCACATCCCTGGTTGACCAGTACCATAGCTGGACGTGGCAGGCGATTGTAGTTGCTGGACATGGTGTAATTATAGGCTCCGGTTGCAAAAACCGCCAGGATGTCGCCGCTTTCCACCTGAGGTAACCTAATATCCCAGATTAACATGTCTCCAGATTCACAGCATTTGCCGGCTATTGATACCGTTTCCACCGGTTGCTGATCAGCTTTGTTAGCCAGCAGGGCACTGTACTGGGCACCGTACAAAGCGGTACGGATGTTGTCAGTCATTCCCCCATCTACCGCTATATATTTACGTATCCCGGTAACCTCCTTAAAAGAACCTATGGTATACAGGGTTATACCAGCTGGTCCGGATATAGCCCGGCCTGGTTCAATAATAACTAGTGGTACTGTTAAACCATAATAGCGGGCTTTTTCCTGCACAGTGGTCATTACCGCTTCCGCCCAATCTTCCGGGTTACCAGGACGATCTCCTTGAGTATAAAATATGCCGAATCCTCCACCAACATCTAATTCATATATCTCTTGCCCCGTTTCTTCTTTGATTTGGGCAATGAACTCCATCATCAAGGCAGTGGTATGGCGGAAGGGCTCCATGTCAAAAATCTGGGAGCCTATGTGATAATGTAGACCGGTTAAATTCAGCTTGGGACTGTTAACAGCTGCTTTTACACCCTCCATGGCCTGACCATCAGTCAAAGTAAAACCAAACTTAGAATCTATCTGCCCGGTTTGAATATACTCATGAGTATGAGCCTCTACCCCGGGAGTAATACGCAACATAATATCAACATCGTGCCCGTATTCTTCAGCAATGCTGTTCAATAGCTCTAATTCATGAAAATTATCCACTATTATCCGGCCTACACCTGCCTGCAGAGCCATACGGATTTCCTCGGGATCTTTGTTATTCCCGTGAAATAGAATTTTTTCCGCAGGAAAACCAGCCAGCAAAGCGGTAAACAGTTCTCCTCCAGATACTACATCTAAAGATAATCCTTCCTGAGCAACAATGGTACAAATAGCCATATTACAAAGAGATTTGCTGGCATAGGCCACCACCGAGTCACCCCAGCGAGCAAAGGCTTCTTTTAACATCCGGCAGTTGCGGCGCAATCCTTCTTCATCAATCACCCATAAGGGAGTACCGAAATCCTTGACCAGTTCCAGGGTATCAATTCCGCCGATCTCCAAATGGCCCTGATCATTTATCTTCATGGTCCCCGTCAGGAACATATCTTTCCATCCCTCCAAGGTATAAATCCTGGTCATTGTAACATTACCCTTTATTAGGAGTCAACGCTTCTATACCAGATATACATTATACACATCATATTATGGGAACTGCTCTCCCCTGGTTCCTGGTCATAAAAAACAGCCGGGCCCCCCGGCCCGGCTTCAGATCTTTATTATTCGGTTGTCTGAACCGGTGATTCGTTAAGCTGTTCTTGTTCTTCCGAACTGGGTGATTGCTCTAGCGGTTTACTTTTACCCTCCAACCTCTGCAGTTCTTTGCGCATTTTGCCTGACAGCATAGCAAGTGGGGTGGTTTTGGGGGCTTCTTCGGCAACTGTTTCATTTTTTCTGAGCTTCATTAACTCCTTTTCCAACCGGCGGTTGGCATTCATTAAATCTTTCATCTTTTTGGCCACTTTATAATAGCGAATCGAATCCAGCATAAAAGCAATCAGAGCTCCCAACAGTGCTGCCGCTAATGCTACCACGGCTACTGAGACTTCTGGAGAGACCCAATTAACAAACCGCACACTAACTAAAGCAGTGTTTTGCATAACAAACACAGCTACTCCTGCCGCAAAAATCAATGCTCCGATTAAATAAGCAGCCATAGCCAATTGCTCCTTCGTGCATTATAGTACTGGTTCTATTTTAGGGGAATGATTAGAAATTTGTCTACCTGCTTAAATTGGTACCCAGACAGAAAAGGGCCTACCTCAGGGCAGGCCCTCCAATAGTTTAACCTAAGCCGCTTGGCGATTTTTAATATCGTACCAGAGCGGGCTGGCGATACAAATGGAAGAGTAAGTACCACATACGAAACCGATTAACATAGTCAAAACAAAGATCTCAATGGTTTCTCCGCCAAATATCAGCAGGAAAATCAAAGTAGTCATAGCCGTAATACCTGTATTTAGAGAACGGTTGATGGTTTGGGTTACACTGCGATTAATGAGCTCTTCATTATTCTCTTTACGCTTTTCACGCAAGTTTTCGCGTACCCGGTCAAAGATAACTATAGTATCGTTGATGGAATAACCAATAACCGTCAGGATTGCCGCAATAAAATCACTGTTGACCTCCCACCGCAGGAGAGCAAAGATACTTAATACTATCAGGACATTGTGCAGTATACCGAGAACCGCCGCTACTCCAAATGTCCACTCAAAGCGGACAGTTATATAGACCAGCATCAATACCGCAGCAATGGCCACAGCCAGTATAGCATTGCGGGTGAGTTCCTTACCAATAGTAGCCCCTACACTTTCAGCACTCAAGAACTCCACATCTTTAAATTCGGTTTTCAGGTTGGCCATCAGTTCATCGGTCTGCTCCTGAGTAAGCTCGGTAGTGCGAATGTAAAATTGGTCACCGCTTTTCTGGACTTCAGCATTGGCCATGTCCATTTGTTCTAAAACACCGCGGACATCAGCCGTCTTAACATCCCCGGGTATACTGATCTGCAGGATTGTTCCCCCGGTAAAGTCAATACCCAGATTTAAGCCCTGCATTATCAGGGATATCATACCGGGAATTATTATCAGTAAAGCTAAGGCGTAAAACCATTTGCGTTTGCGAATTATCTGCATGCTTATCCCCCCTTATACCCCGTACAGTTTCTGGTTCTTGGTTATATTAGCGAAGAGCACCAGAAGCCATCGAGTAAATGTCAGGGCCACCAGCATACTGGCTACAATACCTATTGACAGGGTAACCGCAAATCCCTTTATAGGCCCGGTTCCGAAATACATCAATACCGCTGCCGTAATCAGGGTAGTGAGGTTGGAGTCAAATATTGTCCAGAAGGCCCTATTAAAGCCGGCTTCAATTGCTGCCAGCATGGTTTTACCCCATCGCAATTCTTCTTTAATGCGTTCATATATGATGACATTAGCATCCACTGCCATACCTATGGACAAGGCGAATCCGGCAATACCGGGAAGGGTCAAAACTGCATCCAGCAAGACCATGGATCCCGCCACCAGTATGGTGTACAAGGCCAGGGAGAGGTCAGCAATAAAACCAGGCAGACGATAATAGCCAATCATAAAGACCAATACGGAAATTAACCCCATGATGCCTGCCTTAACACTTTTATCCAGGGAATCGGCACCTAAAGTTGGTCCAATAGAGCGTTTTTCCATGACCTTAAAGCTGACCGGCAGAGCACCGGATCTTAATAATACTGCCAAATCCTGAGCCTCTTTAGCGGTAAAACTACCGGTGATAACAGCATGCCCATCCATAATAGGTCCTTGAACAACCGGGGCACTGACTGCCTGATCATCAATAACGATAATCAGCGGCTTACCTACATTGGCGGTAGTAGCCTCGCCAAAAAGCTTGGTTCCTTCCTTGTCAAACTCCAGAGCAATTTCCGCCTCACCAGTGCTGTCCCGCTTCATCTGAGCCTGGGCATCCACCAGGTTCTTTCCAGTTAACCAAATCTTTCCTTCTTCATCCATAAACTGCAGCTGAGCAGTATTCTTAAGCATATTGACGGCTGCTTCCGGATCATCTTCACCGGCAATCTCAATAACTACCCTTTTGTCTCCCTGGGGATATAAATCGGTTTCTTTAACTCCCAGGGCATCAACCCGGGTACGCAGGATCCCTAACGCTTTGTCGATAGTATCCGGGGTTACCTTCTCCCCCTCGAGCTCCTCAGCTTCCAGCACAACCCGCAGTCCGCCGCGCAAATCCAGTCCCAGGTTCATATTGTTGATCAGGGGCTGGTACACGAAGTAGGATATCACTCCAATAACCGCAATTATAGCGGCTACGATCGCGATACTGGTGTTTCGCTGCACAATTTGTCCTCCTTCCAACCACTCTGATGTCTATAATAATTTGGCCCCATTGATAATCAGCTCGAACTCACACCCCAGGAAGTTTGCTGCTCTGCGGCACATGAGCATGCGGCTGAGAAATATCTCAAAATATTCCATCACCGGGCAGATGTTCGTGTCTATGGCCAATTCCATTGTAATGCTTTTCTTCTCTTCGTCAATATTCAGTATCGAGTGCTCTACCGCATAATTCACCCGGTCATGAATATCAAAGGTGGCTATATCGGTATTTCTGACTCGATTGCGGTGAACATGGGATTTATCGGCAAGGATGAGAGCTGCTGCCACTTCATTAACCGGATGACCGCTGCCTTCATCATGGTTGCCTATGGCCGCACAGATTAGGGCGATTTCTGCCGGATCCATACCCATACGCCCCAGAATTTCCATAGCTATCAAAGCACCGCTTTGACTGTGACCAGCCCGGTTGATTACATTGCCTATATCGTGAATATAGCCGGCAATACCTGCCAGTTCGGCCAAACGCTCATCATAATCCAGTTTGAGCAAAATCTCCTGGCTGAGGCTGCTTACCAGAGCCAGATGCAGGCGGCCGTGGTCGGTAAATCCCATGGCACCCAAATGCTGGTTGCCTTTTTCAATAAAAGCTTGGATAATGGGGCTTGCCTGGACTTCTTTTAGGTTCACCATTTTATATTATTGTTCCCCGTCCTTATATGCAATGGCTTTCTTTAGCATTTCTATCTCAACATTGTCACTGACTTTCAGTATTACCGTTTCTTCCTTGACTTTGGCAATTTCCCCTTTTATGCCACCAATGGTAACTACCTTCTCGCCCCTTTTAAGAGCGCTCACCATATCTTGATGTTTCTTTTCCTGTTTTTTGCGGGGCATAATGATAAACACATAGAATATACCGATAAATAACACGAACCAAATAGCCAGCTGTATCCATTGATTTTGCATTCCGCTACCTACCTCCTTAAATTCTACCTGTGTAAACTTAGATAATTATACCGCAAATCCTTCTATCAGGACTTGTATTCGCGGAAGAATTCCTCAGAAAATCTCTCCAATTCTCCCTCGCGAATAGCTTCTCTTATTTTTGCCATTAAATTTACCAAAAAGAAAACATTATGATAACTTAACAGCCGGTGGGCTAAAATTTCTTCGGCTTTGATCAAATGCCGCAGGTAGGCACGGCTGTAATTTTGACAAACATAACAATCACAGCGGCTGTCGATAGGGGAAAAGTCCTCGGCATACACAGCATTGCGCACCGTTATTTTCCCGCTGTGGGTATAAGCAGTGCCATGACGGGCCAACCGGGTAGGCAGGACACAGTCGAACATGTCCACCCCTCTTTTTACCCCTTCAATAAGGTCTTCCGGTTCGCCCACCCCCATTAAGTAACGGGGTTTGTCCGCCGGTAACAGGGGGTGTAAAAACTCCAGGATTTCATACATGTTTTCCTTGGGTTCCCCTACACTAAGTCCGCCCACAGCGTAACCGGGGAAATCAAGCTTCACCAGGTCCTCGGCACTTCTAACCCGCAGGTCAGGGAAAACGTTGCCCTGGACTATACCGAATAAGGCTTGATCTTCCCGGCGGTGCGCTTCCCGGCACCGTTTAGCCCACAGGGTGGTACGGTTGACCGCCCGTTCCGCTTCTTCATAACTGCATGGGTAAGGGGCACATTCATCAAAGCACATGGCGATATCAGCACCCAGTTTTTGTTCAATATCCATAACTTTCTCCGGCGTCAGAAAATGGCGGGAGCCATCAATATGGGACTGGAATTCTACCCCCTCATCACTGATCTTGCGGAGTTTACTCAAGCTGAATACCTGAAACCCGCCGCTGTCCGTAAGAATATTCCTTTTCCAGTTCATAAACTTGTGCAGGCCACCGGCTTTCGCCACCAGTTTCTCTCCGGGACGCAAATAGAGATGATAAGTATTGGACAGAATTATGCCAGCACCAATTTCATAAAGATCTTCCGACGTCATGGTTTTTACAGTGGCCTGGGTCCCCACCGGCATAAATACCGGGGTTTCCACTTCTCCATGAGATAGGATCAACCGCCCTAAGCGAGCCTGGTTATGGGGCGATGTCAAATCGATCTCAAATTTCAGCACCTGGTTACTCCTCCATTAAATAATTAACATAGCATCGCCGTAGCTAAAGAACCGGTATTTCTCCTGGATGGCGTGCTGGTAAGCTGCCTTGGTTAATTCCAAGCCCATTAATGCCGCCACCAGCATAATCAATGATGAACCGGGCAGGTGAAAATTGGTTACCAGGGCATCTACGGCTTGAAAACGGTAACCTGGGTAAATGAATTTGCCGGTCTCCCCGCATCCAGCCTGGTAACCCTGGTCATATATGGTCTCCAGAGTTCTTACCACCGTAGTCCCTACAGCTATCACCCGGTGACCCTTCTGTCTGGTCTCATTGAGCTGAAGGGCTGTTTCCTGGGACACCTCATAATGTTCTACATGCATATGATGCTGTCTGATATCTTCCACCGTGACCGGGCGAAAAGTGCCTAATCCCACATGCAGCAGCAAACGGGCCAATGTCACTCCCTGTTCATTTAGTTTTTGCAACAGTTCCGGGGTAAAGTGCAATCCAGCCGTAGGTGCGGCCACCGATCCGGCCTGACGGGCATAGATAGTCTGATAACGCTGGTTGTCTTCAGCATCAGCGGGACGGTTTATGTACGGCGGCAGGGGCATTCTGCCCACTTGCTGAATGAACAAATCCTCATCGAGACAGTTAGCAAATCTGACCAACCTGCCCCCAGGTATATCAATGGTATCCAATATTTCCGCCTGCACAGGACTATCGGGGAACATAACCCGGCTTCCTGGTTGTAAGCGACGGGCTGGTTTGACTAAAGCTTCCCAGCCATCATTTCGTTTATTTAATAATAGGATCTCTACTGCAGCCCCGCTTTCTTTAGTACCCAGCAGCCGGGCAGGAATCACCCTGGTTTCATTCAGGACTAGGGCATCACCTTCATTAATAAAAGCAGGCAAATCGGCAAAAATATGATCAGACATTTCTCCGGTCTGGCGGTTAACCACCAGCAACCGGCAGTGATCACGTGGTTCCACCGGATACTGAGCAATAAGTTCCCGGGGAAGATCAAATTGGTAGCTGGCGATTGAGTATACATCTGATTCAAGCTTATTCATCCTCTGCTATCTCCTCCCCAGTAAGTTGAACAACAAGGTTAATACTAGGCTGATCAGCAGCATGGTGGTTATGGGAAAGAAAAAGGTAAAGTTCTCCCGGCGTATCAATATATCCCCGGGAAGACGAAAGCCAGTCAAACCCAACCTGGATAAAGCTAAAACAACAAATCCTGCCAGCAGCAGGACGATACCAAAAGTAATCAAGATTCGCGCCAAACCTTCCATGTTCATATACTTCCTCACTCCGATTTATTGGCTAGCCTGAAAGAATTCCTATGCCATCTACTTAAACTATGGCTTGGCAGGAGTATCAGCCGTCACCGTGTCGCTGTCCTCCCAAGATTTAAAAACTTAAGTTATTTATTTCAACTACCCTGGGATCTCCGGGGGGTGTAGCGTTCCATCTCGCTGTACAGGCAACCGCAGTATTGCTGGCGATATAGCCCCATCTCCTGGGATCTAATCCTGGTTTCCGCAAATCCCTCCCGGAAGTCATGATATAGAAATGGTACCCCGTATTTCTCCCCCATATCCTCGCCGATGCGCCTGATCAAATCATGCTTTTGATACTTGCTGACCAGCAAGGTAGTGGTAAAGAAATCAAAATTCCCCCGGCGGGCTATATGAGCAGCCCTATCCAACCGCATCTGGTAACAAAAGCGGCAGCGAATATTCTCCCGGAAAGCTACCTGTTGAAAGTAATTCTGGGGATCATACAATTCATCATAGATAACCTTCAGCTCTACCTGATCGGCATAACTCTGCAGCCCTTCCCGGCGTTTCTGGTACTCGGTAAAGGGATGGATATTGGGATTATAAAAATATCCCATCACAGCATAACCATGTTCTCTAAGCCAGGGAACCGGGTAAGAGGCACAGGGGCCACAGCAGATATGCAGCAAGACTCTTGGCATTTGCGATTCTTTCATGGCAGTTTCACCCCCGGAGCTTATTCCTTGTCCCAGGCAAACAGCCCGTCAGATTCCAGCGGGCGAGTGTGCTTCAAACCTAAATGGCGGTAGGCCAGTTCGGTAGCAATTCTGCCCCGGGGGGTTTTTTGAATTAAGCCCATCTTTAATAGATAAGGTTCATAAACATCGGTCAGAGTATCCTGCTCTTCAGATACAGCGGCCGCCAAAGTCTCCAGGCCCACCGGCCCACCTTGGAATTTATGAATAATGGCTTCCAATATCATTCTGTCCACCATATCCAAGCCCCATTCATCGATTTCCATCATCTTCAGGGCCTGATCAGCTACCTCTTTGCTTATGCGAGCGTCCGCTTTGACCATGGCATAATCCCGCACCCTTTTTAACAGGCGATTGGCCACCCGCGGGGTGCCCCGGGACCGGCGGGCGATTTCCGCCGCGCCTTCAGGCTCAATATTAATACTTAAGATACCAGCGGCGCGGGTAATTATCTTGCTCAAATCTTCTTCTGTATAGTAATCCAAACGACAGCTGATTCCAAATCTATCCCGCAGCGGGGAACTGAGCAGTCCCGGACGAGTGGTAGCTCCGATCAATGTGAAAGGAGGCAGGTCCAGGCGCAGGGTACGGGCAGCAGGCCCTTTGCCGATGACTATATCAATAACGTAGTCTTCCATGGCCGGATACAGGACCTCTTCCACGGTACGGTTCAGACGGTGAATTTCATCTATAAACAGGATTTCACCTGGTTCCAGGTTAGTCAATATGGCAGCCAGGTCCCCGGGCCTCTCAATCGCCGGTCCGGAAGTCTTGCGGATAGGCTTACCTATTTCATTGGCAACAATGGAAGCCAGAGTAGTCTTACCCAGTCCAGGTGGCCCGCTAAGCAAGACATGGTCCAAGCTTTCATTTCTCTCCTGGGCAGCGGATATAAAAATGCGTATGTTTTCTTTTACTTTATCCTGCCCTATATAATCGTCCAAGTATAGAGGTCGAAGGGAAGACTCGGGGTAATCCTCCTGTTCCAACCATTCAGGTGATATAAGCCGGTCATCTGCCATGATTATCCCCTCCTTACCTTGACCTTTCTGCATTACGTCTCAATACCAGTTTAATATTCTCTTCCACTCGCTCACCCAACTGACCTGATTCGGTTAATTCCCGCAGAACCGGATAAATTTCATTACGGCTGAAACCCAGTACTTCTAAAGCCTCCAAGATCTGTTCAATCATACCCGGTTTCGAAGTGTCGTCAGCAATAGCGGCTGCCGTTGGAAGCTTGTCTCGCAGTTCAAAGAGCAGGCGCTGAGCCATCTTTTTCCCCACCCCGGGTATCTTGAGGAGTACTTTCTCATCCTGACTGGCTACCGCTGTATAAAACTGCTGGGGTTCCATAGTCCCTAATATGTTCAGAGCTCCCCGGGCACCAATTCCTGACACTCCTAAAAGAGTCTTGAAAAGGCGCTGCTCTTCACGACTTAAAAAGCCGTACAGCTTAAACTCATTATCCAGCACCTGCAAGTAAGTAAACAGCCGCACCTCTTTTCCCACTGCCGGCAGAGTGGCTACCGACCGCCCCGGTAGGGCCAATTCAAATCCTATTCCATTAACCTCTAATATAACTGAATCCATATCGACATCAGCTAAAATTCCCCGCAGATAATCAATCATTGATTATAACTCACTCCTGTAAATCTCAGCCAGCCGCTGGGCATGCAAATGGCAAATAGCAATGGCCAAAGCATCGGCAGCATCGTCGGGTTTGGGAATTTCCTTTAGAGATAGGATCCGCTGCACCATCAGCTGGACCTGGCGTTTGTCAGCCTGTCCGTACCCTACCACTGATTGTTTGACCTGTAAAGGTGTATACTCACAAACCCGTACTCCCGCACTGGCAACAGTATATAATATTACTCCCCGGCTCTGGGCTACGGTAATTACGGTTTTGGCATTATGGTAATAAAATATTTGTTCTACAGCCGCGCTCTGAGGCTTATACTGGCTGATGATTCTGCTCAAATCTTGATTAATAAGGCATAGTCGCTCAGGCATGTCCATTCCTGCTGGAGTAGATATTGTTCCATAATCAACCGCCCGCAACCGACTGCCCCGGGACTCAACCAGGCCAAAACCAGTGGTAGCTGTTCCCGGATCAATTCCTAATACCAGCAAATTGCTTACCCTTCCTGACATATCATTTAGTCTTATATTAACGGAAAATAACCTAGGTTTCTATGTAATTATCACATGAAGAGCAGATTCCTATGAATGAAAACATCACTGCACGGCCTAAGCAGGAGTATTAGCCGGGCGAGTGACGTACAACGGGCCGTTGCAACACACGGCGAAGCTGAGGGCTGCGAAGCAGAGCCAAAACAGGATGTTTCGAGCAGCGAGGACTAAGTGCATGGATGCCGAATTCTTAAGCGGTCCGCTTCGCCCGAAGTAAGCCGATGTGGCAGGCGAGGAATCCTGGAGCAAGCCGGGCTAATACCCCTGCATCCTGGTTAACACTCCTGCCAAGCCGTGGTTAGCTTTGACCGGCAAGATAATTCTGGTATTCCCTTTTCATAGTAATAGACAAAAAGAAAGTGACAGCCTTTAGGTACCTGGCTGTCACCGCTGACACCTTCTAAATTTAATATTGCCGTTATAGATACTCGTCGAAGTTTTCCAGAGCATCGTTTAATGCCTCTTCACTGGTGAACTCATAACTTCCGGTCCGGATCTTATCCTGAACCTCCTTAGGCAGTGCATCCACAGGCAGATTGGTAACGCGCAGCAGCTTGTCATTGTCTGGGTCTGGTCCCTGGTAAATCGCTACCCGTCCATGATATTCCTTTAAGCGGTACATGTTTTTGTCCCTGGGACACCAGTCATCAATCCTCTGACGAATAGTCAGAGTCTCACCTTCCAAGTTTAGCCGGTACCCGTCACTGGGTCTAAAGACGCTGTTTAATTCGGACATGGTCTTTCCTATCAACTGTTCCTGTTGATTATACTCTGAAATAACAATATGTTTGCATCGCGTATATTCCTGTTCGAATATTACCTGACTATCTTTATTGATTGTATAGGCATTTTCATGAGCGTTAATTACCGGTTTCTGGACCTGATTATCTGGGTTAAAATGGTTCCATAGGAAAGTTATCCCCATCCCTATACCAAATCCTGTCAACAGTACTAATACCATTAGTATGGCAGACATCCTACCCATTGGTCATTTCACCTCTTCTGGATAGGTTTGCCAGTTTATTCATGGAGTATACATATCAATTTGTCTAACTAACGTACTTACCTGTTTTTTGTTCTTTATTGACTTTGGTATTAGGTGATAATTTAAAAAAGGCTTGCATAATTGCAAGTTTTCCGGTTTATAATAAAGGTAGAAAAGTCAAACGACGTCAAATTTATTTGAATTTTTCTACAATTTGAGAGACGGTCAATCGCTTAATAAAGGAGGCGGTTTTATGAAAGATAACCTCAAACTAGGTTTGGAGTATCTGGGGAATTTCGAAGGTAATTTACTGGATCCAAACATTGCGCTGGCGGAGATTTATAGCCAACCCCAATATACTCCAGCTCCATCACAACCCCTGAGTGCCGAGGATTTGGACCGTTTTGACACTTTAAGCTTAGTGATCCCTACCGGCCCTATAGAAGGCTCATTTGACGAGCACAGCAATGTCAACTGGAAGGAACAGCTATTAGCCTTGGAAGCCAGTCTGTCCAATGGTTATGCATGGTTATTCGAGGATGTCCGGGATGGAGAGATTATCGAGCAACCCAGTCGCCAGCTTTTACAATCTGCTATCGATCTTCTAAACCAGCAGCAAACCGACCAAAACGTGGAAGAAGTATTGGCGCTGTTTGACTCCTGGACTGGAACACCTATGGACATTCTATCTCCATATGGCGACTTTGACTTCAATCACAATATTTTTGAACATGAAGATACCTTTGAGGTGAATGTACCGGTAAGCATTATCAGCCATAAAGAAGAGATTATCGTCAAAGCTAATATTCCCTGGATAAAAGCCAAGCAATTCGAAAACCTGGACGATAAAGCTGCTGCCCAGATAGACCTGAGAAGTGTACTGTCCTTGTTGCCGGTAAAAGTAAATTCGCGGGAAGTAAAGGTTAGTTTCGAAAACGGAGAATTCCGGCTGGAAGCACCTCGTGCGGACAGCAATCTTCCTCATGCTCAACGCCAAAATAACATCGTATAAAATCAAGTCTTAATAATGTTGCTCAAACATAAAGGAGGCTAGCCCATACGGTTAGCCTCCTGACCATTTATTTCAACAAATATTTATCTGCTTAGGACAGTTTTTCCACTACCTCATCGGACAGTGACATGTTGGTGTAAACATTTTGCACATCATCATGATCTTCCAGCATATCAATGAGTTTAATAATACGGGATGCTAATTCAACGTCATTTATTTCAACAGTATTTTCCGGCAAGTAGACAATATCGGCTTCTTCAGCTACAAAACCTTCTTTTTCCAAAGCCTCTTTTATTTCCATAAAGGCATCTATAGAGGTTATCACCTCAAATTCTTCATCTTCATCTCGCACATCCTCGGCACCCAGTTCCAGCGCTTTGAGCATAAATTCTTCTTCATCCATATTCACATTTTTCCGTGCTATGCTGATAAATCCAACTCGTTTAAACATCCATGCTACACAGCCGCTTTCACCTAAATTTCCGTTGTTCTTAGAGAAGTAATGCCTGATTTCCGAAGCGGTGCGATTGCGGTTGTCGGTGGCTATTTCCAGCATAACTGCGACTCCGCCTGGCGCATAACCTTCGTAAACAATCTCTTCCAGAGCATCGGTCTCCAGTTCTCCGGTACCTCTTTTTATGGCTCGCATAATGTTTTCATTGGGCATATTGATAGCCTTGGCTTTCTGAACAGCCAGTTTTAGCTTAGAGTTGGAATCAGGGTCTCCTCCTCCGGTACGGACAGCTATGATTATTTCCTTGGCTACCTTAGTAAATTCCTTACCGCGTTTTTCATCAGACTTAGCTTTCTTATGCTTAATATTCGCCCATTTAGAATGCCCGGACATACGTTACCTCCTTTTTTAACTACCAAATACCAGGTATTATGCGCTTACTATGCTGCATATAGGCAGAATACTGGTCAGGAAAATGCTCCAGCATCAAGGCTTCTTCTACCCGTATGCGCTTTAACACTGCTGGAACCTCTAAAAACAGGATAACCAGCAAAGCGCCCCAGGAACTGAATATTAAGGCCACCGCCACCGAATTAAGCAGGGCACTTAAATACATAGGGTGGCGGATGTACTGGTAAATACCAGTCTGTACCAACTGATGCTCCTGGTACAAGGCCACCCGCAGGTTAAAATATGAACCCAGGCGGGTCAAAGCCGCATATCTCACCAGTACATTAATAAGGAATACAACAAATCCTGCATAAATAACCAGGGGTTCAAGGGAAGTCAGGCGCGACCATTGATAGGTAGTAAAATCAAATATAGCATATAACAATACCAGGAGGGAAGAAAGCTGCAGAAAAAGATAGGTGTTTTGGTCGTTATCCACTATTACCGGAGACTGGGGATCTTTATAAATAACTATCTCAATTACGGACCAGGCAAAGAACACTGCAAAGAAAGCTGTGATCACCAGAAAATCGAAGCGCGATAGTGCTTGATAAGCAAGGTATGCTACGTAAGCGAAAACAATAACCGATATTATCGTTCTTATTAATACATTCCTCAGTCTTGGGTTCAAAAAGGTCCTCCTTCCTATTTATCCCGGGGTATGATGGGTATGGGGGGCATCTGCCTTTTATGTTCACTGGCTTTTCTCATTTTTTCAATTTTCTCCACCACATGAGGTTCACCCTGGCCAGTAGCCAGGTAATGATCCAAATCCCGGTAGGTTATGCCCATTTCTTCCTCATCAGTCTGCCCTTCCCATAAGCCACCTGACGGGGCTTTGTTAATAATGCAATCTGGTATTTTCAGGTAGCGGGCTAGTTCATATACTTCTGACTTGAGCAGATCTCCCAGCAGCTGCAGGTCAGCCGCATTATCTCCATACTTGGTAGAATATCCCACATTAAGTTCACTCTTATTACTGGTGCCCAGAACCAGGTAATTACGTCCCTGGGCTGAGTAGTAAAGAGCTATCATTCTCAGCCGCGGCTTAATATTAGCCCGCAGCAATCTCCCCTTGGACCCTTCCATTTTAATATAGGATTGAAATTGAGTTAACAGCAATGTGTAGGCATTATCAAGTTCCACTACACGGTAAGGGATATCAAACTCCTCCAGAAACATCTGGCTGTCCAAGCGATCGCTAATCTGGCTTTCACAGGGCAAGATCAAAGCCATACAGTTGTCAGGGAAGGCTCGCTTTGCAATGACAGCAGCAACTGCTGAATCCACTCCTCCGCTGACTCCCACGACAACCCCCTCAGCTCCTGCTTGGGCTACCTGTTCTCTAAGCCAGTTTACCAGGTAATCAACCACTGCTTCTGGTTTCATGGTTAAACCTCCTCGATGTTGAACAGTTCGGTTGACATATATTTATCCATGCCATCAGCAGCAACAGCCAGCACTTGATGCCCTGAGCCCAGTTCACGGGCAATTTGCAGGGCAGCATAAATGGCGGCACCAGATGATATTCCCACTAGTAGTGCTTCTTTGCAGGCTAGTAATCGACAGGTTTCGAAAGCTGCTTCATCTTTGACAGGAAATATGCGATCAACCAAGTCAATATTCAACACCGTTGGTATAAATCCTGCTCCTATGCCCTGAATTTTATGTGGTCCCGCTGGTTTTCCGCTTAGAACTGCTGAGGCATATGGTTCTACCGCTACGATCTGCACTTTGGGCAGGGATTCTTTCAGCAAGCTGGCAATCCCGGTAATGGTTCCTCCGCTGCCCACTCCACATACCAAGGCATCCAGATGTCCTTCACATTGATCCAGTATTTCCGCTGCTGTAGTCCGGTAATGGCTTTCAGCATTAGCCGGATTTTCAAACTGCTTTACCAAAAAGTAGCGCTTATCTTCCTCAGCCATTTGCCGGGCTCTTTCCACCGCTCCCGGCATACCCAGATTGGCAGGGGTTAGTACGAGTTCGGCTCCGTAGGCAGTTAATAATTTCTTGCGTTCCTCGCTCATGTTTTCCGGCATAACTATTACCAGCCGGTATCCCTTAACAGCTGCCACCATAGCCAGCCCTATGCCTGTATTGCCGCTGGTAGCCTCCAAAATTACAGAGTCATGGGTGAGTTTGCCCTGTCTTTCTGCTTCCTCGATCATAAAAAGAGCCGGACGGTCCTTAATGCTGCCAGCAGGATTAAATGACTCTAACTTTACATATACTTCCGCATCACCTGCTTCACCCACGTGATTCAACCGCACTACGGGGGTCTGCCCGATTAAGTCCAACACGGTATCAGCTGCTTTCATGATTTTACCTCCTTTAAATAGGTACCAATTCAAGGGCTCCCCATGCTGCCATAGTATCGTTTTTTATGACTAGTATTCCAGTTACACCGGGTATATCTTGAGCTGCTTGCAAGGCTTGAGGCAGATCTTTCTCACTATTTATCATATTTCCTATGCGGGTGGCCGCTGCATCAGCCAAGGCTACCGGGTAACCTTTAATGACAACGGCATCAGCAGTACCGAAGCTAAGGCTGGGACCTATGGTTCCTGATGATGTGCATATACCCAGTGGCTGTTCCTCAGCGCTGATTTTTATGCCTACCCGCTGGCTGAATTTAGATTGTCCAGCATAAACGGCCACCACCCTCTCTCGCCGGCTGTTAATATATATATCTCCGCCATTTTCTACGATAACACTTTCTACCATAGGGTCAAGCTTTTCTCCTATAGCCTGAGCTACTGCTCCAGCCACGGCAGCCATGGGTCCGACCCCGGTCAGCCGGGCAGCTTCTGCCATAACACAGGCGATAGTAGGTGCTGAGGGCAGCAGTTGAATCGGATAAAGAGACTTCTGGAACTCAGGGTGAAGTAATATATAGCTTTCCAATTGGGCACGTAAGCGGATCAATTCCTGGCGGCACATGGAAATATGGCTATCGGAGTAGCTGGCAGCATCTACTCCAATAGCCAAATCACTTTCTTTTAGTTTGACAGTAAAATAAACCAGGTCCTGACCTCCATGCAGCTGACGATATAAACGATTGACATGCTGGTCTTCCATGAAATCAGCGCACGGCCTCCTTTATCTCAAAATGAAGCTGTATAGCCCGGGTCGGGCAGCACTCCAAACACATGCCGCACACTACACATTTGCTGTTATCAAAAGATACCTCCATGGTTTCCCGATCTATAGCCAGCGACTCCGTAGGACAAAAAGAGGCACAGGCTCCGCATTGGATGCATGTTTCCTCATGCCATACTACAGTTTCACTGAGCGGTTCTACAATAACCCCTAAATTCTTCAGGAAATCCACTCCTTCTTTATATTTATCCCGTTCCCCCTCCAACTCGGCTACCAGATAACCCTCTTTCTGAGGATTAATATCAGCTTTTAAGATATTGACAACTAAATCATAGTTTTTGACCAAACGGTAAATTATGGGTTGCTCTGATTGGGCAGCAGAAAAGTAGCATACTATCCTATCTTTCAACCGTAACCCCTCCCTCTAGCGTTTGATGGTCAGTCCGTTAGGACTTCTCTCGGGTATCGATTTCAACTGAATGTCCGCGTCAGCGGATGGAATTGGCGCCACCGGATGGGTGAGTTCAAATGATCCGTTCTGTATCCATTCTTTTAAAATTTGCGCAATTTTACGGGCCCGGGGATAGCTGGACTGAGGTGTGGTGACCACTTGCTTGCCGTTAATGGTCACCCGCCCGCTTTTAAGATCCCGGTAGTTCACATATCCCAGATCCATAGGTTTTCCATAGGGATATCCTTCGCTATAATCCACTACCGGGCAGTAGATGTCTTCGTCCTTAACCGTAGTGTAATAAAGAATTTCCTCGTCTAGTACAGGAATAGGTATGCCTATACCCACTGCCATAGTAGCTCCGTAGCCAATATAGCTTAAGCCTACCAGCCAATAGGGATTCATTTGTTTGAGATCTCCGATGACGGCCAGAGTACCAGCCGATGTCATGGGTACACCGTTTTCTCCTCTGGTTACATTGGGATGATGCTGGGTTCCGTTCCAAGCCACATAGCCTATGCCGCCGCCTAAAAATATGCGGGTACCGATGCCAATGGTCTTATAATATGGATCATTTAGCAAGGGGCTTAACTGGCCGGCAGAGGAGTAGCTGGCATTGCCAATATTGGGCTTTAATATGCCCATATACGTGTATATGGTCCGGTCCCCCAGGTTAACAGCACAGTTGTAGTTTTGATAAGCGTTGCGAGGATTAAAAAGATAGGCTTCATTTACATCATTTATGGTAATAACAGTATCCACTTTCTTATTAGGGTAACAGTCGGTTCCATAAGCAATGGCTTCCAGGCGAATTTCTTTACCGGATACCAGGTCATGGATCACATGCCCGCCACCATAGCTAAAACGCCCTGGGAATACTTTGTTTTCAGGATCTGTTTCCGGCAGCTGAGTCGCGCCTATGTAGGCATCCACTGCTGCAATCCCAGCATAAGCCTCCACCCCATTCAGCCATACTTTTTTCATCTTGATACGCGGCCGGGAATGCCCAAAATTAATGAAAGCACCCGACGAACACATGGGGCCAAAAGTACCTGTAGTTACCACATCGATTTCCTTAGCAGCCTTTTCCAATCCTTTTTCAGCCACAATATCAATCACTTCTTCGGCAGTTACAACCACCGCCTCACCCCGGCGAATCTTCTCATTAATTTCTTCATAACTTTTTGCCATTGTTTTATTCTCCCTCCCTCATCTAAATAATCCCAATAAGCGCTGGGCTGCTACTACAGCGGCCCGGGCATCTGCGGAATAAGCGTCAGCTCCAATTTGTGAAGCATAATCCTGGGTCAAAACCGCCCCTCCTACCATAACTTTGCAGTTCAGATTTCTTTCTCTGACACCGGCTATTACCTCGGCCATACGGGGCATGGTAGTAGTCATTAAGGCACTGAGACCAATAATATCAGCTTTCTCCTTCTCGGCAACATCTAAAATTACACTGGCTGGTACATCTTTGCCTAAATCGATCACTTTGAACCCGTAGTTTTCCAACAAGACACACACAATGTTTTTACCTATATCATGAATATCTCCCTCCACCGTGGCTATCACTATAGTTCCAGCGCTGGCACCGCTCTCTTCTTTAAGCAGGGGCTTCAGTTGGCTGAAGGCAGTCTTCATGGTCTCAGCCGCCATCATCAACTGGGGCAGGAAATAACGCTTTTGTTCAAACAATTCACCGGCTTTTTCAATCCCGGGAATCAGTCCTTCGTTGATTACCGTCAGGGGCTCCATCCCTTGTTGCAAGGCCTCTTCCAGCAGGCTCACAATACCATCACGGTTCCCCTCTAAAACTGCCTGCTGAAGGCGCTGCTGAATACTGGTACCCTTCTCAGAACCCCCAGGTGTCTCAGGACTGTCAGGACTTGGTCCCGCTGGGATCGCAGGAGAATTACTCAATAGTGATGGTATATTGCACTGTTCGCACACCGGGTGGCGGATGGCTTGCCTGGTTGGTTGATAGTCACGATATAGTTCAATATACCTGCTGCAGCCCGGATCACGATTTAGCAGAACTGCTGCAGACTGTATGGTCTCCATCATCCGTTTATCAAAGGGGTTCACTATGGGCAAATCAACTCCCGCACTCCAAGCCATGGCCAGATAAGCGGAGTTTAATAATTCCCGGGCTGGCAGCCCGTGAGAAACATTGCTTACCCCAAGTACGGTTCCTACACCCAATTCCCTTTTAACCATCTGTAGGGCTTGTATAGTCTCCATAACCAGACTCTGCTCGGCACTAGCGGTTTTAACCAGCGTATCTATATAGATGTCTTCGTCCCTCAATCCATATTCCTTGGCACGCTGGTATATTTTGCGAGCAATGACCAGCCGCTCATCTGCCCGGTCCGGTATTCCCTGCTCATCAAGGCATAGTCCTAGTAATGCGGCTCCATATTTTTTGGCCAGAGGAAGAATAACCTCCAGTTGCTTATCTTCCCCGGTAGTGGAGTTGATTAAAGCACGGCCGGCAAATTGCTTTAGTCCAGCTTCAATGGCCTCAGCATTAGTGGAATCAATGGAAATGGGGATATCCACCGCACTTTGAATCTCCTGAACAGCCTTTTGCATGGCCTGGGCTTCGTCGATGCCGGGTACACCCATATTGACATCCAGAATGGGAGCGCCGCTATATACCTGTTGACGTGCTTCCTCAACCACCATATGCATTTTACCGTCCTTTATGTCTTGAGCCAGCTTTTTGCGAGCAGTAGGATTGATACGCTCACCAATAAAAGCCAAGGGATGGTTATCCCCGATTAGGACATGTTTGCTGCGGGAGGCCAGAGCAAATATCTTTTTAGCCGGACGACTTACCGGAGCCATATTTCTCAAAGCCCGCGCCATAGCTTGTATATGAGCAGGAGTAGTTCCGCAGCACCCCCCTATTATATTGGCTCCCGCCGCCCGCAAGCGCAGAGCATATTCGGCCATATCTTCCGGACTATCCGGGAAAATGGTTTGACCGTTTATCAGCTGAGGCAGTCCGGCATTAGGCTCCACCGAAAGAAAACGGTCGGTCCACTGCCCCATCTGTTCAATTACCGGTAACAGTTGCTGAGCTCCGCCCGAACAGTTGGCCCCTATAGCCAGGGGCTGCAAAGCCTCCAATATAATTAAGGCGGTTAGAGGATCGGTTCCCATCATGGTCCGCCCCTCTGGTTCGAAGGTCATATGGGCAATGACCGGCAAACGGCTTTCATACCGGGCGGCTATCAAAGCAGCTCTCATCTCCCCTATATCCGTCATCGTTTCAATGGAAATCAGATCTGCTCCGGCCTTTTCACAAGCTTTTATCTGGGCAGCAAAGGCAGCATACAAATCATCAAAACTGCAGTCCCCCATGGGGCTAAGCAGTTTCCCAGTAGGCCCTATAGAAGCGGCTACCCAGGCACGCCCCCGGGAAGCCTCCCGGGCAATCCGGACCGTTTCGGCATTGATTTCATCCACCTTTTCCGCCAGACCATATTCAGCCAGCTTAAAGGCATTTCCGCCAAAGGTATTGGTTTGAATAATATCAGCACCAGCTTCTATGTAGAGATCATGAATCTCTTGCAAAATCGAAGGATTTTCTATACCAAACAGTTCCGGGCATTGACCGGGCTGCATGCCTCGTTCCTGCAGCATAGTTCCCATGGCTCCATCCAGAATCACAACACGTTCCCTGAGTACACTTATTAAATCTCCGGGCATTCTCCCTTCCTCCTCCAGTGAATTCAGAAATTAAAAAAACCCTCTTCAGAGGGTTCAATATTACTATTTTCCCCTCTCATCTTTCAGGGCATCCCCTGCAGGAATTGGCACCATACCATTTCTGGCGGTTGCCGGGCTTCATCGGGCCAGTCCCTCCACCTCTCTTGATAAGAGTATGTTTACTAATCTTATCATATTTTTTGAAAAATGTATTCAATCTTTATTCGCATCATCCTGCGAATCTGATTCATTAACAGTAGTATCTTTAGGAGTATCCTCCACAGGGTCCGGCTGAACTGGTTGGCTGTAATCCTTGGATTTGGGAGGATCATTTAATAGAATAGCTTCTTCAAATTCGCGCTTGACCCCTGAAGTAGCTCGCCTTAATTCTCCCACAGCTTTACCAACAGAACGAGCTACATCCGGCAGTTTACTGGGGCCAACTACGATAACTGCAACTAAAAGAATTAATATAAGTTCCCATGTTCCAATATTGCCGATAAGTCCTACCATTTTGACCTCCTGTTTCATCGGCGAGTTACCAACACAGTAATCACATAAAATACTTTCGTTCATTGTACTGGTTTTCACTGCTGGTTGGCAAATAGTTTTCACATGCCCCTCTGAGACACACTGTTTTGCGATCCATGAATTAAAGGTTGTCATCATACTGCTGGGTTCACTGTATATCTAGTTTCATAAAGAGCGATGTCTGATTTCATCAAACTCAGGGTAATAATTTGTAATAATTTTGGTTAATTATTCAATAGATAATTGCAGGAATTCTATCCATTTTTCGATAAATATACTACTTACAGGTAGATTTGGGGGGGCTGTTTTTGGGTATTCCCTTATGGATACTATTTATTCATGGCTTTGCGACGGGGTTTTTAACTACTTGGGTAGGGTTATTGTTAATTAATATTAATCCCCCTATGCGAAAGTTAATTGTAGTAGGGGTCTGCTATGCGGGATTAGCCGTAATTATCCGCAGTGTACCCCTTCCCTTTGGTTTGCATTTTTGCTTGTTAACTACTTTATTAATATTCATTATTCAGTGGATAATGGGTTTAACCTTTATTAAAGCACTCATACCTGCTGTATTAGGGAACCTAATTATGGCTCTAGCCGAATCCCTTGTTTTATCAGCCATACTTAAAGTTCTTGAACTTGATATCACCATGCTACTAACTAACACAATGTATTTGTTAATGACACCTATGCCTCAAATTATAATTATGCTTTTAATTGCCCTTTTTTTATCTCGTCAGGGTATATTTCTCTTCAATTTCGACTCCTTTTCACCTCCCGGTAATCCCCAACTTTATATACAACGTAACAAGCTAATTGTTATTTTAATAGCTATAGCACTGATATTTCTTATTCTGCAGGTTTTTTGTATTCAAGCGGTATATAATTATTATCCTGCCCAGTTAAAAAGCGTTGCCGTGGAAGTTTTTGGCATTGTAATGAGTGTGACTCTTATAGTCACTACTTTGATCATACTGTATCTTATCGGACAGTTGGTTAAATTGATTAATCTAGAAAGTGAATTTATAATTCAGCAAACTTATCTTGAGACCGTAGATGAAATGATAATAGCTATCCGCTCTCAGCAACATGACCAAATCAGCCACCTCCAAACTCTATATGGATATTTGCAGTTGGGATACCTGGAGGATGCCAGGCAGTACCTGGAGGAAGTGATCGGCGAGATAGCACTCTCCCAGCGTTTTGCGAATATACGAGATCCAGGCTTATCAGCCTTGGCCTATATCAAGACTGCCCAGGCAATAGCTGAGGGGATAAATTTTGAAATATCCGTAAACACCGACTTAGATCAGTTAATGATCTCACCTTATGAATTGAACCGGATATTAGGCAACCTAATCGGCAATTCTTTTGATCACGTAAGTAATTTGGGTGAAGATATGAAAAAAGTTTGGCTAAGAATTAGCCGGGAGGACAATTACTACCTTTTTGAAGTCGCTAATTACGGACATATTGATGATGATCTAGCTACTAAAATTTTCGATAAAGGAGTAACTTCCAAAACTGGTAACCATGCTGGATTAGGTTTATCCATCGTTCGCGGATTAGTCAACCAATACGGAGGCAAAATTATATTTTCAAATGAGCATGACAAAGTGATCTTTTCCGTCTATTTACCAGTAAAGGAGGACAAGCATGAAACAATTCTCCCAAAAATTAGCTCACCTGCTAGCCCAAAACTCGCATAAAACTGTCCATGAAGATGAAATCCGCTACGGAATTGAGGTAATGCTGGGTAGCGTTTTGCAAATTACTTTGCTGCTGATCGCAGCTCTGGTACTGAACCTCTTCTATGAAACAGCCGGAATTATTTTGGCATCAGGACTATACCGACGATACTCTGGCGGTGCTCACTGTACTGCCTATTACCGCTGCACCTTAACCAGTATAATTACTTTTCTTCCTTTAGCTTACCTGGTCAGATTGTCTTCTCCTTACTTAAACCTAGCAATGATAATTTCTACAAGCCTGGTCTTGTTACTTATTACCTGGTTAAAAGCTCCCATAGATAATCCTGCCAAACCTATTACCGATCCTTTACAGCGTCAATCACTTAGGCAGAAAGCGTTGCTCATGGCCCTGGTTTTATGCCTAATAGCTGTGGGGCTGCTGTTTGTTTCCCCGCGGTGGAGTGCAGCCATAATAATGGGACTACTTTGGCAGTCCATAACCTTAACCAAGCCGGGCCATATTTACATATCCCTCTGGGATAATCTCCTTCTCAATATAGAAAAAATTATTAGAAAGGGGGATTATTATGTTCAACAAAGTTAAACTAGCTCTTTGCACATCTCTGTCAGCAATCTTTGCATTTGTTGCGGCAAGTAATATAAGCATTGCCTGTCCAATCACGTTCTACCAACCTGAACTGCCCAAGAAAGATTAATTTATCTCATCTTTCCTGGACAGGCCTTGCGCCTGTCCCTTTTTTTATCACCTTATTGACAAAAAAGGCAGACCTCTTAAGGTCCACCTTACTGCCTATTTGAAATGTAAATATCCTCTTTACCTAAGCTCGGTTGGCACAAACGCATCAACAATCCCAATAACAAAGGCCGCCAGCAGGGCTCCTAATAGAGAGACTTCCAGATAATTAGGCACAATAAACTGGGCTGCATATATAACCACGGCAGAAGTAATAAAACCTACAAGTCCCCGGGAACGAGGAGATATCTTGTCTCCTAATATGGCTTCTACAGCATACCCCAGCAAAGCAATCACCACTGCTGCGATCAAGGCGCCTATAAAACCTGATACAGTTATACCCGGCAGCAGATAGCCGATCAGCATTAATACCAGTGCAGAAACTACAAAACGGACAATAGTACCGATCATGTGTGCTCTCCTTTCATTCATATAATCCATGTAATCCAGGCAGTGCTTTTATTTTCATCCTTTATGATACCTTTATTAGGCTAAAAATATACTAGGCACCAAAAAGTAAACCACATTTTCGTCAGCACCGTTAATTGCCAGCTACTCCACCCGATACAATAAAGGTCATAACCTCAGCACTGTTTATTGACAGGGGTGTAACCTGATGGCGGGGAAACAGCAGTAGCTGCCCGGCAAAGTTATATGACTGAGGTACATAAACCGATACCATCTCATCCAATCCCAGGTTATCCAGTGATTCACAGGTAATGAAACCCAATACATGGGCATCCCCATTCGAAGTCAGCTTTACTAGCACCGGCTGGCTAAAACTTTTTTTGTTACCTACAAAAGCATTGAGCAAATCCTTTATGGAGCCATATAAAAGTTTGACCAGAGGCAAGCGATTAAAAAGGTTGTCCAGCACCAGCATAATTCTTTTGGTAAGAAAATTGGAAACCAAAAAACCAATCAGTATTATTAGCAAAATAGTAGTCACAAAGCCTACCCCAGGTATAATTCCTAAACCTGGTATAGGAATTTTAAGCAGTCCGTCCACTTTCTTAAACAAAAAATAAAATACATAAACTGTTATCACCAGTGGGACAAGGAATAGCAAGCCCTGTAAAAAATAATTGGTCAGCCGTTTCATGCTGTAACCTCCTTTAATAAAAACCTTCATTTTCTTTTCATAATTCCTGGTATAGTAAGCTCCGCTTCGCTACTTTTATTAGTCTCTGGAAATAACCCACATTCTTTTCTTGACTTTATTTTTAAAACATCTTTATAATAATTAACTCATGTTTCGCCTCGCATCAACCAAATCCTGCCATAAAACACTGCCGGATGATATCCCCGTGTTCTCAAATCGGGGTTAAAGTATAAATAATAAGTTATAGAGTAATTCTGGTAAAATAAAAATCGCAGTATACTTGAAGGAAGTGATTTGATGAAAAAAAGCATAATAACTCTTTGCTTAGGCATTTTTCTAGGCACTTTAATGAATCCATTGTTAGTACAATGGCTTACCACTATCCAACCTATAGTGGATGGAAATGTGGTAGAATGCGATTCTCCGCCGATAATAATAAACAATCGTGTTTTGGTGCCTGCCCGAGCAATGAGTGAGGCGTTAGGATGCAAGGTAGTATGGGATGAGCAAACTAATTCTGTATTGGTTACTTCGTCCACTTTTACGAATAATAATGCTGCTAAGATCTCTAACAATCAAGCAACCAATTCTACTAAGTTAACCTTGGTTAAGGAGCGGTTTGCAATTAAGCTTGGGCAAGATTTGTACTGGTTATCACCAGAATTCGTTTATCAAGACGATAATAATTACTATTTTGATTTACCTTCAATACTAAAGATTATAGGTGCATATTATAACGATTATATAGTAGAGCCAGAGGTTGGTAACCCTTATGTTAAAGGTAGTATAGCGGTAAAAAATAGTGATGATTATCTCACTATTGAACGTAAATACGTCAATGCTACACAATCCTATGTATTAGGTTCCTTACATAATAAAAACAAATCAAAAGTATATTCCTTTAATTCAAAGCCAGGGGAAGAGACAGGCGTATTTACGCAGCATGACAGGCTCTTCTTTCCATTAGAATCAGTTTTAGGTACATTCAACATACAATATAGCATTGCTAAAGATAATGCTAATGGAATCTATGTAATCACATTCTAAACTCTAAATCCGGTTTTTTAGCTAGAACTAATTCCCCGGCTTTAGGATAAGTTAATTAATATATACTTTTGCTCTCTTCCGCCTGATCAACGGAGGTGAGCTTTTATTTTTTCAGGGAAGAAAAATAGATATCTGCAACAGTATTTGCCTCCCCCCAGATACACATCATCCTCCCGTTATGCCCAGTAGGAGCGATCCAGACTTCGATACTGGAGCGCTTCTGCCAGGTGATTTATTTTTATATCCTTGGATTCTTCCAAATCAGCTATAGTGCGGGCAACCTTTAACACCCGGTCATAAGCCCGAGCGCTTAAATGCAATCTGGTAAAGGCATTTTTTAGTAATTGTTCTGACTCCTCATCCAGGCGGCAGAACTTTCTGACCTGGGCGGTACTCATCTGGGCGTTGACCTTGTAGGGCAGCTTGGCAAAACGCTTAGCCTGAATTTCTCGAGCCCGGGTCACTTTAATCCGTATTTGCTCAGAATTTTCTCCACTTTTGCGTTCCTTAATCTGTTCGTACTGCAGGCGGGGTACCTCTACCTGCAGATCAATACGGTCCAACAGCGGGCCACTTAGTCTTCTCCGGTAAGCTTGTACCTGCAAGGGAGTACATTTACACTCCTGATCAGAACCTAAAAATCCGCAAGGACACGGATTCATTGAAGAAATCAGCATGAATCGAGCAGGATACGTACAAGTTGCCTGGGCCCGGGCTACTGTCACTACCCGATCCTCCAGAGGCTGGCGCAGGGCTTCCAAAACATCCCGGCTGAATTCCGGCAGTTCATCTAAAAACAAAACGCCGTTCTGGGCTAAACTGATCTCGCCCGGTCGAGGAACCCGCCCGCCGCCAATAATACTGGCAGCAGAAGCATTTTTATGGGGAGAACGAAAAGGCCGGGTATTAATCAGCGGCTTATTGCTGTTCAGCAAGCCCGCAGCAGAATAAATCCGCGATGTTTCCAGTATTTCTTCCCGGGTCATTTCCGGTAAAATGCCCGGCAACCGCCGGGCCAGCATAGTTTTCCCTGATCCGGGCGGACCAATGAGCAGAACATTATGCATTCCGGCGGCAGCAATCTGCAAGGAACGTTTAGCCGACTCCTGTCCGCGTACCTCCGCAAAATCCGGTACCATTGCATAGTCAGATTGGATAGGACGGTCCTTTTCCGGCTCCTTGATTAGGGCACCGGTAAGTAAATCAATTACCTGGTTAAGATGATTAAGCCCATAGCTGGAAACTTCCTCAACTAAGGCGGCTTCCGAACCATTACTGTCAGGTATAATGAATCCACTGGCATTATCTATAGTTGTCAGATGAAGGGCCATGGGAAGTATGCCAGGAACCGGCCTCAGGCTGCCATCCAGAGACAATTCCCCCGCTAAATAATACTTGTCCAGCTCATCTATTTCGCTCAACTGCTCCGAAGCCAGTAATATTCCGATAGCAATGGGCAGATCAAAATGGCTTCCTTCTTTTTTCACATCCGCCGGAGCCAGATTGACGGTTATTTTCCGGTTGGGAAATTCATATCCTGAATTGCGCAGAGCAGAACGAACTCGCTCCCGCGCTTCTTTCACGGCTGCAGACGCTAATCCAACAATTTCGAAAGCCGGCAGTCCATTTAGTATATCTACCTCAACCCGAACTGTATTGGCTTCAATCCCAGTAAGAACCAGAGTATTAACTGATGCAAGCATTGCAATCTCTCTTTCACCTTAAATGGGATTAGAATTCGAGTGAAATCCAGTATATTCCTGCTTTTGGACATAATGTTAGGAAATGTGACAAAAGTGAGGGAAGCGTAAAGAATAGGGGGGTTTTGTTAACAGATCGCCACGTCGCTTCGCTCCTCGCGATGACAGGCTTAAGTTTTTGTTTATCGTGGCCTGTTATTCAGGTGATAATTGGGAGCGTAGAGAAGCAATCTCGAACGGTACCTACAGGTATGTTGAACGAGATCGCCACGTCGCTTCGCTCCTCGCGATGACACAAGCGAAAGCCATCATATGGGTCATTGCGAGGCACGAAGTGCCTCGCAATCTCTATAAATATCAACGGTTTCAGTTGACAGATTGCCACGCCACTTCGTGCCTCGCAGCATATCCGCTAAATCAATCCGGATTTTTGCAGCAGCTTCTGCACAATTAAGGCAACCTCAGCCCGGGTTATGTTGTCTTTGGGGGCAAGGGTGTTTTGGCCCCGCCCGGATATCAGACCGGTTTTTACGCAGGCAGCTATACCGGGTCTGGCATAGTCTGCGGCTGTGCCGGCGTCATTGTATCCTGCCAGTATGGTGCTGGTTTCTTCTTGGCTAGTATTGACCTCCAGCTTGGTGACCTGCATGGCTCTGGCTATCATGGCCATGGCCTGCTCCCGGGTTATGGCATCATTGGGCCCGAACTTTCCGTTGCCGTATCCTGATATCAATCCATAGTCACTGGCAATGGTAACGGCATCATAGTGCCAGTTCTGCCTGATGACATCATTGAATCTATCCTGGCCAACTCCGGGTCTCACCAGCCCGAGTCCCCGGACTAATAGGGCGGCAAATTCGGCCCTGGTTACAGCCCGGTCAGGCTCGAATCTATTCTTCTCTACCCCGCTTACTACCAACCGGGAGGCCATATCATTAATGGCTTCTCTGGCCCAATGGGTTTCCACATCCTTGAAGGATTTGGGGCTGTAGATGACTGTGTAGATACTGTTGGTCAGGCTGTTGATTTTGGCATAATACTTCCCGTCTATTACGGTAATCACTGTAGGTACATGTGAGAATGTGCCATCAGGATTAACTATGACTCCAGTGGTGATCCTGGACGGATCGATGCCTTCGGGTATGGCTACCAGTCTTTCTACATAAGCATTGAATTTAGTGACATTTACTGTTTTATCGCCGCTGGTACAGGTGATTGCAAACTCAATAGGGGGCACTACTATCTGGTAATGGTTTTGGTTGGCGGTATCTTCAATAATTCTTATAGTATCTGCGGGAGGTTCAGATATTCTCACGCTTACAGTAATATCTCTCAGCTCTACTTCCCGGCCCATCTGCTGGGAAACGGCATCGATATTTATCTGTGAGGCAGGAATCGTATATGTAACCTGGCCGGTAGTGAGTTCCAATACGGAGTCAGTCATTTCCATATTCTTGACGGTCTGGCCGTTCAGGGTGCCAATTACCACATCCGCACCATTGCTGACGGGAATGGTTACTACGGCATTATTGCCTTCCTGGGCCAGTTTTTCTTCCAATTTATTGTCATCCACAATAATATTGGTGACAGTTCTATCGCCTTCCTGGCTGGTTGTTACGGTAGCGGCGGTTACTGTTTTTCCGTTGATTAGGATGTCAACTCCATTGTTGGTCGGCTGCTCAGGGGTGGCAGGTGTTGAAGGCGTACTGCTTCCCCCGGAGCCGCCTCCTGAGCCTCCGCTGGAGGGGCGGGATGGTGTTACTGCATTGGATGGTGCTAAGGCGGGGCCGGTCCCGGCAGCATTGGTAGCGGTTACGGTAAAGGTATAGGTGGTTCCGTTGGTCAGCCCGGTAACGGTTATGGGGCCGCTGTTAACTGATGCGGTGATATTCCCAGTAGTGGAGGTCACCGTGTATCCCGTTATGGGACTGCCGCCGTCATCTACCGGTGGGGTAAAGCTTACTGTCGCCTGGCCGTTTCCAGCGGTGGCGGTTACACCGGTGGGCGCTCCTGGTACTGCTGGCGGGGGTGAATTTACAGTAAAGCTCAGGTCAAAGCTCTGGCTGACATCGTTGTCTGCAGTTACCGTCACTGTTGCTAAATAGGTGCCCGGGGCCAGCGAAGCATTGGGTTTTACTGTAAAGGTGGCGGATGGGGTGGTGTCGTTAAGGGTCTCTGCACTCAGCACACCCAGGGTAAAGTCACCTGACGCTGCTCCGCTTAAGGCTGCATGCAGGTTGGTGATATTCCCCGTGCCTATCCTGGTTACAGTCACTGTGATAGGCTCTACTGGCGTATAGCCTACTGTCTGCTCAGTAAATGTATGGGTGCCGGTTTGCGATAGAGTGATTTCATAAGTGGGCAGGGCAGTCACCGTCAGCTTGATGGATTTGCATATGCCTTCCCGGTTAGCAGTCAGGAATGTGTCCCCCATTCTTGCCAAAGTCGCGTTGCTGCCGCTGACGCTTATTACGGCCGGATCACTGGAAGTCCAACTGACGTCGTTTGCTGTGCTTAAGGTAAAGTCAGCTTGAACTGCGTTTGCTGTATCTGTGTCGGCCAAAAAAACGGGGGAAACCGAAACAAGTGCCGCATCTGTTTCATCCATTTTATAATCGGTGCTGGCATCCACATAGCCGGTAAGCCGCGGATAAAGCCCGGAAGTGAAATTCCAGATTCCTGTATCACCGCTGCTCCAGCTGGTGAAGGCAGTGGCTGTTGTCATTTGAGAGGTCAGCTTGCCCTCGGCTCTTCCCCCGCTATCAACGCCGCCTATTCCACCTACCGGGCACATCTGGTTGTCGTAATAGCAGCCTGTTACGATGGCCCAAGATTCAGCACCTCCCACCACGCCGCTGGTAGTATTATTACCAGTATCATTGACGCTTCCTATGACGTTTCCTATATTGTAGCAGTTTTTCAAAGTACCACTATATATATAACCCAATACGCCGCCCACATATTCTGAGCCGCTAACGCTGCCTGTGTTGTAGCAGTTTTCAACCTTAGCATATACTAGATCCCCTGATAGATCCTCCTTTTCATCAACTGTTGATAGCCACCCCACTACACCGCCGACAAATCGGTTACCTTTGATGTAGCTGTCTTTAACTCCCAGATTTTGGACTGTTCCATTATCCACATAACCGAACAGGCCCTGGTAATCCGAACCTGTGGCATTGATATATATCCCGCTCACCGTGTGACCGTCGCCATCAAAGGTTCCCTTGAAAGGCTGATCTATGGATTTACCTATAGGCCTCCAGGTATTTCCCGGTGAAGCCGTACCCCAGTTTGTATAGTTGGAAGTGTCCGCATTCAAAACGATATCAGCCGTCATTTGAAAATACTTTCCCTCATAACCCTGGCCATTATTGACGTTTGCCGACAGCTGTGCCAGGTCCGCAGCAGTGCTGATTTTATAGGGATCTCCTTGGCTGCCGCTGCCGCCGCTGAAGGTTGCACCAGCATTAGGAGCAGGTATTATGCCATTCCAAACTCCGGTTGCTGCTGCAACATTTGTACCCATATGCTGATTCTCCTCGCCGTCGCTTAGATTCTTAACCGATGTGGCGGGGTTTCCCATGTTGAACATCATCTGGTCTTCGACCGGTTCTTCTTCCATATCTGCTGCTTTTATATCCCCTTCAGTCAGCCTTGCCTGATAAAAACCTACTATCCGGGCTGGGTATTCCATATCAACAGCATAAACCTGCAGGTATTTGCCTGCCGCCACTCCGGCGGTAATATCAGCGCCAGATTGATAGCCGGTAATCAAATTATCCCCGGTTGTTGGGGCTGGGTCTCCCACATAAGGAGTTGCGATCTCTGCCTCAGTTATATCAACAACCAGGCTGTGGTAAATATGGCCGGTAACCGTTGCTGAAGTAGTCCCGGCTGTGTCCCCAGGGGACAAAGTTACGTCCAGCAGAGGTGCTAGCTCAGGCACGTCTGCTTTCAAGTCACCTTGTCCCGCTCCCATGACTGGTGCCAGAACAACAAACAACAGAGAGAGCATTGATATAATTGACAACAGCTTGATTTTGCTTCGTTTTGTTTTTACCATTCCATTCACGCCTCCCAAATTAAATAAAAAAAACGACCGTACTCCTGGGCCAGGAATAAAACTATTTATCAATACTCATCAAAAAACAATCTTCAAGACCCATGCGGAAACCCGACATAAAATCATAAAACACCAATCGTGAAAAAGGTAAATTTTTTTGGTTTTCCAACTTTTTTGATAGCTCCAAAAACTTTCAGGGCGATCTACCACTATTACATCCATACGCTAAGCTAGTTGGGGGAACCGGGTTATCCGCAGAGTTGATGATTAAACGGCAAAATAAATAGGCTGGCTATAACGAGATAGCTTTAGGCGGAAGTTGGTGAGCTAAGGAGATTGGAAAGGGATTTCTCGGATTAATAACTAAGGAAAGAAACTGGGTTAAGCTTAAATTCGCAGCCATGAATCTCAAAAAATCTGGCAATGTGGGCACACTAAGCCCACTGTTTTTATCTATTTAACTATGAGCAACCCAACATACATATTACTGCCGGATATTCCAGCAAACACGACTAACAATCTATTAGTGCGTTCCTTAGCGACGAATCTCGTTTAGTGACAGATTATGTTGCTATAGGTTACACCTGACGTAAGAGGCTAAAACAGGATATTGTTCTGTACGAATAGCCTGCTTAACGCTTCTAGACAGTTTTGTTGACCTTTGCAATCCATTGTGATAAGGTATTATTTGACAATTGAAAATGCTCGTGAGGGAGTAGTTGGCACACATAGTGTGTGGCAAGTCAACATACTGACTGGTTGCCAGTCTGGCTTGTCTTAAATAACGAGACTCATGTATAACTTGAATGGCTATACATGGGCTCCCCAGCGATAGGAACTTAACTCAGGTAGCAGTCAAGGTAAGCCTGAGTTTTTTCATGTTTCAATACTTGCTGTTTTGGAGGATCAAAATGAGTTTGCTGGAACTATCCCTGATCGCCGTTGGATTATCAATGGATGCCTTTGCTGTGGCTATCTGCATTGGATTATCTATGCCGCAACGAAGCATTAAAAAGGCTTTGATTGTCGGATTGTATTTTGGTTTGTTTCAAGCCTTTATGCCGCTGATTGGCTACTTTCTCGCCTCCCAATTCTCTGACCAAATTGTTGAATTTGACCATTGGATTGCCTTCATACTTCTCGCATTTATCGGCGGAAAAATGATAAAAGAGAGCTTTGCAAAAGAAGACATAGATTTTAATGAAGGGCAGGAAGTATCTTTAGGGTTCAAGACAATGTTACCCTTGGCATTAGCTACAAGCATTGATGCACTGGCGGTAGGCATCTCCTTTGCCTTTCTAAATGTGCGTATAATACCTGCTGTATCCTTAATCGGGTGCATTACTCTGCTGCTTTCCATGCTGGGCGTTCGGATAGGAAACGTTTTTGGGGCCAAGTTCAAGCAAAATGCAGAGCTATTCGGAGGGATTATTCTTATATTGATAGGCTTAAAAATTCTTCTGGAACACACGGTATTTTAAGTTTGCTCTCCTTTATCAATATGTGAAAACAACTAGTAACGATTACACGGATAGGTTAATGAACACAGGTCGAAAATGAAGGATATGAACTTTCTGAGTAAGGCTTCATCAGATGGAAATCACGGGACACGAGGTTTTTTTCGCCATACTGTCTCCTGCCATTCCTTTTCATTCTATCCTTGGAAACTGCAGAAGCACAATTTATTCTACACACCATATTAAACCCGATTAACAAGGGCTATAAGGAATCGATAGATAATTGATAATATCTTTCCAATGTCCTTTTGAGGACCTCATCTGGTTGAGCTAAAATCATATCAATCTCATGAAACTCTTTTAAGAGATAAAATGTATCTTCCACTAATATGCCTCTTTGATTTAACTGCGTTAACTGTTCGTCAGTAAAACTACGCACAAAATTTTCTTGGTCCTGTTTCGTGTAATATTCTCGATAATCGCCATAAGTCCACTGGCTGGGGTCCTCATTGGCAAGTTCCGGATAGCTTTTGGAAATGGAAATCATCATTTCCTCTGGCAGCTTCCAGGTACTCTCAATCACCTTATAATCATGATAGGAAAATTTAGAAATTTCTTCTTCCGTATATCCATGCCGCTTTAACTCCCCTTTAAAATCATAGTCAAATGCATTCAAAGACTTGGTTTCAATAACTTTTTATCATCAGATCGTATAGCTATCCCTAAATAATCTGTAAAAAAGCTTAAAGGCACATACACTGTCCCTTGATCATCAACAGCCGGACTTTCCAAAACGTACATAATGTATCCGTCTTTATATACATGAGGCGAGGCATAATGAATTTCTAAAGCAATATTATCCTGGCTTAAAACAATAGCATCTCCTTTATGTTCACAACGTAACCCCAATAAGTCGCTTGCCTCTTTAACCGACACCATTGAAATCCCGCCGATGTCAGTTATGCGTTCCGGTGGATTGGACCGGCATCCTGTTAATAATATCAATCCTATAACTAGAAGAATATACTTGTTAATCTATATATCTCACTCCCTCGGCCATCTTTATAGCTATATCTTTTTCTACCTGTCCCCTAATCATGAACATGCGGTCATCCATGGCCCATATGACGGTAACCAGAGAGTTTTTCACCACCACTGTTCCCTCATGTCCGTTTATGATAACTGTTTCAAAGGCGGAAGCGTTTTCCGTATCCAGTTGGGACCTGATGCCTTCGCTTGATTCCATATAAGTGAGCAGGGAACCTTGTGAATTTGTAAATTCGATTGTTTTGGAAATGTTCCCATCGGAAATAGAGCTGATTTTAAAACCTTCCGGTATATAGGTCGGCACATACGCTTGATTCCAGTCGATGATTATACCACCACTTTTCGAACTACCGCTGCTCTCCTTCAACTGGAAAGATGTATATTCATGCTCGATATCCATGAGAAAATTAAGTACCCTCATTCTAACTGCTTGCACAGTTACTACCGTGGCACCAAAGACGATCAGAACAATCAGCATGACTATGGCTACTTTGTTTAAGACCTGCCTAGCGCGTCTCCTCCTAGCACAATCTTTTCTTTTTTTCAAATGGGCATCCAATTGTTTAGCAAATTCCTGAATGGTCTGCTGAGAAGGCTGAAATTCTGGATTGTTGTTCAGCTTTTCCTTTTCCTCCAGGAAGATCTGGCCTTCTTTTTCTGCAGTTTCATGCATCAGTAATTTGAACAGGCTGTCTTCATATTCTTCATATAACCTGCTACGAATTTGCTCCGAGCCATTATTGGGCACGGGTATCCATCTCCTTATCCATGAGCTCTTTTGCTTTTCTCCGGGCTCTGGTCAGATATTGCCGGACACTATTTGGAGCTATTCTTAAAATTCCCGCTATCTCCCTGTCATCCATTTCCAATACGTACTTGAAATACAACAGGTTTTTATACTTTTCTGGCAGCTTTAATATAGCGTTCACCAGCACTTCTATTTTTTCCTGATAGATGATTTTTTCTTCTATGCTTTCTTCCAAGCTAGGTATCTCTTCCTGTAAGTCTAACTCTTTCCCATAATATGCATATTTACTTTGCACATCTCTATGTTTTATAAAGTTGATGGCCACGCTTCTGGAAGTATAGACAACATAAGCGGCTAATTTGCAACTATCCAGCTTTCGGATTACAGAAATCTTCTCAATTAGTCTAATAAAAGTATCGTTGACCAAATCCTCCGCATGGCCCGCATCGCGGGTGATATTATACACAGTCTTCCAAACCAGGCCATAATAATCGTGGTATAAACTAAGCATAAATGCCTTATCATTATCATTGTCCATGGATTCTATTGCCATCATAACCATATAATGTCACATCCCCGGTTATGATTATACACCCATCCCAGCGATAACAAATGATCAAAAAGAAATTTTTAGCGATAAAGTGTTGCATAGGTTATTTTAGATTGTCATTTATGTTAGAAAATCTGGAAGATATGCACAAGTACCTTTGGGTTGGACGAGACGTGCTACCGCCCCGCCCAAACAGAGTTATTTGATTTAACTAAGCAGCTTATTTATGGAGTCAACCTCTAAGGTCTGATTCAGTAATTGATTTAAGGAAGGTGATGCCGTTGATTATTTAATAGTCTTTTAAAAAATGAAAAATTTTGAAGGAGTGATTCGGAATGATAAAAAAATTGGGTAAAAGCAAGATTGCAGTATGTATATTATGTCTTACTATGCTACTGGGGACAGCTTCATTAGCCATGGCAGAAGTTGCTCCTGCTGGTAACGCCGCTACAAGTAGTATATTAGCACCCCAAGCCATTCATTATTTTGTTACCGCAACAACTTATATTAGAAGTGGACCTGGTTCGAGCTATTCTAAAGTAACCACAGTCTATGCAGGCGATATAGTATGGTTCAACCCTGAATTACCAAACTATAATAATGGGTGGACTCCGGTTTATATGGGTTCATACGAAGGATATATCCAAGATAGTTACCTTCAGGAATTTTGATAAGATAACTTTCATGCTATCTCCATGTATTACTTACCGCAATTCATTCCCCATATATGAATTCCGTTAACATATTGGGGAATGAATTGCATCATGTTTAGTCAATAGATGCTAAGATATCCTACTATACAGAAAGGAAGCGAAGTCCTTTGAACAAAATAGTGGCAACCAATAGGCTTAAACTTCTACAGTTTGTCGCAGTATTAGCAGTTCTGGCACTCCTGATAACTGGATGCGACCATCCTTACAAGAATAACGAACCTTCCCTCAGTGCTGGTGCTTTCACTCCGGATAAGACGCCTATCGTAAGGTCGGAAAACAAAAATTTCTCATCCACAGATGAAAACAGAATAACAGATGCAAAGGAAGAGGTATCTCTCACCCCACACCCAGCTGCACCAAAAGAAGACTATAAGCTTGTACCGGATACATACACTGCTGCTAAGACGCCTTCTGCAAGTCCTGATAACATTAATTCCTTATCCACGAATGAAAGCAAGAATGACGTGCTTCCCTTGACTATTGATGCAGAGTCTTCAGACAAAATGACTTTTATAAGTCCAGATGATATAAAATACTTATCCACAGATGAAGCGCAAATGATGAAAACCATCGAAAAACTAACGCTTGCCATTAGACCTATTGGGTCAAAAGAAGAAAAAGCAGCCTGCGTTTATTTAAAGTCAGAACTGGAGACCTACGGCTATCAAACCGAAATCCAGGAATTTCCCTACATCATTCAAAGCCTCAAGCTCAAGAACACTCCTTTTCAAACGGGCAAATTTTTTGACTTCGACATTGTCCAGCCGGATGGAGTCAGTCAGAATTTAATCGCAGTAAAAAAACCGACTAATAAGGATGGTAAAGATATCATCATTGTAAGCGCCCACTATGATAGCACTTTTCATACCACCGGCGCTATAGACAACGCCTCCGGGGTGGCAGTGCTAATGGAAGTGGCACGGAACATAGCAAGCTTCCCTAGCAATATCGAGGTACGTTTTTTATTATGCGGAGGAGAAGAGAATTACCTGTATGGATCCCGCTACTATGTAAACAGCTTAAGCGAAAATGATCGTCAGCATATTATCGCTGTAATAAATCTGGATTGCATTGGGGAGGAGGGCGTCAACCCAGTCATTTTAGGAACCAGTAACGGCAAGGAAAATGCAGCTACCAAGTTATTCGCGGATTATGATATGCAGATTGAAAGGGGCCCCATGAGCGATTATTATTCTTTTGAAAAGGCAGGCATTCCCGCCCTGACCATTGCGCAATATCCGGTTATGGTCGGAACCGGGCAACCATTGCCGGACGATATTGCCCGCATAGACAAAGCAAAATTAAAAGCAGTAGCCGACATGGTTGCCAAGGTGCTGCTAGAAAAAATGTGCCACAAGATGTAAATTAGTGTGCTTTGGCTATTCCGTCTGTTAAGATGGAGGAGCCTGCTGGATTTAAAAGAGGCGGATATTCAAAACTGCTATCCGTCTCTTATATGGCTATAAACTTATTTTCACATAATCAGCATATACAAACACTTTAATAATCCTCGCAAACATGCTGCTATACGATTAATTGGCGAAATACTGTTTTAAGGTATCGGCAGAAGTACCGGCTTTGACCTATGCAGAAAAAATGATCACAATTAAACTGATTCTCCTGCCCAGGCAATTTGGGGGATGATATATTGATTGAAGGTTATGGAATATAATTTATTACTGGCAATCTAACATGTCCATCCCTCCATAGTTGCCATGCTTTGATATAAGGATATAAATTACATTATTTGGCTAGTTTTTTTGTTGACGATGATGTTATTATCCAGATGTGCGGATAATAAAAATCCTATCGCAATACCCGATGCCTCATTACCTGAAAGCACAATTAACGGTAATGTAGCACAAGCGCCAACTGAACCGTCAACAGATGCCAACAAAACTTTAAATAGTGATTTGGTAAGCCTGCTTAAGCAGGATAATCTCAAGGTATCAGAAGATCTCATTACACAATTTTATAAATATTATCGTATCAATAACTTTGAACTGTCCCTGCTGCCCGCTTTTAATACACCGGAACAAATGGATTGGGATCAGTTTACGCATTTTATCTACCGAGGATTTGTTCATAGCAATCCTGAGGATGTATTTACCAAAGAAAATTTTGCCCAAACGGTCAACAGGTATTTTGGACCAATAGACTATACAGATCGAGACTCCTTATATCTTACCTATGAAAACGGTATTTATACCAGAAAGCCAGGCGATGAACCGGGAGGCGCATATTATCGTCTCACGAATATTTCAAAAGACGCAGATGGCATCTATACGGCGGTATTTGATGGTTTATTCTTCGGGGAATTGGAATACTCCGACCTCTATGAAGAAGCCTCCCCAAATATAAGGGCTATCAGAGACACAGCTGGCACAAAAGAAGCCATGTGCGAATGTCAACCAAAAAGAGGACCACTCTGCTAATAAAAAACTGAGCCACTAATGCTAGTTTAAAAGTGAGCCACTTTGCTCACTGTCTGGATTCTAATACAGCTTCACAGTTCAATTATCCTTGACTCTCACCACCTTTTGTTTCTAATTGGTGTTTTTTTAGCCTCTGTTCTAACCGGTAAGACGATCCGTTCATATCCAGAATATGAGCTCGGTGGGTTAATCGATCTACCAGGGCGGCTGTTAACATAGTATCTGGAAATATCTCCGTCCAACGCGAGAATTCTAGGTTCGTAGTAATGATGACGCTTCCCCGTTCATTGCGCTCTGATAGTACATGAAACAGGAGTTCTGCTTGGTTGCGGGTAAAGCTTAGATAAGAGAGTTCATCAAGGATCAGTAAATCCAGTTTGGCAATGCTCTTTTGCAGTTTTAATAAGTTTTGGTCATGCTGAGCTTCGGTTAGTTCAGCCACCAGGTTAGCAGCGGTGTAAAATCGCACCTTAAATCCGTAACTGCACATGCGTCTGCCTAAGCCAATGGCCAGATGAGTTTTACCATTACCAGGATTGCCAATCATAATCACGTTTTCACGGTGCTTTACAAATTCACCGGTGGCTAATTGCCATATCAGAGCA
>Ga0079305_1000913_pt1 | contig 48939 bp, 46 predicted proteins | sample LMS_cellobiose_e_FD_79183 | JGI IMG/M metagenome (GOLD analysis project Ga0079305, IMG submission 79183) | Rumen-fistulated moose microbial communities from Alaska, USA - LMS_cellobiose_enrichment | ecosystem: Host-associated > Mammals > Digestive system > Stomach > Rumen fluid ...
GGGCGAGCTGCTGATCACCATCAACAAGTCCAAACCCGAGAAGGATCCGCGCGACATCGCTGCGGCGATCGCGGCGCCGGCGGGAGAGCGCTACCCCGCATGCCAGCTCTGCGTGGAGAACGAGGGCTATGCGGGTCGCGGCGCCGCGCATGCGATGGGCGAGCATCCCGCCCGCCAGAACCTGCGCATCGTGCCCCTCTCGCTTGCAAACGAGCGCTGGGGTTTCCAGTACAGCCCGTATGCGTATTACCGCGAGCACTGCATCGCCATGAGCGCGGAGCACCGCCCCATGCACATCGACCGCGCGGCATTCGCCTGCCTGATCGAGTTCGTCACGCGCTTCCCGCACTATTTCATCGGCTCCAATGCCGACCTTCCCATCGTGGGCGGTTCGATTCTGTCGCACGATCATTTCCAGGGCGGTCTGTTCGAGTTCCCCATGATGCGCGCCGAGGCGGCGGAGACGTTCGAGATGCGCTCGTATCCGCAGGTCGAAGCCTCGGTCATCAGGTGGCCGCTCTCGGTGCTGCGGCTGAGAAGCGCCGACGCCTCCGAGCTGCTCGATGCCTCCTGCCATGTGCTCGAGGCCTGGCGCACGTGGAACGACGCGCACGTGGGCGTGCAGGCGTTCACGGGCGACACGCCCCATAACACCATCACGCCCATCTGCCGCAAGGTGGGGGAGAGCTTCGTCATGGACCTCGCCTTGCGCTGCAACATCACGAGCGACGAGCATCCGCTGGGCGTGTTCCATCCGCACGAGGACAAGTGGCATGTGAAGAAGGAGAACATCGGCCTCATCGAGGTCATGGGCTTGGCGATACTTCCGCCGCGTCTGGAAGCCGAGCTCGATGCCGGGCGCCTCACGCATGCGGAGATCGGCCGCGTGTTCGCGGGCGTGCTCGAGGATGCGGGCGTCTTCAAGTGGGATGCGGCGGGTCGCGCCGCCCAGCGAAGGTTCATCGAAAGCCTGTAGGGAGTCCATCAGCGCCGCGCGATCCTTCCGCGTGCGAGGGCGGCGAGGCAGAAGGCGTAGAGCGCAAGCGCGGTCAGACAGATGCCGCTGAGGTAGAACGTCGCGTTGTACACCTCGTCGAAGCGGCCCCAGAGCACGGCGATGAGGCTCGCCGTGAAGCAGGCGGGCAGGAGCGCCGCGCGCAGGACGCGCTGTGCGTACCAGCGCGTGCGCACGAGCGCATATGCTGCCAGTCCGACGATGCTCGCCGCCGCGCCGATGAGCAGCCACGCGTTGTACACGAGGCGCGGGAGCGTGATCACGCCCGCATCGGCGATCTGCCCGTAGAGCAGCACGTCATCGGGAGCTCCCGGGTAGTAGAGCACCGCGCGTATCTGCTCCGCTGCGCCGAGCACGGCGACGCGCGTCCCAGCCGACCCGGTGAGCTGGCTCCAGCGTGTGGTGTAGCAGCTGATGTACGTCACCCCCGCATCTTCATCGATATCCCAGCCTGCGACGCCGTGCGCGGACACCGCCGCGATCGTGCCATCGGAGAGCGCCTCGACGCGTATGGACCCCTCATCGAAAGGGAGGGCGATGGGGCTCGTGAGATGCACGATCGCGAGCACGGCCACGATCACGCCGGCGAGAAACCCGAGCACGACATTGGCTACGGTGCGCTTCCTGAGCAGCGCGCCTGCGAGCTCGATGCCGCTCAGGGCGATGGCATCGGTCTCTGCGGGCGCCACGGGATCGACGATCCGCTCGCCCCGCATGAGCTCCGCGATGCTCACGCCGAGGGTGTTCGAGAGCGCCTCGAGGTTGTCGATGCCGGGCATGCCGTGGCCGGTTTCCCAGCGCGATACGGCTTTGTCGGACACGAGCAGGCACTCTGCGAGCTGCCGCTGCGTGAGGTCCTGCTCCTTGCGAAGATCTGCTATGAATTGTCCAGTTCTGCGTGCGTCCATGTGGCACCTCCTGCTCCTACCCTAGCGCATCGCGTTCCGAACCGTCACCCTATGCTTCGTGGAATCGCTTCGTTTCGCGTCTTCATGCCGTGCGCTCCATCCATCCGTAATTGCAGATCCATCACGCCGTTCAAAGTTAACTAATATATACTTATGCTTCGTATGCAAACTGCGGATGAGGGAGGAGGGAGCATGGGAGGACATGATGTTCTGACGGTCTGTCACGCCGGGCTGCCGCTTGCGGGCTGCACGCTGGGCGAGTCGGCGCTCTGCCACCGCTTCGCCGAATCCTTCGTGCGCTGCTGTGCGGGCGTGATCATGGGCGTCAAGCCCCTCGCTCTCTTTTCGTATCGGTTCTGCGGGGCCTGCCGGCGGGATGCGTGCGCATCTCGACGCGCGTGCGCCGCCGTGTTCTCCGCCTACGCCCGCGCGCTGGGCGCGCACGGCATCAAGCTCGTTCCGCTCTTCATGAGCGGGGAGCGCGCTATGCTCATCGCGTGGCGCGAGGATCTCGTGTCCGAGATGCTCGGCGATGACGACAACAGGGCATTTCTTACCGAGACGGGCTTCGATGCCTCAGATGCCCCCGTGTTCATGGTGCAGGTCCGCAGACGCCTCATGAACTTCTATCGCTCCCAATCCCGCGCGCTCGCGGCGCGCTTCCCCCACGAGCTCGGGCTTGTCTTCGGGTACCCCCTCGAAGACGTGATCGGGTTCATGCGCGGAGGCCAAGCTACCTGCTGCGGCGCGTGGAAGGCCTATGGCGACAAGCGCATCGCCCAAGAGCGATTTGCCCGTGTCGCCGCCTTTGAGGAGCAGTGCAGGTGCAGGTATCGCAGCGGCATGCCGCTGGGCGAGCTGCTCGCCTGCTCTCCGTGACGGTTCCGAATGGAAACGCAGAAGATAGACCCGGCAGTCCTCTTGACCGATCGATCTGCAAAACGGCCCACTTTTGGCGATATTGTGCGCGAAAAGGGTGTCATGTGGCCATCGCAGCTTGCCTGCCTTTGCATTTACGCAGGTCAGCGGAGGGCGGGTATAGCTCTTGATGGCGATTCAGCACCCCTTTCGCGCACAATATCGCCAAAAGTGGGCGATTATTTGGAAAAGCCATGCATCGAACGGTGCACGCGGGTTTCACACGGGACAGCGGAATGCGCAAGTCCGTGTCCTATCGGTCGTGTACGCACGTGGACCTCGATGTTCGTGGGCGGGAGCGCGCCGTCACGTCAGGGCGAGCAGCGCGCCCACGAGCTGCTTGGTGACGGCATAGGTGCCGGGGGTCTTGCTTTCGCGCGGGCCGGCGATGTTGAGCGTGATGCCGCGCTCGAGCTCATCCACCCAGCTGCGGGCCGCATCAAGATCCGCCATACCGCGCACCACAAGGCAGGGACGTCCGTAATCCTGCGCAAAACGCACGGTCATCTCGGTACCGCTTCGGGGTTCTATGCCCGTCGGCGCCACGATGAGCGTGGCGTGGCTGTCGCGCACATTCAAGGCCGTGCGTTCCACATAGCCGTCTGCGGCACCCTCCTTGAGCTCGGGATACGCGGCGAGCAGGCCGGGCGGTTCGGGCAGGTCCTCGGCGAGTCCTCCGGGCGGGCACCAACCGCAGATGGGGATGCCCGCCTCGCGCGCGGCATCCAAACCGCCGCGATCGGCCCCGGTCTGTCCGCCGGAGCGGATGGCGGCGATGCGGCGGATCGCGCATGCGATCTCGGCCATCTCGGCCTGCTGCTCGGCGATGGTCGCGGCATCGATCGGGTCGGCCTTCTGCGCGATCTCCCACTGCGCCCGGGTGATCTTGGCAACCTGTTCGGTCACCGTATCGCCCAGCAGATCGCGCGGGCGGTCCTTGATGGTGCGTTCGTATGCAAGCCCGGTCTTCTCCATAACGCGCCAGCTCTGGCGGTTGAAGTCGAAGCAGCTCGCCCAGAGGGCGTTCAGACGCAGGTCGACGAAGGCATGGCGTTGAATAGCGCGCACGGCCTCGGGCATATAGCCCTTGCCCCAGAAGGGCTTTGCGATCCAGTAGCCGAGCTCGCCCTCGTCCGATCCGATGGCGAGGTTGGACGCGGCTCCGATATGGATGCTGATGGATCCCACGGCTTCGTCGGCAACCGCGCGGTCCTTGATGACGATGGCATACGTCTCGGGCACCATCAGGATGCGCTCGAGGACGTCGCGGCTCGCATCGATGCTGTCGTGGGGAGGAAACCCCGCAGCAAGGCCGATATCGGGATCGGAGGAATAGGCGAAGAGAGCTTCGGCATCCGTCATGTTCCAGGGGCGCAGGATGAGCCGTTCGGTTTCGAGCGTGCAGGGCCGCATCATGGGAATCCTTTCGTCACAGGGCATGGAAGGCGGGTTGCATGCGGTCGTAGGTCACGATATGGGAGAAGCCCAACGCGCGGAGCCGATCGTACACCTCGGGAACATGCGTGCCGAGATGGGACGGCGCGTGACTGTCGGAACCCACGGTGACGATGGTGCCGCCGAGGTCGCGATAGAGCTCGATGATGTCGGTCGAGGGCGTGAGGTCGCCGAGCGCATAGCGGAAGCACGAGGTGTTGACCTCGATGCCCTTCCCGTCTTCGATGACGCGCTCTAGAATCGCCGCGATTATGTCGCGATTCTTCTCGGTGGGGTAGGAGCCTGCGGGGTCGTAGCGCCTGATGTGGTCGAGATGCGCGAGCACGCTGTAGTCACGGTAGCCGCAGACGCACCGATAGAGCTCCTCGTAGTACGCGTCGTTGTACTCCTTCTGCGTGCGGCCCTCCGTGAAGGGGTTGTGCGGGTACCAGAACTCGATGTCGCGCACCTGGTGGATGGACAGCAGCACGAAGTCGAGCGGCCATGCGGCGAAGAGCTGTTCATACGCGCCTAGGCGATGGCTCTGGACGCCGAACTCGAGGCCCGCACGCAGCCTGATGCGGCCGGCATAGGCCTCGGCAAGCTCCGCGATGCGGGCGAAATAGCGGGGATAGTCCACGTTGACCGCGATGTCGCCATCGTAGTTGATTCGCGGGTTGGGGCAGTCCCATTCGTCTTTGACGCCGTAATCGACGTGATCGGTGAAGGCGAGCTCCTCGATGCCGAGCGCGACGGCATCGCGCACGACGTCCTCCATGGGATAGACGGAGTCGTCCGAGAACGCGGTGTGCACGTGGTAGTCGAAGTACATGGGACGTCCCGCTCCTATTCCAGCTCGAAGGCGCCCGTATAGAGCTGATAGTACGTGCCCTTGGCCGCGATCAGCTGGTCGTGCGTGCCGCGCTCGATGATGCGCCCATGGTCGAGGACGATGATCACGTCGGAGTTGCGCACGGTGGAGAGGCGGTGCGCGATGACGAACGTCGTGCGGCCCGCCATGAGGGCGTCCATGCCGCGCTGCACGATCTGCTCGGTGCGCGTGTCGATGGAGCTCGTCGCCTCGTCCAAGATCATGACGGGCGGGTCGGCCACCGCGGCGCGCGCGATGGACAGCAGCTGGCGCTGGCCCTGCGAGAGCGACGCGGCGTTATCGCGCAGCATGGTCTGGTAGCCGTCGGGCAGGCGGCGGATGAAGCTGTCGGCGCCGGCGAGCTTGGCCGCGGCGATGCACTCATCGTCGGTGGCCTCGAGGCGCCCATAGCGGATGTTGTCCATCACGGTGCCGGTGAACAGGTTGGTATCTTGGAGCACCATGCCGAGCGCCCGGCGCAGGTCGGGCTTCTTGATCTTCTCGATATTGATGCCGTCGTAGCGGATCTTGCCCTTCTCGATATCGTAGAAGCGGTTGAGCAGGTTGGTGATGGTGGTCTTGCCCGCGCCCGTGGCGCCCACGAAGGCCACCTTCTGGCCGGGTTTGGCGTAGAGCGAGATGTCGTGGAGCACCGTGTGGCCGGGCGTGTAGGCGAAGTCCACGTGCTCGAGTACGATATCGCCCGCGAGCGGCGTGTAGGTGACGGAGCCGTCGGCGCGGTGGGGATGCTGCCATGCCCACTGGCCGGTATCCTCGTGCACGGGCACGATCTCGCCGCCGACGGTCTTGCTGCGATGCAGCTCGACGTAGCCCTCGTCGTGCTCTACGGGCTCGTCGATGAGCGAGAAGATGCGCTCGGCTCCTGCGAGGCCCATCACGATGAAGTTGATCTGACCCGAGATCTGGCCGATGGAACCGGCGAAACGCTTGGTGAGGTTGAGGAACGGCACCACGATGTCGATGGACAGCGCCAGCCCCGAGATGGCGAGGTTGGGAACGCCTGCCGTGAGCATGATGCCGCCGGCGAGCGCCACCACGACGTAGGCGAGGTTGCCGAGGTTCATGAGCACGGGGCCGAGGATGTTGGAATACACGTTGGCCTGGCGTGCCGCTTCGCGGAGCTCCTCGTTGAGCGTATCGAAGGCCGCCTCGGTCTCGGCCTCGTGCGTGAAGACCTTGATGACCTTCTGGCCCGTCATGGCCTCTTCGACGAAACCCTCGCCGGCGGCGAGGTTGCGCTGCTGCGCAAGGAAGAAGTGCGCGCTCCTGCCGCCCAGGATACGGGTGAGCCACGTCATGAGCGCCACCATGACGAGCACCACGAGCGCAAGCCATACCGAATACCAGATCATGATGGCGAGCACCGACCCCATGGCGAGCGCCATCGTGAGCACGTTAGGCAAAGCCTGGCTGATGAGCTGGCGGATGGTGTCGACGTCGTTGGTGTAGTAGCTCATGACATCGCCATGTTTGTTGCGGTCGAAGTAGGAGATGGGCAGGCCCTCCATGTGTTCGAACATCGTGTTGCGCAGATTCATGAGCGTGCCCTGGGTGATGATGGCGCCCAGCTGCTCGCGCACGGCCACGAGCACGATCGAGATCGCATAGATCGCGACGAGGCGTCCCGCGATGCCGCCGATGAGCGGCGCAGCCGCAGCCCAATCGCCCGACTGCCAGTATTCGCCCACCACGGCGAGCGATTCTTGAAGGAAGATGGAGGGCAGGGACTGCAGGATCGCCGGGACGACGATGCAGATGATGAACAGCGGCAACAGCACCGGATAGAACTTGAACACCATGCCGAGGATGCGCCTGAGCGCGGCGGCGGGATTCTGCGCCCCCTTGGAGCGCACCGCCCGGCTCGACATGGGCTGATGCTCGTCGACATGCTGCGAGGTGGTGTGCGACTTCTCTTCGAGCGCCATTATGCATCGACCTCCTCGGGCGTCGCCGTGCCATCCAAGGCGATCGCCGCCATCGTGTCATCGTGGGATTGCTTGTTCTGCGAGGTGTAGGTCTCGCGGTAGATGGTGGATGTGCGCAGCAGCTCGTCGTGGGTGCCCACGGCCGAGATGCGCCCGCCGTCCATGACGATGATGCGGTCGGCATCCTCCACCGAGCTCGTGCGCTGGGCGATGATGAGCTTGGTGGTGGAGGGTATGAACTGCTTGAAGCCCGCGCGGATGAGGCGGTCGGTCTTGGTGTCCACCGCCGAGGTGGAGTCGTCGAGGATGAGGATCTTCGGGCTCTTGAGCAGGGCGCGCGCAATGCACAGGCGCTGCTTCTGGCCTCCCGAGACGTTGGTGCCGCCCTGCTCGATATAGGTGTCGTAGCCGTCGGGGAGCTGGCGGATGAACTCGTCCGCCTGGGCGAGCCTGCAGGCCTCGATCATCTCATCGTCCGTGGCGTCCTTCTTGCCCCAGCGCAGGTTGTCTTTGATGGTGCCCGAGAAGAGCACGTTGCGCTGCAGGACCACGGCAACCTGATTGCGCAGGGTGTCGAGGTCGTAGCTGCGCACGTCGACGCCGCCCACGCGCACGCTGCCCTCGGTGGCGTCGTAGAGGCGGCTGATGAGCTGGATGAGGGTGGTCTTCGACGAGCCGGTGCCGCCGATGATGCCGATGACCTCGCCGCTCTCGATATGCAGATCGATGCTTTCAAGGGCGTGCTCGCCCGAGTTGGAGCCGTACTTGAAGCTCACGTTGTCGAAGTCGATGGATCCGTCGGCAACCTCGAAGAGGGGGTTCTCCGGGTTGGCGAGGTCGCTCTTCTCCTCGAGCACCTCCACGATGCGTCGCGCGCTCTCCTCGCTCATGGTGAGCATGACGAAGATCATCGAGAGCATGTTGAGGCTCATGAGGATGGAGAAGCCGTAGGTGATGAGCGCTGAGAGCTGCCCGAGGGCGAGCTCGGCGCCCTGGCTGGATATGATGGCGTGGCTGCCGAAGTAGATGACGAACACGTAGACCACGTTGATGGCGAGCTGCATGACGGGCATGTTCCAGGCGAGCAGGCGCTCGGCGTGCAAAAAGTCGCGATAGAGATTTTCGGAGGAAGCGTCGAACTTCTTCTTCTCATAGCTCTCGCGCACGAAGGCCTTCACCACGCGGATGCCCTTGATGTTCTCTTCCACGGTGTCGTTGAGGGCGTCGTATTTGCGGAACAGGCGGCGGAAGATGGGCATGACGTAGAGCGCGATGCCAAAGAGGAAGCCTCCCAGCAGGATGGATACCACCACATAGACCACAGCGATCATACCGCCCGTGATGAAGGCCATGATGATGGCGAAGACCAGCAGCAGCGGGCTGCGGATGGCCGTGCGGATGAGCTGCATGAAAGCCATCTGGACGTAGGCGACGTCGGTGGTGAGGCGCGTCACGAGCGAGCTCGTTGAGAAGCGGTCGATGTTGCCGAACGAGAAGGTCTGGATGGTGCGGAACATGTCGCGGCGGAGGTTCTTGGCGAGGCCCGTGGAAGCATTCGCGCAGGTGATGCCCGCGATGGTGCCGCAAGCCAAGCTTACGAGCGCGAGCACCACGAGAATCGTGGAGTAGCGCGCGATCGCCGACATGCCCTGACCCTCGTTGAGCGCGTTGATGAGCAGCGCCGTGATGAAGGGGATGGCGCACTCGATGATGACCTCGCCCGTTACGAGCAGGGGTGTGAGGATGGTGTCGCGCCGGTACTCGCGGATGCTCCTGGCGATGCGGCGCGCGATTTGGATGAGGGTGAAATGCGCGAGGGTCTTCCCGTGGTTCTTCTCCGCCATCGCCTACACCTCCTTTCCCGTGTTGCGGACGCCCTGCCCGGTCGCCGTCTCGCGTTCCCGGGCATCGATCTCGGCCCAATGCGCGGCGAGCCGGGAGATCATGTCGGAGAGCTGCTCGACCTCATCGTCCGAAAGGCAGGCGAAGGCCTCCTCTTCGAAGCGGAGCTTGGCGGAGATGATCTCGGCCGCCTTGTCGGCGCCGGCCTGCGTGAGCTCGATGTCGAGCGAGCGGCCGTCCGACGCGGAGCGCGTGCGGATGATCAGGCCCTCAGCCTCGAGCTTGGCGATGACCTCGGAGAGCGCCGCCGAGGTCACGCAGGACTGCTTGGCGAGATCGCTTTGGGCCATGTGGCCGTCGTTTTGGAAGAGCACGGCGAGGATGTGCTGCTTGCCGTTGCGTCCTCCCGCGTGAACATGCAGGAAGTGGCCGAAGTAGCCGAGGTCATGGAGAAGTCGCCGCGCGGCGGTGCTGCCCGCGAGCGACGCGCGCAGTTCGGTGTCTGTCATAGCGTCCCTTATCCGTATGTTTCTCTAATGCAGCTCACAACTTTCCGCCTTGGTTCAGAAAATGTCAAGGTACCTAAATAAAAAATGCGCATGCATGATGGGGGCGGTGCGGAAGGAGGGTACGACGCGGGAGGGCGATCGGCCCCGGAGCCGCGCATCCACGCCCCTACAGCTGCTGTTCGAGCGCCCAGACTACGGCGTCGGGCCGCTGACGGGGGATGGAATGGCCGCATTCGGGCACTACGACGAGGCGCGCCTGCGGGATAGCTTTGAAGATGGCGACGGTCTCGTCGTCGCGGATGCAGTCGAATTCACCCACCATGACGGTGACGGGGCAGGAGATCGCCGCGAGGGATGCGGCGTCGATGTGCGGCTCGTCGAGCATGAGCTGCAGCAGCTCGCTCGCGAGGCGCGCCTCTTCGGCGGAGGGCAGCAGCGTGGGATCGATGGCGTCGCTCAGCTCGCCTTCATCCATGAACGCCGACCAGGCGCGGTTCGTGCGCGCGGAGCCCTCGACATCCCATGCGGGATCGTCCACCACGCCCTCGGGCGTGAGGTTCGCGCCGCCTGCGACGAGGGAGATGACGCGCTCGGCATGGTCGCGCGCAAGCAGCAGCGCCTCGATGCCGCCGTCGGAGTGCCCGAGCACGTGCACGCGCCCCACGTTCAAGGCGTCGAGCACGCGCACGGCATCCTCGGCGAGCAGCTCGTAGGAGAGCGGGAGCGTTCCGCGCGTGGACTGTCCCTGCGCGCGGGCGTCGAAGGCGATGACGCAGAGGCCCTTCTCGCACAGGTCCTCGATCACGGCTGCGTAGGTTGCGTGGCTCCCGCCGTTGCCGTGCAGGACGAGCACGGCGTCTTGGGCGAGCAGCTCGTCGAGCGCGGCGTCCTCGGGCCCGTAGACGAAGGTCGCGAGCAGGGCGCCGTCCGGCATGGCGATGCGCCGCGCAGCATGCAGCGGCGCGGCAGGATGCGCATAGACCGCGGTGCGATAGGGGACGGGCATGCGCGGCAGCATGGCTACTTCCTCTGGCTCTCGTGCTTCTCGAAGAAGTCGAAGCGGGGCGGCAGCTCGCAGATGGCGTGGTTCTCTGCGTCCATGCCCGCACCCGCCGCGATCTCGGGCAGGCTCTCGAACGCATGCTTCCATGAGAAGAACGCCGAATGCGGGATGTTCAGAAGCTCGGCGATGCGCTCGCAGCCGGCGGGCACCGCGGGGTGCATGAGCAGCGTGAGCGTGCGCAGGCAGCGGAAGGCGTCGGCGAGGGCTTGGCGATACGCCGCATCGTCGCCCTTAGCCGCCTTGGAGGCGTCGTCCCAGCGCCGGTTGGCCTCGCGCCCGAAGTCCTCGGCGATTCCGAGCGCCTCATGCGCGTTGAACGCATGGGCGGCCCGCTCGAAGGCGAGCGTTGCCGCGTTGCAGAGCTCGATGCAGGAGTCGGAAGGCGCCTCGACGGGCAGCCGGCAGCTGCAGGCGCGTGCCGCGCCGTAGAAGCAGCTGCGTGCGAGGCGGTTGAAGATGTTGGTGAGAAACGCGCTTTCCTTGAGGGCGGGGTCCACCACGCGCGGATCGTCTTTCACCATGACCTCCGCACCCGTGGCCTTGTCGACGCGCGAGACGCTCGTGTCGAACGCCTTGGGCGAGAAGCTCACGGCGCGCGCGTCGAGTCCGAGCGAGAGCCAATGCGCGCGCAGCTGCTCGGCGGTGTAGCGTTCGAGCAGCTCGGCGGCCATGGGAGGCTTGATGGCGCCCGAGCTCGACGCCTTCTTGTTCATGAAGAGGATGTGGTGGTTGGCGACGGGCGTGTCTTGGAAGAGGCCCCAGTCGAGCGCATCCCACAGGGCAGGTTGCGCCACGCAGTAGAAGTAGATGTTGTCCTGTCCGATGAACTGGTACACGCGCGCGTCGTCGGCGCACCACCAGTCGCGCCAGTCGGTGGAGGAGTAGCGCCCGGGCGCGGCCTCGGCGAGGACGGTCTGCGTGAACGAGATGGGCGCCCAGAGGCTCTCGGGCCATACCCACACGGTGAGACCGCTCACGTCCTCGAGGTCGGGAGCGGGCACGCCCCAGTCGATGTTGCCCGTGATGCGGAACGGCAGCAGCGTCTTGCCCGTGCGGAAGCGGATGCCCGCAGCCTCGAGCACCCCGCGCGCGCGGTCGCGATCCTCCCAGTCCTCGAAGGCGACCGAGAACGACGACTGGTTGCCCTGGGGCTCGCTCAGCGTATGGGCGGGAAGCGTGGCCGCCGCCTCGTCGAAGGCAGCGCGGTAGCCGTTCTGGATGTAGATGACCGGATCGACGAGCGATTCGCGCACCGTCTTCGTCACGATGTCGCGCACCTGCGGGTCTGCGTCCCACGCATCGGCGAGCTCTTCGAGCTGTTCGCGGAATGCGGGCAGCTCGAAATACCAGTTGTCGACGGGGCGCAGCTCGGGTGCGGTGCCGGTGAGCTGCGATACGGGGGCGATGAGCTCCTCGGGATCGAACTGGTGGCCCAGATCGCACTCGTCCGCATAGGCCTTCTCGCTCTTGCAGCCGCGCACGGGGCAGCGGCCCTGCACCTGGCGGCCGTTGAGGAACTGGTTCGCCTGCACGTCGAAGAACTGGCGCGTGGAGCGCTTCTTGAGGTAGCCGCGCTCATGCAGCCGGCGGATGAGCTCATCGGAGAGCTGGGCGTGGCACGAGCGCGCAGGCTCCAAGCCCGAGCCCGCGAAGAGGTCGAGCGAGATTCCGTAGGCGTCGAGCGCCTCCTTCTGGAGGTCGTGGTTGGCGCGCACGTAATCCTCGATCGTGCCCGCATAGCCTTCGTCGGCGACCAGCTTGCGGTAGCCCTCCATGATGGGCGATCCGTAGCAGTCGGTGCCCGAGACGAAGATCACGTTCTGCGCGCCGATACGGTCGCGCAGAAAGCGCGCGAAGAAGTCCGCCGGCACGAACACACCGCCGATATGGCCGAAATGCAGGCTCTTGTTGCCATAGGGCATGCCGCCGGTGAGTACGGCGCGCTTGGGGAACGTGGGACGGGTCATGACGTGTCTGCCTTCCAAGGACGGGATGCGTGTCCATTATGTCGAAAACGCTCTTTCGATTGTCAGATTATCCCACAACGCGCGCCCGTGGTGCTATCCTTGCGCAAGTTGCCGTAGTGAAGATGCAGGCAAGCTGCATCTGCGATAGGAGACGATGAACATGCCCGAGCTTACGCTCTATGTAACCACCTGGTGCCCCTTCTGCCGGAGAGTCCTGCGTTTTATGGACGAGCACGGCATCGAGCTCGATGTGCGCACGATCGATACGAACGACGACGACCGCGCCTACCTGCTCGAGCATGGCGGCAAGACGCAGGTTCCGTGCCTCTTCATCGACGGATCCCCGCTCTATGAGTCCGCCGATATCATCGCGTACCTCGCGAAGACCTTCGGATAGGATACGCCCGTGACGCCCCTGCTACTGCATGCCTGCTGCGGGCCGTGCTCGCTCGAGCCGGTGCACGAGCTCATCAGGGAGGGGTTCGCGCCCACCATCTGCTGGACCAACCCCAACATCGCGCCGCGCGCCGAGCACGACAAGCGCTTGGACACGCTCATGGCGTGGGCGCGCGATATCGCTCATCTCGAGGTCATCGTGGCGGGAGACGATCGCGATGCGTGGGAGCGGACGGTCGCGCCCTGCGGGTTCGATCGCGCGCGCCGCTGCCGCGCCTGCTACGCGCTCCGCCTCGAGGAAGCCTGCCGCGTGGCGGTGGAGCACGGCTTCGCGCACATCTCCACCACGCTCGCCGTGTCGCCCTACCAGCTGTTCGAGACCTGCTCCGACGAGCTCGCGCGCCTGGCGGGCGCATACGGCCTCACGCCGGTGGTCCGCGATTTCAGGCCGCTCTATCCCGAGGCAACCCGCGAGTCCCGCGAGCTGGGGATGTACCGGCAGAACTACTGCGGCTGCCGCTTCTCCGCCGTCGAGGCGAGCGTCGAGCGCCAGCATGCTCGCGATGCCCGCAAGGCTGCGCGCGTCACGGGCCACGTCGGATAGGACGCTCCGATGGGGACACTCGCCGATTGGGGCGCGGGCTGTTGGAATAAGGCGATTTGGTACCACGTCCGAGGAAGCAGGGTTTCCTGCCGCATACCTGACAGGGCGAGAAAACCCGCACGTCTCTGACCTGCGATTCTCTGCTCTGTGCCGCACAAGCTCGAGACGTATGCGGCAAAGCGGCGGACACGCTCCGCTGCGTTCGCGCGAACACCAAGGTCCGTGCACGATCACCAAGGCGGTGTTCGTGAACACCGCCTTGGTGATCGTGCACGGACCTTGGTGTTCGTCTCTGCGGGAACGGGGCCTTGCCGTCCACCCCGTTGGTACGGCGTGGGCATGTGGTACCAAATGGGCTTATATCAGAAACCCTTGGAATAAGGCGATTTGGTACCATGGCGGTTAGAAGGGAAGGGCCAACACGGATGGTACAGGCGAGCAGCATGGACATCGAATTCAAAGAAGGCATCGCCGAGAAGGACGCCGCGCTTGTATGCGCCTGGTCCAACGGAAGAGGCCGGGCATTTCATGAGCAATGGGTTGGATCCGAAGTGCCGTACCCTTTGACGCAAAGCAGCTTGAGGAGCTTTGAGCGCATCTACTCGATGTACCTCGGCGATGAATTTCTCGGCATCATACAGCAGATGAACATCGAAGCCCACAGCATGCATCTGGGAAGGTTCGTGATCAACCCCGACAGAACGGGCCAAGGCTATGGGAAGAAAGCGCTTAGTGCATTCATGAACCTCTGCTTTGAAGGCGAGAGCATCGAGTTCGTCTCGCTACACGTTCTTAAGAGCAATGTAGGTGCAAAGCGGCTCTATGAGAAGTTGGGCTTTGAAACCGTTGAGCTGAGAGAAGGGCTCAAGCCCAAGTACTTCATGGTCAAGCGCAGGTAACCGCTTGGGATGTTCTGAGCGGGCCTCGCAGGCGGATTACTGATTGTAAACGGTTCTGATTATGCGATCTCTGCCCAGTTCGATGACAAAGTTGCCGTAGAGAACCTTCGTTTCGGGCCCATCGTAGTACGACACGAAGTAATTCGAAATCGCATACGTGCCGTCCCATCGTGCATCCCAGATATTCAAGCTGCACAGGGGATACGCTCCCTGCAAGACGATCTCATGCTTGGACAGCGCGCCTTGGACGATTCTCCGCGTGCTCTCGGCAAACGAATCGATGCATGCGCTCACCTTCGGGTCGATGCGAGGGAAGCGTGTGGTCGGCGCTATCTGTTCAATCACCTTAACGGAATAAGGAATTGAATCAAACTGACAGTAATCCATGGATGTGCAGGTGTCGATGCACCGCAAAAGGGCGGCTCCGACATAGTATGAGATCTGTCGAATCGGCGTATAGTTCGCCGGATCTTCGAGTCTCGAAAGAACGTTCTCCCACGCCGAAGCGCCTGCTTGGGGGTTCAGCTGCGACAGGGCTTTGAGCTCGACGTAGTTCGCGCTTCCCTCGATCTGCTCAACCCGCGCTTCGTAATCGTATTCAGCAGGGTACGTATCTGCCCGCATTCTGCGGAGAGCGAGAAGCTCCGCAAAGGACTTTCCGTTCCCCGTAACGAGAACATCCTTCATCAACGAGGCTTCGCTGATCTTCATGGAGATGTTGCCCGCCGCGTAGCGGTAGTCGAAGAGCGCAGCCTTTTCATCTGCCCAGCGGCATTCGCCGGACGCATTCTGGAACGCATGGAACATCTCATGCACGATGGACGCGGCAAGCGAATCAAAATCCCCTTCAAATTCCAGAAGGCTCCAAATCGCAATGTGCTCGCCCTCATACTCTAGGGATGTGTTTGCAACGAAGGTGTCCGGCGTTTCAAGGGAGCACCCGTCAAGAACGCAATCCTGCCCTGTATAGAGCGCGAACTTGAATGGAGCGAACCCCGCCCACAGTGCGGAAAAGTCGATCCGGTCGATTCTGCTCTTGACTTCCTCATATGCACTCAGGAGTTCCATGGTTCCCATCGCCTTCGCACCGCAGCGTGCCCATGTCTGCACCACGCGGGGAGTATCCCCCAATGGGGGAGTATCCCCGAATGGGGGCGCGCATCAATACATCAAGAGGTTTCCATTCCGCTTGGCTCTCTTGAGGAACAGGTTGAAGGCAACCGTCCCGAGGAGCAGCCATAGCGCGGAGCACGCGACCAGGACGATAAGGCTCCGGGCGTCGAATCCTCCCGCCAAACTGGTTCTGATGACCTCGTTCGCCGAAGTCAACGGCAGCACCCGCGTGATCCTCGAAAGCACATCGCTCGTCGGCAGCGTGTCCGTGATGAACAGCAGCAGCATCTGGACGATCATGGTCAACGCGCCCGCGCGCTTGTGCAGCAGGGCGACGCCCGCTATCAGCAGCCCGATGCCGAACATCCCGAAGGTGCCGATGAGGAGCGCGAGCAGGATCACCGGATCGAACTGCAGGCGGACCTCCCAAACCGCATGCGCCAGGGCGGCGATGAGGACCGTGATCGCGATCTGCACGAGGATCGAGGCGATGAGCTTGCCCATGTAGAGGACCACGATCGGATACCGCGCGTTCATCTTCATATAGAAGGTTCCCCGCTGGAGCTCGTTCTGTATCTCGCTGGATGCCGTCGAGATCGCGGCCACCGAGAGCATCCAGGCGATGTATCCGTAGAGCAAAAGCCCCTTGTAGTCGGCGTACCCGTACTTCTCCGCCAGGGACGCGCCGGTGTTCGACAGCATCAGGAAGGCGAGGAAGACGGTGAATATGGCGGTATCGGAGATGAATCCGAACCTGTAGCGGACGGTGGATGCCAGGTCCATGTAGATCTCGGAAAGCATCGCCCGGATCAGCTTCATGCGCGCACCTCCGCTTCGGCGAAAAGCCCCCGGTACACCCGTACCAGCTCCTCTTTCGAGAGATGCTCGAACTTCTTTTGGAAGGATCCGTCCTTCAGGAACCAGATGCGGTCGGCGACGTCCGCCACGAACTCATAGTCGTGCGATGCCAGGATGACGATCCGATCCTCCTTCAGATAGTCGATCAGATCGGACAGCAGCGCGATGTGCGCCAGGTCGAGCCCCTCGGAGACCTCGTCTATGATGATGCAGCTTGCGTCCGCCATGACGGAGTTGAGCAGGGCGACGAGGCGCTTCTGCCCGTACGAGATGCTCTCGACCAGACGGTCGAACACCTCGTCGTAAACGGGAAACCGGCTCCTCAGGAAGTCGGTCCGGGCCCGTATCTCGTCCGTCGTCTTGCCCCTGATCCTGCCAACGTACGTTGCGTTCTCCCGCACCGTGTTCTTCGCGTAGAGGTTCTTGTCGCCTGCCAGGGCGATGTAGGTGTCCTTCGCGGAGTGCCCTCCGCTGAACGACACCGTTCCCTCGGTCGGCAGAAGCAGCCCGGAGAGGATGCTGATGAAGGTCGTCTTCCCCGTTCCGTTGGGGGCGACGATCGAGTAGACGTGCCCGCTCTCGAACGTGCACGTCAGATCGCGCAGCACGACGGCATCGCCGTATGATTTGCAGAGGCGGGCGACTTCGATCATGCCTCTTATCCTCGTAGCTAGGCGGAGCAGTCCGGATACGACGTTCTTGAATGATACTACAATACCATCGCCCCATTCGGGGAGTATCCCCCAATGGGGGAGTATCCCCGCGTGGTGTCCGGGCGGCGCGCTTCTCGCCCGTGGCACGGAAACGCCTTATTCCTGCTGTTCGATCCCCCAAAACGCCTTGTTCCTGAGGAATAAGGCCTTCTGGTGCCAAAAACAGCAGGAATAAGCCGTTCTGGTGCCATGCCCTGCTCGCGCCCCGCGTGGGGGTCATCTGGGATAAGATAGGACGCGCCGCGTAGAACCCGACAGGAGGATCGCCCCGTGCTCACCGCAGATTTCGACTACCCGCTGCACGACGAGCTCATCGCCCAGGCTCCCGCAGAGCCGCGCGATTCATGCCGCCTGCTCGTGCTGCACCGGGGCGACGGCTCCATCGAGCACCGCATCTTCTCGGACATCGTGGAGTACCTGCATCCGGGGGATCTGCTCGTGGCCAACAAGACGCGCGTGCTCCCGGCACGCCTCGTCGGGCGTAAACGCGCTACGGGCGGCGTCTCGGAGACGCTTCTGCTCTCGCGCCGCGAGGACCTCGATCCGTACGGCGGCGTGTGGGAGTGCCTTGTCAATCCGGGAAAACGCCTCAAGGAGGGCGCCGTCATCGAGTACCGGCCGGGCGGCATCGCGGCCCCATCCGATGCGCCCGTCGTGCTCACGGGCGAGGTCATCGACTTCATCGAAGGCAGCAGGGGAGGCCGCCTCGTACGCTTCACGCCCGCTGCGGGGCTTTCGCTCGACGAGGCCATCCACGAGGCCGGGCGCGTGCCGCTGCCGCCCTACATCACCAGCTACGAGGGCGATCCCGAGAAATACCAGACGGTCTACGCCATGCGGGAGGAGCACTCCGCGGCGGCCCCCACGGCGGGGCTGCATTTCACGCCCGCGCTCATCGAGCGCCTGCGCGAGCAGGGCATCGGCTGGGCGGCCGTGGAGCTCGAGGTGGGCATCGACACCTTCCGCCTCGTGACCGAGGAGCACGCGGAGGATCACGCGATCCACACCGAGCGCTACCATGTGCCGCGGGACGTGGTGGATGCCGTCGAAGCCGCCAAGGCCGCAGGCGGGCGCGTGATCGCCGTGGGCACCACGAGCGTGCGCTCGCTCGAAAGCGCCTGGGATGTCCAGGAGGGACGCCTGCTCGCGCGCGAAAACGCCACCACCGACCTCTTCCTCATGCCGGGAAGCGCCTTCCACGTGGTCGATGCCATGATCACCAACTTCCACGTGCCCCGATCGACCTTGATGATGCTCGTCTCTGCATTCGCCACGCGCGAGCAGATCATGGCCGCCTATGCGGAGGCCATCGAGAAGCGCTACCGCTTCCTCTCCTTCGGCGATGCCATGTTCATCGAGTAGGGCACGCCTTCACACGCAGCGCATCAGCGCCTAAGCGCGCCAGAAGACCAGCCACAGGATGACGAGCAGCACCACGAGCGCCGCCACGATGACGCCGATGAAGAGCACGCGCTTGCCCCGCGTGCTGTCGCGCAGGTTCCTCTCGGCGGCTTCGAGCTCGTCGATGAGCGCTTCCTGCGCGCTGATATCGGCCTTCTGCGCGCTGACGGATGCGAGCAGCTCCTCGGTGATCTCGGGCGTGGCATGGATGTCGTTGGCCTCGTCGAGCAGCCCCTGCGCCTCGATGATGCGGTCCTCCGCGCCGCGCAGCATATCCTCGGCATCGTCGATGCCGTCTATGCGGCGGTCGATCTCACGCTGGAGCGCCTGCTCGCTCTGGAGGCACTCCTTGTTGAGACGGTCGAACTCGGCGCGGCGCTCCTCCGCCTCGCGCTTGGCGGTCTCGTAGTCGCCCTCGGCCGTCTCGAGCGACTGGCGCAGCGTGAAGAGCTGCTTCTGGGCGGCATCGACAGCGTACTGGGCATCGGCGGTGACCGTCTGAACCTCCGTGCGCGCCGCCTCCACGGATGCGGTCTCCTGCGCGACCTCGCCCTTGAGGTCGAAGATCGCGGAGAGGGCGGCGGCGGGGTTGTCCTGCATGACCTTGAGCTCCTCCTGCACCTTGCGCAGGCGGTCCTGGGCGCTGTCGAGCGCGCGGTTTGCCGAGGCGATGCTCTGCTCGCGTCGGCGCGTGGCATCCTCGACCTGCGATTCCGCATCTTTGACGGCGCGGCGCGCGTCGCCGAGGATGCGGCTCGTGTCGTCGGAGCGGCTGCGCGTGGAATCCACGAGCGTCTTGTAGGGCTGCAGCGTCTGCCTGTTGTCGGCCTTGAGCGAGGCGAGCTGCCTGCTGAGCGTGTCGCGCTCCTGCGAGAGGGCTTCGATGGACGCGGTGGCCTCGGCGACGACGCCCTGCGCGTCGCGTAGCTCCGCGGTTTCGTGGGAGGCGATGCGCATATAGTCCGACTCGATGGCGAGGCGGTGCTCGAGCGTGGCGCTGTCCTGCTCGAGGGCGCTCTGCATGGCGCGGAGCCTGGCCCGCGCGTCCGAGCGCGCGCGAACCGCCGACGCGACGTTTCTGAATGCCGAGAGACCTTCCGCCATGGCCGTGCCGGCGCTGCGGGCGGCTCCCGCCGCCGTCTCGCCTGCGCGGGTGAGCGTCTGCTGCACGCCCGCCGCCGCCCCGCCGCCCTGCCCGCGCACGGGCTCATCGCCATGATCCGCGTCGGCTTCGGGATAGGGGAGGTCGCCGAAGGACTGCCCGGCATCGCCTGCCGCGCCTCCGAAGCTTCCTGCGGCGCCTTCATCAAAGAAGTGCCGATATGCGTCTTTGGGTTCGCGTTCGTCTGCCACCGTACGCTCCTTATTGATACATCGTCCATTCACATTGTGAACCATTCCGTCTGCATACGTAGAGTTTGCAACCAATATGAAAGATTGTGTATATACCGCTTGGGTTTTGGTAGGATAATCTCGGTTGGGGGAATCCTGTCCCGAAGAGTGAGGAGTTCTCGTATGGTTTCTGCACAGACGACTATCATCAATGCCACCGGTCTTCATGCTCGTCCCGCCTCTCAGTTCGTCTCCAAGGCGAAGGAGTTCGCGAGTGCCATCACGATCAAGAACGTCGACAAGGACACCGCCCCTGTCAACGCCAAGTCGATCATGATGATCCTCGCCGCAGGCCTCGGCACCGGCACCAAGATCGAGATCGCATGCGATGGCGAGGACGAGCAGGTTGCCCTCGATGCCCTTATCGAGCTGGTCGACGGCGGTTTCGGCGAGTAACCGCGCCGAGCGTCACCTTATAACATGTTCGCTGAGGCCCGATGCCTGCACGGCGTCGGGCTTCTCTTTTCGCCACGCCTTCTTTGGGAGCAAGCTGCATGAGCGCGTACTTCACGTTCGATATCATCGCCGAGGATCCGGCAACCCACGCCCGCGCAGGCGTTCTCCACACCCCGCACGGCGACATTCCCACGCCCATCTTCATGCCCGTCGGCACCAAGGCGACGGTCAAGGGGCTGCTCCCATCCACGCTCGCCTCGCTGGGAACCAAGATCCTGCTCGCAAACACCTACCATCTGTCGCAGCGCCCCGGTCCCGAGACGGTGGCCGAGATGGGCGGGCTCCACGACTTCATGCAGTGGCACGGCCCCATCCTCACCGACTCGGGCGGTTTCCAGGTATTCAGCCTTGGCGACTATGTCAAGCTCACCGACGATGGGGTGCGTTTCCGCACGGTCGACTACGACGGCAGCTACGCCACGTGGACGCCCGAGGAGAACATGCGCATCCAGCAGCTGCTCGGCGCCGACATCATCATGCAGCTCGACCAGTGCCCGGGCTACCCCGCCGAGCGCTCGTTCGTGGAGCGTGCGGTGGAGCTCTCGAGCATGTGGGCGGAGCGGTGCTGGAAGGCGCATACGCGCGATGACCAAGCGCTCTTCGGCATCGTCCAGGGCGGCATGCATCTCGACCTGCGTCTGCGCTCGCTTGCGCACCTCGAGGCCTGCGCCGACTTCTGCGGATACGGCATCGGCGGCTACTCGGTGGGGGAGAGCCACGACGTGATGTTCGAGTCGCTGGGCCCGCTCGTATCCGAGCACATGCCCACGGGCAAGCCGCGCTACCTCATGGGGGTCGGCAACCCCACCACGCTCGTGCGCGGCGTAGGCTGCGGCATCGACATGTTCGACTGCGTGCTTCCCACCCGCACGGCACGCATGGGCACCGCCTTCTCGCATGAGGGCAGGATGAACCTCAAGAACGCCCGCTACGCCCACGACGCCGGTCCGATCGACGAGCGATGCTCCTGCCCGGTCTGCACGGGCGGGTACACGCGGGCCTATCTCAACCATCTGGTGCGGCAGAAGGAGATGCTCGGCGGCATTCTGCTCTCCATGCATAACATCTTCTTCCTGCTCGACCTCATGGCCCGCGCACGCCGCGCCATCATCGACGGAACGTACGGCGCGTTTCTCTCGGCATGGATGGATTCGCCCGCCGCAGCCGATTTCTAATCCGGCACACACGCACCGTCCGTTTGGGGAAAAACGCGCATTGCAGCGGTTTTCGTCCGCCGCCGCCGTATAATGGTGCCGATAAACAGATAAGGGGCTGCGCCCCGTCACCTCCGTGTGATCCGATGTTGAAAAGGCAGATCCGCACTATGGCCGCACCTGTGTCCTATCCATGGCTCCCGGCTTTCCGCAGCAAGAACGGCACGCGCGTTCGGGCGTGGTCGTGATGGCACGTCTCGGCACATCCCAGCGCTGGGAGCTTCTGGAGCAGCATCGCGATATCGAGGCGCTGCTCGCACGCGAGCTCGACGTGAGCCCGCTCGTGGCCCGCATCATGGCGGCGCGCGGCGTCGGCAGCATCGACGAAGCGCGCAGGTTCCTCACGCCCTCGCTCGACCGCGATTGGGCCGATCCCCTCGGCATTCCCGGCATGGGCGCGGCAGCCGACAGGGTGGAGCACGCGCTGCGCACCCACGAGGCCATCGCCGTCTTCGGCGACTTCGACGTGGACGGCATGACCTCCACCTGCCTGCTCACGCTCGCCCTACGCGAGCTGGGCGGCGCCGTGATGCCCTACATCCCGCATCGCTTCGGCGAGGGCTACGGCCTTTCCGAAGAGGCGCTCAACCGCGTCATCTCCGACTGCGACCCCGGCCTCGTGATCACGGTCGATAACGGCATCGCCGCCGCGACCGAGGTGGAGTGGCTCCGCTCCCAGGGCGTCGACGTCGTCATCACCGACCACCACGAGCCGGGCGATTCCGTTCCCCGGGGCGTTCCCGTGACCGATCCCAAGCTCATAGCCAGCAGCCCCTCGCGCGAGCTCGCCGGGGCCGGCGTCGCGCTCAAGCTCGCCCATGAGCTGGGCAGGCGCATGGGCCAACCCGAGCTCTGGCGCCGCTACACCGACGTCGCCACGCTGGGCACCCTGTCCGACATGATGCTGCTCACGCCCGAGAACCGCGCGCTCGTCGCCGAGGGCGTGGCGCGCATGCGCGCCACCACGCGGCCCGGCATCGTGGCGCTCGCCGCCACGGCAGGGGTCGATCTCGCCTCCATCACCTCCGACGCGCTGCCCTTCTCCATCATCCCGCGCCTCAACGCGGCGGGCCGCATGGGCACCACCGATGTCGCCTTCGACCTGCTCCTCACCGACGATCCCGCCGAGGCGACCATCCTCGCGGGCAAGCTCGAGGAGATCAACGCCGAGCGCCGCGAAATCGAGGCCCAGCTCTCGGATGAGGCGCTTGCCAAGGTCGAGCGCAGCTATGCGGGCGAGCGCGTGGTGGTCGTGGGGGGCAAGGGATGGCATGAGGGCGTCAAGGGCATCGTGGCGAGCCGCATCGTCAACCGCTACCACGTGCCCGCGCTCCTGTTCACCATCTCCGACGGCATCGCGCGCGGCAGCGGGCGTTCGGTGGGGCGCGTCGATCTGTTCCACGCCGTGGAGCAGTGCTCCGACATGCTCCTGCGCTTCGGCGGCCACTGCGGCGCCGTGGGCGTCACCGTGGAGGCCGATCGCCTCGACGAGCTGCGCACGCGCTTGGAGGGCGTTCTCTCCCAGCTTCCCGAAGAGCAGTTCGTCGATTCCGGCGAGGTGACCGCCCTCGTCACGCTCGACGAGCTCGACGTGCACTCCATCGCGTCGCTCGACTGCCTGCAGCCGTTCGGGCAGGGCAATAAGAAGCCGTTGCTCGGCGTGTGCGATGTGGGCATGCAGAATCGCTCGGGCGTGGGCTACGGCGGCACGCACCTGCGCTTCACCGCAACGGACGAGCGCACGTCGCTGCCCGCCATCATGTTCCGCGCACCCAACATCGAGCAGCTCATCGGTTACGAGGGCAGCTGCGACATCGTGTTCGACGCGGTGAACGAGACGTGGCAGGGCCGCACCAAGCCCAAGCTCATGGTGCGCGACATCCTCGTCCACGGCAGCCCATCGCATTCGCTCGCCGACGAGCTCTTCGCCAAGGCGTCCGAGATCCTCGCGCGCGACGAATACGCCTCCATCGCCGATGCGCAGAGCTTCGTCACCAAGGTCGTGGGCGTCTCCTTCGAGGGGCGGCAGGATATCGCCCAGACGCTCGAAGAGGGCGCGGAGCTCTCGATCGTGCGCCAGCCGCACAACGCCTACGACCCGTGCGCCTGCGCGGTGATCACCGCCGCAGGCCTGCATGTGGGCTATCTGCGTCGGCAGATCGCCCGGGTCATCGCGCCGCTCTGCGACGCGGGGGCCGTCTATGCCGCGCACGTGCTCCAGGTGACGGGCGGCGGCGAGCGCTCGTGGGGTGTCAACATCGAGGTCGAGCGCACGGATGCTACGCATGCTGCGGAGGAACGCCCCTCCGACGCCCGCGCCGAGCGGACCCGCCTGTCCGCGCTCCCCGCCGACCGGCTCCAGGATGAGCTTCGCCGGCGCATGATCGGCGCGCACGATCTGCTTCCCGCGCAGGCTAAAACCCTCCAGCAGCTCGCTGCGGGTCGGAGCAGCCTCTGCGTCATGGCAACCGGACGCGGCAAGTCGCTCATCTTCCATCTGCATGCGGCGCGCGCGGCCCTCATCGAGGGCAAGGCGAGCATCTTCGTCTACCCGCTGCGCGCCCTCGTCGCCGACCAATCGTTCCACCTGGCGCGATCGTTCGGCGAGATGGGCATGGAGACCGTGGTCCTCACGGGCGAGACCCCGCTCGACGAGCGCGACGAGGTCTTCTCCCGCCTGCACGCGGGCGCCATCGACGTCATCCTCACCACGCCCGAGTTCCTCGCCATCCACAGCAGCCGCTTCGCCGCAGGCCGCATCGCCTTCATCGTCATCGACGAGGCCCATCATGCGGGCCTCTCCATATCGGGCAACCGCAGCGCATATGCGAGCCTGCCCGAGGTGCGCGCCCAGCTCGGCGAGCCCGTGGTCCTCGCCGTCACCGCCACCGCAGCCGACGGCGTCGCCGCCGAGATCTGCCGCCTGGCGGGCATCGACCGCTCATCCGTGGTAGTCGATCGTTCCGTGCGCGAGAACCTCTCCCTCGTCGATCGGCGCGGCGTCAAGGGGCGCGAGAGCGAGCTCGTGCAGGTGGTTGCACAGGGGCGCAAGTGCGTGGTCTACGTCAACTCGCGCGAGCAGTCCGTATCGCTCGCCCGCATGCTGCGCCGCAGGATCCCCGAGCTCGGCCAGGCCATCGCATTCTATAACGCGGGCCTCACGCGCGATGAGCGCACGCAGGTGGAGCGCGCGTTCCGGACGGGAGAGCTCACCTGCATCGTGTCCACGAGCGCGTTCGGCGAGGGCGTCAACCTCCCCGATATCGCCCATGTCGTGCTCTACCACATGCCGTTCGGCCACATCGAATTCAACCAGATGAGCGGCCGCGCCGGACGCAGTGGCGAGCCCGCCTGGGTGCACCTGCTGTTCGGGCCGGGCGACACCAAGATCAACGAGCGCATCGTCGCCAGCTCGGCGCCCTCGCGCGAAGACCTCTCCACGCTCTACCGCACCCTGCGCACCCTCTCCAAGCGCGCATGCGCGTCCACGGGCGAGACGAGCTTCTCCGAGACCAACGCCGCGATCGCCGAGGCCGCCCGCGCCATCGACCCCAAGACCCTCCTCGATGAGCACGCCGTCTCGAGCGGCATCGCCATCTTCCGCGAGCTGGGCTTCCTCACCACGTCGGGCTTCAGCACAGCGCGCCGTATAGAGATGGTAGAATCACCTGTACGGATGGATCTCGGTTCATCGATCCGCTATCTCGAGGGCCTCAAGGCCCGCGAGGAGTTCGACGCCTTCTCCACGTGGGCGCTCGCGTCGGACGCGGACGACATGCTCCAGCACATCAACCGGCCCATCACGCCGTCGTTCGGCGTCGAGGTGTAGGGGAGGGGGTGCACATGGATAGGCAGACCGATCCGGTCGAGAGGTCGGCCAAGGGCGCGCCCGAAGCCGCAAACTGGCGTCTGGTCGAAGAGGCCTGCTCCTCCTACCTCGGGCCCGACGACATCGAGCCCATCGAGCGCGCCTACCGCTTCGCCGCCGACTACCATCGCGATCAGCGCCGTCGCAGCGGCGAGCCCTACATCAACCATCCCGTCGAGGTTGCGCTCATCCTCAGCCAAGACCTCCACATGGACGCCGACTGCATCTGCGCGGCCCTGCTCCACGATACGGTTGAAGATACCGATGCCTCCCTCGACGAGCTCACCGAGCGCTTCGGAGCCGATATCGCCGAGCTGGTGGACGGCGTCACCAAGCTCACCAGCATCGAGGTCTCGTCCATGGACGAGCGCCAGGCCCTCAACCTGCGCAAGATGTTCCTCGCCATGTCCAAAGACATCCGCGTGGTCATCATCAAGCTCGCCGACCGTCTGCACAACATGCGCACGCTCGCCGCGCTCAAGCCCGAGCGCCGCATCTTCAAGGCGCGCGAGACCATGGACGTGTATGCCCCGCTCGCCGACCGCCTGGGCATGTCGAGCGTCAAATGGGAGCTCGAGGACCTGGCCTTCTTCTGGCTCGAACCCGAGGAATACGAGCGCATCGCCCGCATGGTGCAAGACAGCCGCGCCCAGCGCGAGGCCGACACCGAGGGCGCCATCAAGACGCTCGACGACGAGCTCAAGAGCGTGGGCCTCTCCGACTACCGCATCGTCGGCCGCCCCAAGCACCTGTGGTCCATCTACCAGAAGATGACCCGCAAGGGCCGCGAGTTCTCCGACATCTACGACCTCATCGCCCTGCGCGTCATCACCGCGTCGGTGGGCGACTGCTACTCCACGCTTGGAGCCGTGCATGCGCTCTGGCATCCCATGCCCGGGCGCTTCAAAGACTACATCGCCACGCCCAAGGCGAATCTCTACCAGTCGCTCCACACCACCGTCATCGGTCCCGACGGGCGTCCCATCGAGATCCAGATCCGCACCCAGGAGATGCACGAGGCGAGCGAGTTCGGCATCGCCGCGCACTGGCTCTACAAGAAGGACGGCAATTCGCGCGGTCGCATGAGCGCCGAGGATAAGAACGTCGATTCCACCATCCGCTGGGTGCGCCAGAGCCTCAACTGGGCCGTGGAGGACGACATCGAGGATGCTCACGAGTATCTGGACGACCTCAAGGTCGATCTCTTCGAGCACGAGATCTTCGTGTTCACGCCCAAGGGCGAGGTCATGAGCCTGCGGCGCGATTCCACGCCGCTCGACTTCGCGTACGCCGTCCATACCGAGGTGGGAAACCACTGCGTGGGGGCCAAGGTCAACGGGTCGGTCGTGCCGCTCACCCACAAGCTCACGAGCGGCGACCGCGTGGAGATCCTCACCAATAAGAACGCCAAGCCCTCGCGCGACTGGATGAGCATCGTCGCCACGCCGTCCGCGCGCAACAAGATCCGCAAGTTCTTCAACGTGGAGAGCAAGTCCGACGATGCCGAGCGCGGACGCAGCGAGCTGGCGAAGGAGCTGCGCAAGAAGGGATACGGCATCTCCACGCAGCGCACCATCAAGGCGCTCGCCAAGGTGCTCGGCCACTTCGACTACCGCACGACGGACGACCTCTTCGCCGCGATCGGCTCCAACAAACTTAACCCCAAGACCGTCGCCGCGCGGGTGAGCGAGGTGCTCGAGGAAGGGTCGCCCGAGAGCCAGGCCGCCGCGCGCAGGCAGGCGGAGCGCGCAGCCCATCTGCAGACGGCCATGAGCCAGGACGAGCCGCTCATGCAGGCCTTCACCGCAGAGCGCGCCGGCAAGGGCAAGAAGCGCAAGAAGAACAGCTGCGGCGTGGTGGTCAAGGGCGATGCCGACCTGCTGGTCCATCTTGCGCATTGCTGCAACCCCGTGGCGGGCGACGAGATCGTGGGCTTCATCACGCGCGGACGCGGCATCTCGGTGCATCGCGCCAACTGCCCCAACGTCACGAGCCTCATGCAGAACCCCGAGCGCATGATCGGCGTCGAGTGGGATGCCTCCGGGGCCACCGAGTTCAAGGTCGAGATCGTCGTCGAGGCGTCCGACCGCATGGGCCTCTTGAAGGACGTGACGATCGCCGTCGGCGACGCGGGTGCCAACATCCTCTCGGCTGCAACCCAGGTCAGCTCTCAGGGCCTCGCCCGCCTGCGGTTCTTGGTCGCCATCTCCGATGCGAGCCTGCTCGATGCCCTGCTCGCTGCCGTGAGCCGCGTGGCATCCGTCTACGACGCCCGCCGCATCATGCCCGGCGAGGGCGCCAACCAGATGAAACGGCGGGTTAAATGATTGCGGACGGGCCGCGTGCACTGCCGAAATGCGGCGGTGTGCACGATGGCTAGGATCTTCGTCTCAGGGCTGCTGAATGTGGAGGCGTCCGCGCGGGTGCGCTGCTTTCCCATCGATTACCACCCCATCGACTACCCGTTTTTCGGTGTCAGCATGGGTGCGTCGGGCGTTGCCTTCAACATTGCGAAGGCGCTTGCGACCCTTGGCGACGATGTAAGGGTATCGTCTCTGCTCGGGGACGATCTTTCGGCACAGCTGATTCTCGACGAGCTGAAACGATGCTCTATCCAGACCACGTTCATATCGTCGGGATTGCAGGAGACTCCCCAGTCCGTCGTTCTCTACGATGATGCGGGCAAGCGGCAGATCTACTGTGATTTGAAAGATATTCAGGAAACAGAGTATGCCTTCACGCCCGATATGATTCGCGATAGCAGCCTCGTCGTCGCCTGCAACATCAATTTCAACCGCCCGTTGCTCGTGCTTGCTCGGGAGCAGGGAATGCGGGTCGCGACCGATGTGCATGTGCTTTCCGATCCTGACGATGGCTACAACCGCGCGTTCATGGAGGCTGCGGACATCCTCTTCTTAAGCGATGAGGGCATAGAGGACGATCATCAGGGCTTCCTGATGGCCCTGGAAGAGCGTTATCGCAACAGGATCATCGTGCTCGGCAGGGGCTCGCGGGGAGCCATGATGTATCTCAGGGACGAGGGCGCCTTCGTCGAACGCCCGGCGTGTCCCGCCGATGAGGTTGCCAGCACGGCCGGCGCAGGCGACGCTCTGTTCTCAGCGTTTATCCACTTCGAGCAAAAGGGGCTGCATCCGGTTGAGGCGCTGGACCTGGCGCAGCTGTTTGCCGCGACGAAGATCAAAAGCGCAGGCGGGGCAAACGGCTTCGTGGCAGAGGACGAGCTGCTTGCTGCAGCGCATCCGCGCCTATCAGTCCGTGATGATGCTCGGGAAGATCCCCTTTAGAAAGTGCCTGTACTCGGGATGATCCACCGCTCCTTCGTATTCCTCTACGATGGTTTTGCGACTCCACTCCCTCATGCTGTCCGGCATGTCCTCGTAACGCACAATCGCTATCAGGCCATCCTTTTCCGCTTCCAAGATAGCTTCCCAGGCATCCGGCACAAACTCCACCCCGGTCACCTCCACAGGGGTGCTGCTGGTGGCCGCGTCGGGAATGCGGAGATCGAAGCCGGATTCCATGATGCGCTCCGCGCTATAGATGAATCCCGATACCCCTTCATAGGTCGTTTTAAGGGCGTTGGGATAGTATTCTTCCAGGCGCTGGATCCCATTTTCGTCGAACCCGTAGGGTGCCCATTTTCGCCATCTCCCTTTGAATGCAAATCCCGTTTCCCTGCAGTGCTTCTCAATCGAATTGCTTAAATATACGAGGACGTTTTCTCGTTTCCTCGAGAAGTAGACCAAGGGGACCCCATGATTCGACATCCTGGGCTCCAACTGCCTGATGTTTCCTATGGGCGATGCATGGTAATACATGCTATCCTCGCTAGAACTGCCAGTTTATCGGATCGGCTGTCCAATCCCCAGCTCCTTGCGCCATAAGAGGTCATCTCCACATCCATGGCCGTTCAGAGCAATAATATCCATGCCCGTTACCTCCCGTCAATCCTCCCTGCGGCAGATCGGTCACATGACGAGTTTGTACTTTCCGCAAGCTGCAACACGATAGAATGCAAACTCAAGGGCCGCATCGGGTCCGCAGGCGCAGCGCAGGCCGAAACCGAAAAAGGGAAGCGAGGGTTCTGCGCAAGGGAGGCTGCGTTTTTGTTGGACTTCGGCTTTCGGATAGGGGGTTCTCGACGTGCTGCTTGCCGACTTGCTACCATAGGAACCCACGGGCAGCGCGATACGCTGCTGGATGCGGCAAGAACGCAGGCAGGAGGCATCTTGGGTTACTACGAGCGAGAGCACTGGTGCAAGCGCGAGGACAAGAACATCTACGGCAAGCTCTTTCTGCCGGAGGGCATCGATGACGGCCGCCCGCGCGCCACGGCGATCTTCTCGCATGGCTTGAGCACCAACCACGGTGACATGGAACCCTATGCGCGCACCGCTGCCGAGCGCGGCATGGTCTCATATGTGTTCGACTTCTGCGGCGGCGGCAACTACAGCTACAGCGACTGGCAGGATAATATGTCGCTCTTCACCGAGCAGCACGACCTTGAATCTGTGGCCTGGGAGATCAGCCGCGAGCCCTTCGTCGACGAGCGAAACCTCTTCCTCTGCGGTGCGAGCCTTGGCGCGACCATCACCTTGATGGCGGCCCGCGCGAATGCAAGCCTGATAAAGGGGTGCGTGCTGCTGTATCCGGCCTTCAACCTGCATGAGGCGGTGCGCACCGCATGTCCCAACCGCGACGATATACCGGAGTCGTTTCCCCTCATGAGCATGAACGTGAGCGGCGACTTCCTGCGCTCATGCTACGACTACGACTTCTACGAGCACATTCCCTCTTTTCCGCAGGACGTGCTCATCTTCCATGGGGATGCAGACAAGAACGTGCCGCTCGGCTATTCGCAACGTGCCGCCGAGCTCTTTCCCCGCTGCGACCTGCGCGTCATCCCTGGTGGCGAGCATGGCTTCGTCAATCCTTACTACTGGCAGGTGATCGAGCAGGCAACCGAGTGGCTGACCAGCCGCATCGGGTAGGGCAGCGCTCCGGCTTTGCAGCCAACTCGATCTTTTTCCCGGCGTTTAGGGACTCCAATCCATGTGGAGCTGCTGACCTTGTTGTGAGGAACGGGTATGAAACGGGAGCTTGGGATCGCAAGATGCGATCTGGCGTGCTGCCTTTGCAGCGAGAACGAGCATTGCAGCGGGTGCAACTCGGGCGAATGCCCCGACAAGGACTGGTGCGAGAACAGAAGGTGCTCGATAGAGAAGCGTTACGACCGCTGTGCCGATTGTGGCTCGGAATGCAGGAGGGGGCTGCTCGCCAAGATGAAACCGTATGGGTTCACGATGTTTATAAAAAGATATGGCGAGGCCGAGCTGCTAGATTGCCTTGAGCGGAATGAATGCAGCGGCATTATGTATCATCGCGAGGGGATATGCGGCGATTACGACGGCTTCGATGATGTCGAGGATCTGATACGATTCATCAAAACGGGGAAAAGATGAGTTCCTGCCTGTGAGGATTGAATATGGGCATCAGATTTGAAAAGGGGATACATAAAGACGATGCCTTGCTCCTATGCGAATGGTCCAACGAGCAGGGAAGAGAGTTCCAAGAGCAATGGATGGGCTCTCAGATTCCCTACCCGCTGAAGTATGACAAGATAAAAGAATTAAATAATCTGTTTTCAATCTTCAGTGAAGGGGAATTCATCGGGGTGATACAAAAGGTACGGATCGACGAGGATAACGTGCACATTGGGAGATTCGTGCTGGATCCTCGAAAGACGGGAATGGGTTATGGGACGGAGGCACTGAAAGGATTTGTCGATCTCATCTTCGAGGATGCCGGCATCAGGAGCATCTCTTTAGCGGTTTTCGATTTCAACCAACATGCAAGGAAGCTGTATGAGAAGCTCGGATTTGAAATCGATGAGGTGGTCGAGTCGCCAAAGCTGAAATACATTATGAGGAAATGCAGGTAGATTATTTTCAAAAAAACATGCACATAGTGCGAAGGCTGCCGCTCGCTTTGAATCTGTAACGAAGGAATAGCTGATGACGGTGGCGCATCGTATCGCCGCCTACCTCCTAGATGCTTCATCGAGATTTCGGAAGAGGAATGTGCTGCAATGGGAACGCGTCAGCAAGCCGTACGGGCGAATTGCAGTTTACTGCGAACACGCTTGCTGATACCGAGCATTACGGTGGCAGAAGCTGGGAGCGGGGATTCTACCTCTGTGAATCCGCTCTGCCGAGACGGCGCCGCCGTCACACGAGGACGCGGAATGTGTCCGGGAAGCCTGAAGGCGCAGGCGCTCGCATGTGCGGTCGGAGCGAGGTTGGCTCCAAATTCCCCTCGAAATTCAAAGTTATGTACGATTATATTGACGGTGGCATGATAAGCGTGTATGCCTATCTGGGCATTCTGAGCTCATTTGCTAGATAAGTCTCCATCACATCGTGCATAACTTTGAATTTCGAGGGGAATTTGGAGCCGGGTGGCCGCTGCAGCGCGCGTAACTATGGATTCCGCAGTAAGGAAACGAAGGCGTATTGCGACGGGAAGCCAGGTCCAAGCCGTCCGCTCTAGCTCTCGACGCTCCCCATCCATCAGGCCTTTTTGCAGTGGCTGGGATTAAAGTAAACTAGCTTCAAGGTGTGTGCCGATTGTTGGCTCCACGGCCGCCTCTAGCGCAAAGCGGTGCGCGGCACCAACCATCGGCATGTGATCAAACTCAATTTAATGGAGACGATTATGCTGGTAACAATAACGGAGTATCAGGAGCTGGATGCGAGGAAGCTGATGGACGTATACTCCGAAAGCAATTATGAAAACACAGATTACTTTTTTTCTGACGAACCGAACAAAGATGTTGCTGTCCGAAAGGCTGAAGACGGTTTCCTGGAATATCTGAAAAACGATTTTTTCGAGCAGGCCGGAGCATCCTATTGGATCTTGGAGAAAGAAGGCGTTTGGGTCAGTGCATTACGGCTCAACAGGATTACAAGCGGCCTGCACTTTCTCGAAGCACTTGAGACTCGCCCAGATCAAAGGGGGAAAGGGTTTGCAGCCCTGCTTCTCTCGGGTGTCGTGGATTCTTTGAAAAAGGAAGGCCCTTTCCGGCTTTGCTGTTGCGTCGGCAAGAAGAACACGGCATCTTTGAGGGCTCATGAAAAATGCGGTTTCCAGGTCGTATCAGAGGAGGGCTACGATTATCTGCAGAACGAAGCAGACGATCGCTATTTCGGCCTGGAGTATCGCTATTCAGGAGAGGGGTAGCTCCCGCTTATGAGGGGTATGAAAACGAGAATCAGAGACTCAGTTAACTCGATGAGCGAAGAATCTTGCGAAGAACGGCTACAGTATCTTATTGCAACTGCTGAGAGGCCTGGGTTAAGGGGCTGTTCAGACCACGCAGTTCAAGTGCTGGAGAAGAGAGCGTTTCAGATTGGAACATGGGCGGGGGATGGTATGGCGGTCGGGCTCTTGTTTCAGGCAGTCCTTTGGACTTGGTTCCTCGGCTGCGTAATCACATATCGAATCGGAAAGCATCTTCTCGTGGAAGGCGAAGGGTTTAAGAGCATTGAGTTTTCCATGCGATGCCGCACTAACATGATCGAAGGCCGCAGAGTAAAGTCAAGGCGGAGCATATGGAAGAGCCCTTATCGATCAGAAAACAGACAGCGGGGCGTATGGGCGATCCAAAGGCAGCCATCTGCTAGAATTGCGGAGAAGCATCAATCTATCTCGATAATCCCTCTAAGCTGAAAAATGATTAGCAATCGGGATTTGAGTGAGGAAATAACATGTGGATGTTGTTAGGGTCTTCAGCAATAGTAACGGCAGTTCTAAACTGCATCGCAGGATTGCGGAACAAAGAGACAAGATACTATAGGTTTGCAAGTATTTCTCTGACAGCATTGACAATGTGCGCTTTTTATAGTGATGGTGCCAGAAGGGCAACCGTTGAAGAGACTGGGGCGGCCTAATGGATATTATGCCAACAATGTCAACCGCACTATGGGTATGCGTGGGTGCGTCGATATTGATCAATGGAACTACGCTTTTTGTAAAGAAGAAATAAGCGAATCGGCGTTTATGGAGGGCGCAATGAGCGGGATCATTCTTTATCAATCAAAATATGGAGCAACAAAGCGTTACGCAGATTGGCTTGCAGAAGAAACCGGTTTTCCATGTGTTGAAATCAGAAAAGCAAGAATCGGTGATGTAAAAGGGTGCGACACGATTATTCTTGGAGGAGGAATCTATGCTTCAGGAATTGCAGGACTGCCATTTTTGAGAAAACATATCAACGATTTGAAGGAAAAGCAGATTATTGTTTTCTGTGTTGGGGCCTCGCCATATGAAGAGGAGGCGGTGAAGCAAGTCGTGGAACATAACTTAAAAGGTACACTTGCAGGCATTCCCTGCTTCTATTGTCGCGGCTCATGGGATATGGACACTATGTCTTTCAAGGACAAGGCATTATGCACAATGCTGAGAAGGGTTGTGGCCAAAAAGAGCCCCGACGATTATGAGGTGTGGGAGAAAGCGTTGATGGCGGCAGGTGATGAAGCCTGCGACTGGACAGAAAAACGTTATATTAAACCGATACTAGAATGCATTTCCAAATAAATCGGGCTTTGTCATGGCAGGCTCTTCTTAGAAGCGCTGCTCCTACCGTTCTCCCGCCTGCAGTGTCGTGGTCTTTGCCAGCCACTTCATGTCTCGCATCCATCAAACTTCGAAAGGTATTCCTCGCGAGTTATTTCCCAGCTGAATCTGCTCGCCTTCCATCCCGATCTCTTGGAATCCAACCGCCTTGTGAACGGCATATCCTGCATCAAGAGTCGTTTCAAAATCATTATGCAACATAGATATTTCATCCATTATAATATCTAATTGTCCATTTTTAGCATTGAACATTTAATCCGGTCCTATATTTCAGTGTGTTCACTCAGCTGCGTCTTCATATCCCTCCCACCATAAATAACACGAAGAACTGTCACTGTATGGCCATCGTTATCGGGAATGTAGAAGACAACATAATTGTCAACAGGAAGCATGCGCAAGTTACGACTTTGCCAAGGTTCTTCCTCGTACTGTCTATGCTTTTCTGGAAAGGAGTCTAGTCTAAAGATCGCTTTTTCGAGGCGGCTAAGCTGGCCTGCGGCATTTTCGGGAGAAAGCAATTCGAACGCTATGTATTCGTAGATGCCTCGCAAGTCTTGCTCTGCCTGGTCGGAAATTACAACATCAAACTGCCTCATCGATCATAATCCTTGCGAATGTCCGCAAAGACATTTTTGGCAGGCCTTACTTTTCCCGCCTTCATATCAACATATCCCTTTTCTAGCTCTTGGAATAATTCAGCAGATGTCATTTCCGATAAGCTCAAAGGAGCGGCGGCGGGCAATGTCACTTCAAAAGGAATGCCCCTTTGGAGTATGATTTGCTTATAGAACATATTAATTGCATTAGATGCCGGAATCCCAAGCGCCGAAAGAATCTTCTCTGCCTGTTCTTTGACATCGGGTTCTATTCTGGCATATAGGTTTGCTGATTTCTGTGCCATGACGCGTACCTCCGTATTAGATTACTCGTTAAAAGAGAATACAACAATGTGCGTACAATAGCAATACAAATAGGCCGCATTTGCGACCTCCTTGCCTACAAGTAGAGGTTTGTTCACCTAGCCCGCATCTCTGAAACCCGTTGATGTTCCTGCATGTTTCTCGAGCCTTCCACCGAAAGGATATATCCGTTTCCCATATTCTCATCTATGAGCTTCCGGTACATCTCGGTCGTCCTGCCGGCATCCGTGTATCTCTCCAACGTCTCGGGATCCAGGATGCCTGCATATGCAGCCTTCCAACTCTCGGTCTGAACGTATGCCAGGGCGTTTTCATCGCCCTTTCGAACGCTCCGCAGCTCTGCTTCCATATAGAGACCCCCGCGTATCCCGGCTCAGTTCTCGAGCAGCCTCTCTTATAGCGACTTCTCTGCCTGCAATCAAGCGACGGCCGCCCTCATCATGCGGGCGCTTTGCCACGATGAGATCCTCCTGTATAATGGCGCCCATGATGAGGTAGCGCATATACCGCAGGCTCCCGATCGCCGCGCCCTGCTATCTGCCAGAGGCTTTCCCTGCCTCTGCGTGTGCCCGCATGAGTCGTCAGGGCGTCAACGAGGTTCTATAGCGTTCAATAAAAGATTCGGCGAGAAGACTGCGGGAAATCATCGCAGACAGACGCCCCTGGTTTCGGGGGACCCACATTCAATATTCAAGGAGAAGACGATGGATATAGAGATCAGAGAAGTTGCGGATAAGAGGGAAAAGGAAGCCGTATCACGGGACGTGCTCAACGACCTGCCGGAATGGTTCGGGCTGCCTGAGAGCACGGAGGAATACATCCACGACTCGCAAGACAAGCCCCTGATAGCCTGCTATGTCGACGGTGAAGCTGCGGGCTTTATCGTCTTGAATGCGACGAGCCGGGATTGCGCCGACATCTTTGTGATGGGCGTCAAGAAGAAGTTCCATCGGATGGGTGTCGGGGCAAAGCTGAATAGCGCATTCGAGGCGATGGCCAAAGAGCTCGGATACACGTACTCGCAGGTGAAAACTGTGCAGATGGGGCACTACAAGGAGTATGACAGCACCAACAGATTCTATATGGCGATGGGGTATAGGGAGCTAGAATGCTTTCCCACCTTATGGGACGAATGGAACCCGTGCCAGATCTACATCAAATACCTCGGAGAGTAGCAGGCTCATCAAAAACGGTGGTATTCTGAGAGAGGGAGATTATCAATTCTGAAGGCGTTTCAGTGAAACGGCATCGTATGCCTGTTTGATGGATTTCGGCTTGTAAGGAGAAGACAACATGCTGCTGCCCGTGTTTGTTGCAAAGAAGCTGAGCATAGAAGTGCTGGACAACATCGCACGCAAAGCGTACAGCTAAGAAGAGCTCAAAAGAATATATGACGCGCTTACGTCGAAACGGCAATTCTCCCGCCTGGTAAAGGCCAATTACCAAGGCTTTGACGAGGGCATGCTAAGGCAATAGGCGCGCACGCGCGGAAAGAGGCAATGCACACGGTCCCGGTTTAACGACCGGGGCCGTGCACGCCCCTACGCCATCCCCTCTGTCATCGCAGACGCGCAGGGCACACGATCATCCGGCATCCCCGTTCGCCTGCTTTCTCGCCACCACCATCAGATGCTCGCCATGCGAGAGATAGTCCTCATTCTCGCAGATCCGATACCCGAACTCATACCAGGCCATCCGCTCCTTGCGGGGCGCTTTGGCCAACAGATCCTTATACGGAGCGAGCACGCCTTCCTGGGAGAACACGGTTTCGATGCTCCACCCGCCCCTTTCGGCGAACAGCGCCTTCGCGTCCTTCACCGTGGTCATATACGACTGCGTGAAGGCGTCGAAGGCAAGCGAGCGGTTCTGCAGAACCACGTCGAAGTACTGCTTCTCCTCCGGGATCAGTATGGCTTTCCGGAATTGCCTCAACCCGTATATCACCCCGCCATACATCAGGATGAAAGAGGCGAATAGGCACCCGCCGGGCTTCAATACCCTGCGCGCCTCGCCCAGCGCCCTGCGCCTATCGTCCTCATCGAGCAGGTGGTACAGCGGACCCATCAAGAAGACCGCATCGAAGGACGCATCCTCGAATCTCGATAAATCCAACGCATTGCCCTGCTGGGCGCGAACGTGCGTCCTGTACTGCCTGGCCTTCCGCTTTGCAAACTCCACGTTTTTGCTGGCAAGGTCCACGAGTGTGACCTCATGCCCTATACGGGAGAAGTGAATCGAGTAATGGCCCGGCCCGCCGCCGACATCCAAGATGCTGTCGTTCGGGCGAATGTAGCGTTCCATAACCTTTACCGTTATGTACTTCTCGTAAGGATGCTCTTTTTGCAGGCGGTTCCACTCCTGCAGCGGATCGGAATCGTAGTGCTTTTGGACCTCGATGAGCTCCTGCTTCATCAGCCAGCCTTCCGTCTCCGGCCGAGGGCGGATGCGCGCGCCCGCGGGCCGTTCGAAGAAAAAGATCCGAACTCGTTTCCGGCTGGAACGGATTCGGATTGCAATGACCTGGTGCCCGAGGTGGGGCTCGAACCCACACATGGTTTCCCATAAAGGTTTTTGAGACCTTCGCGTCTGCCAATTCCGCCACTCGGGCATGAGTGCGCGAGAAAAACTATAGCAAAGAATCTGCATCCTGTGTGCGGTCCCCGCCATGTAGTACAGTAGAGCAGGCAATGCAGCAGGAGGCTGGGTATGGACCTGAAAAGCAAGATCAAGATGTTCACCGCGCGCGTGAAGTCCGGCAGCGTCAAACGCATGTATGCGCTCGCCCAAGACATCCACGACGAGGAGGGCATTCCCACCGCGCTCATCTTCCTCGACATGGGCTGGTGCATCCTGCGCTACGGCTTGGGCTATCAGGAGTATCGGGGCTACCACTTCGCCGGCAAGCCCGCGCGCCTGCGCCGCACCTTCATGACCATGAACCACAACGTTGCGCTCACCCGCGAAACCTGCGACCGCTCCCTCTACGGCCTCTTCGACGACAAGATCGAGTTCATGAAGCGCTACAGCGACTTCCTCGGGCGTGCGTGGCTCGATGTGCGCGAGGCGGGGGAGGAGGGCGTCCGCGCGTTCTGCTCCGCCCACCCGACGGTGTTCGCCAAGATCATCGACTCCTTCGGCGGTCAGGGCATCGAGCGCTACCGCACCGAGGAGATCGCCGACTACCGCGCCTTCTACCACGAGCTCATGGACAAGCACCAGTATCTGCTCGAGGAGGCCATCGAACAGCATCCCGAGATGGACAAGCTGTGCCCCGACACGGTCAACACGCTGCGCATGTGCACGCTCATGGTGGATGGCACGCCCAAGCACGTCTACACCATCGTCCGCATGGGAACCGGCGGCAGCTGCGTCGACAACGCCACGAGCGGCGGCATCTACACCTGGGTCGATCCCGACGGCGTGCTGCGTTACCAGTGCTTCTCCGATAAAACCGGGTTCCATTACACCGTCCATCCGTCCACGGGCATGGCGTTCGAGGGGTTCAAGATCCCGCTCTACGACGAGTGCATCGACTTCGCCCTGCGCGTCGCGCAGGTTGAGCCGCGCATGGGCTATGTGGGGTGGGACGTGGCCGTCACGCCTCAGGGTCCCGTGCTCGTGGAAGCCAACCTCATCCCAGGCTACGACATGCCGCAGAACAGCGCTTGGCATCCGGACGGGGAGGGCGCCCTGCCGCTCTTCGAGGCGGCGCTCGGGCGCAAGGTGCCCACGTAGCGGCAGCTCGCGCATGCCTGCGGCGAACCTAAAACGAACCTAAAGATCTGCTCGGAATTCGCTGTTTCCCCAAGAGCCGGCCCCCATCGTGCCATACTGTTAAATCCATTTATGATGCGCGAGGGGACGAGCATGGATAGCGCCAGCAAGGTGAAGCTGTTCTTGAACCGGCTTGAAACAGGGAGCGTCAAGCGCATGTACGCGCTCGCCCGTGACGTCCATGACGAGACGGGCATGCCGACGCCGATCGTCTTTCTCGACATGGGCTGGTGCATCATCCGCTACGGTATCGGCTACACGGAGTACCGGGAATACGATTTCGCCGGCAAGCCCGCGCGCCTGCGCCGCACCTTCATGACCATGAACCACAACGTGGCGCTCACGCGCGAACTCTGCGATCGCTCGACCTATCCCGTGTTCGAAGACAAGATCAAGATGCTCGAGATGTTCGAGAGCTTCGTCAGCCGCGACTGGATCGACGTGCGCACGGCGACTGCGGGTGAGGTCGAGCGATTCTGCACGCGCCATCCCGTGATCTTCGCCAAGGTCGTGGACTCGTTCGGCGGCCAGGGCATCGACCGCTTCGTCACGGCGGACATCGCGGATCGCCGAGCGTTCATCGAGCGCTGCATCGAGCGCCGCCAGTATCTGCTCGAAGAGGCCATCGAGCAGCATCCCAAGATGGCCGCGCTCAACCCCAGCTCCATCAACACGCTGCGCATGTGCACCGTCATGGTGGAGGGCACGCCCAAGCTCGTCTATGCGATGCTGCGCATCGGCACGGACGGCAGCTTCGTCGACAACGCCACGAGCGGCGGCATCTATACCTGGGTCGATCCCGACGGCGTGCTGCGCTATCCATGCACGAGCGATAAGACCTGCCTCTACTATGACACGCATCCCGTCACCGGAGTCGAGTTCAAGGGATTCGCGATTCCGCGATACGACGAATGCGTGGATTTCGTGCTGCGCATGGCTGCGTCGGCGCCGCGTATGGGTTACGTGGGATGGGACGTTGCGATCACGCCCGAAGGCCCCACGTTCGTTGAGGTCAACAACATACCCGGCTACCATATCGCCCAGAACAGCGCATGGCATCCGGGCGGGGAGGGCGCGCTGCCCATGTTCGAGAAGGCTCTCGGACGCAAGATTCCCCGGTAGAATCCTTCTTGCAACGGATGGCGAAGAGCGGTAGCATAGCACCTGCGTTGTAACAAGCGGGGTGGAGCCTGCGCCCCCACCTGCCGGCGCCCTTTGGCAGCTGTCTGGTCAGACAAACGATCATCTCCAGCATCTTCGCTGGCGTCATGTCTCCCGGATGGCTCTGCGTCGGGAGTTTTTTGTATGAGCAGGCACGGGAATGACCGCGAAGGAAGGTGTGAGCGATAGCGAATTCGAACGAACCACGCATCAACGAGGAGATCACTGCCCGCACGGTGCGCCTTATCGGCGTAGACGGAAGCCAGCTCGGCGTGTTCGGCGCATCCGATGCCCTGCGCGTGGCCGAGAGCCAGAATCTCGACCTGGTTGAGATCGCCCCCCATGCAGACCCGCCCGTCTGCAAGGTGCTCGACTATGCCAAGTACCGCTATGAGCAGGATCGCAAGGCCAAGGCCGCCCGCAAGAAGCAGGCCAAGGTCGAGGTCAAGGAGATGAAGTTCCGTCCGAAGATCGACGTGGGCGACTACGAGACCAAGAAGTCCCACGTGATGCGCTTCCTCAAAAAGGGAGCCAAGGTGAAGATCACGATCATGTTCCGTGGTCGCGAGATGGCCCACCCCGAGCAGGGCAAGATGGTGCTCGATCGGCTTGCAGAGGACCTCGCGCCCTTTGCCAACGTCGAGCAGCAGCCGCTCATGGAGGGCCGCAACATGCATATGCTCGTCGCCCCCATCAAGGGCGCGTTCGATAAGGTCGATGAAGCCGAGGCGAGCGAAGAGCCCGAAGAGAAGGAGAACTAAGATGCCCAAGATGAAGACGCATAAGGGTACGGCTAAGCGTTTCCGCCGTACCGGAACCGGCAAGATCATGCGCGCCAAGGCGTTCAAGAGCCACATCCTCACCAAGAAAAGCCCCAAGCGCATCCGCAACTTCCGCAAGGAGGCCGTCGTCTCCGCCGCCGATGCGGCCACCGTGTCCCAGCGCATGGGTTCCAAGTAGCGCTTGCATGCGCATCAGGTTGATTCTCACGAAGGAGTGATGATATATGGCACGTATCAAGCGCGCAGTGGCCGGTCGCAAGAAGCGCAATGTTCTGGCCGAGCGTTCCAAGGGTTACTACGGCACCGGTTCGCGCACGTTCCGAGGCATGAAGGAGCAGGTCCAGCACTCGCTGCAGTACGCCTACCGCGATCGTCGCAACAAGAAGCGCGACATCCGCCGTCTCTGGATCCAGCGCATCAACGCCGCCGCCCGCATGAACGACCTCTCGTACAGCACGTTCATGCACGGCCTGAAGGTCGCCGGTGTCGAGCTCGACCGCAAGGTCCTCGCCCAGATCGCCTACGAGGATGCCGAGGGCTTCGCAGCTCTGGCCGAGGTCGCCAAGAAGGCCCTCGCCTAGCACGGCCTCGTCCGGCGGCCATCATAGTTCGATACGGTAGTGGAGCGTCCTTTCGCGGGGCGCTCCAAGCTTTTACCGCGCAGCCCTCCCAGAGCGGGTCCTCATCTTAACGTCGGAGATATCAACATGACCATACAGCAGCTGAGATATGTTCTGGCAATTGCGGAGGCGGGGTCGCTGAATAAGGCGGCCGAGGTTCTCTATATCGCCCAGCCTTCGCTCACGACCGCGGTGAGGGAGCTCGAGAACGAGCTCGGCATCACGCTGTTCCACCGCAGCGGGCGCGGCGTCTCGCTGACCAACGACGGCGCCGAGTTCATCCCGTACGCACAAGATGCCGTCAGCCAGTTCGACCGGGTGCTCGAAAAATACGGCAAGGGAGGCACGGTCAAGAAGAAGTTCGGCATCTCCACGCAGCACTATTCGTTCGCCGTCAAGAGCTTTGTCGAGATGGTCAAGCATTTCGACACGGAGGTCTACGAGTTCGCCATCCGGGAGACGAAGACGCGGGAGGTCATCGACGATGTCGCCGCGGGCAGGAGCGAGATCGGCATCCTGTATCTGAGCGACTTCAACCGAAAGGCGCTCGAGAAGATCCTGCGCTCCAACGACCTCGCATTCCACCATCTGATCGATTGCCGTGCGTACGTCTATCTCTGGAAGGGGCACCCCCTCGCCTCCCATGAGGAGATCGCATTCGAGGAACTGGCCGACTACCCCTGCCTGTCCTTCGAGCAGGGCGCTCTGGGCTCCTTCTACTATGCGGAGGAACTGCTGAGCACCAACGAGTACGCACGCACCATCAAGGCCAACGATCGGGCCACTATGCTGAACCTGATGGTGGGGCTTCTCGGCTACACGCTGTGCTCCGGCATCATCTGCGAGGAGCTCAACGGCACGGACTATGTCGCCGTCCCCTTCAAACCGGAGGACGACGGCTCCGGCCATATGATGGAAATCGGCTACATCATGAAGAAGAACGCGCTGTGCAGCTCCATGGCCAAGCTCTACATCTCCGAGCTTTCACGGTATGTGCGGGATGCTGCGGCATCAGAGGTATAGCTTCGACCTATACCTGCGTATCCACAGGGCGTATTGGACGGGAAGCAGGCCCCTGCGCATACTGGAAACGTCACCACGAAAGGAGGGGCCGGCATGGCAACGCGTGCGGTTCATAGCTTCGCTCTGCGCACAACGATGCGCATGCGCGCTGCTCGCTGCTCTCCGAGGGCGATCCCGGTACCCAGAGGCGCTGCATGACGGCATAAGCCCATGGCGCGCTGTATCGGGAGGCTCTTCGGATCCTCCCGTTTTTTATGAGACGGAAGGATCATGCGATGAACACCATGTAGAGGCCCCGCCCGTTCAGACACCCTGCACATATCCATGAGAAGAAAGAGGTAGACATCGTGAGCGCGTATAGATTCGAGACCCTTCAGCTCCATGTGGGACAGGAGCAGGCAGACCCCGCAACCGATGCCCGCGCCGTTCCCATCTATCAGACGGCATCCTATGTGTTTCACAATTCCGCGCATGCAGCCGCGCGCTTCGGGCTTGCCGATCCCGGCAACATCTACGGAAGGCTGAACAATTCCACGCAGGACGTGCTGGAAAAGAGGGTCGCCGCCCTCGAGGGCGGCGTGGCCGCGCTGGCGCTGGCGTCGGGCGCTGCGGCCATCGCCTACACCATCGAGGCGCTGGCGCAGGCGGGCGAGCATATCGTCGCGCAGAAGACCATCTACGGCGGCAGCTATAATCTGCTGGCGCACACGCTCCCGAACTATGGCGTGGATACGACGTTCGTGGACATCCACGACCTCGATGCGGTGGCGGCGGCGATTCAGCCGAACACCAAGGCGATCTTCATCGAAACCCTCGGCAATCCCCAGAGCGATATCCCGGATATCGATGCCATCGCGCAGATCGCCCACGCGCATGCCGTCCCGCTCGTCATCGACAACACCTTTGGGACGCCGTATCTGATCCGTCCCATCGAGCACGGCGCCGATATCGTGGTGCATTCCGCGACCAAGTTCCTCGGCGGCCACGGCACGACGCTGGGCGGCGTGATCGTGGACGCCGGCACGTTCGATTGGAGGGCGCACGCCGACCGCTACGCGCCCATCGCTCAGGCGAACCCCAGCTACCACGGCATCTCCTTCGCCGACGCCGCCGGCCCCGCCGCATTCGTGACCTACATTCGAGCTGTGCTGCTGCGCGATACCGGTGCCGCGATCTCCCCATTCAATGCGTTTCTCCTGTTGCAGGGCGTGGAAACGCTGTCCTTGCGCCTTGAGCGGCATGCGGAGAACACGCGGAAGGTCGTGGAATATCTGGCACAGCATCCTCTGGTGGAGAAGGTCAGCCATCCCTCGCTGCCGGACCATCCGCAGCACGAGCTGTACGACAGGTACTTCCCGCACGGCGGTGCATCGATCTTCACGTTCGACATTGCGGGCGGGCAGGAAGAGGCGCATAGGTTCATCGATGCGCTGGAGATCTTCTCGCTGCTTGCCAATGTGGCGGATGTGAAATCGCTCGTCATCCACCCGGCAACGACCACGCACTCGCAGCTGTCTGCAGACGAGCTGAACGACCAGGGCATTCATCCGAACACCATCCGCCTGTCCATCGGAACGGAGCACATCGACGATATCATCGCCGATCTCGACAGGGGATTTGCGGCGGTCGCATAGGAGGCGGGGTCTGCTTCGGCATCCTCCCTCCGAGGCAGGCCCCGTTTCACGGGGAATCGCGCGGTGATGGTGAAAGGCTTTTTGACAAACGGGTATAGATGTCAGCATAGGCGTCCGGTAAAGGAGCGGAGCAGACATGTAGGATACGATGTACGGTCCCAGGTAACCCGCAACCCGTTGTAAGGAGCTTCAATGAATGGTCCCGAGTATTTCCTGAGCAACATCCTCGATTACGCCATACCGATCTTCATCATCTGGATCGTCTTCCGCCTCGTCGTGGGGGCTTTGCGCGGCGCTCGGCGTCAAAGCGGCACTGTGAACGATGCCTACCAGGGCATCTTCTACATCATCCAGCAGCAGCACGTGGGCGTCATCGAGCGGCTCGGCAAATTCCATGCCATCGTGAATCCGGGATTCCACATGCGCGTTCCCATCGTCGACCGCGTGCGCGACGTCAGCCTCATGACCGAGGACGAGCACATCACCTTCGATGCCAAGACCGAGGACAACGTCACCATCGAGCTCGACGTTTCGGTGCAGTACCACGTGGATTACCAGGCCGCCGACGGATCGGGCATCTACCGCTCGCTCTACACGCTCACCGATCCGGTGGCGCAGATGGGCGACTACTTCGCCGACGCTCTGCGCTCGCAGATCCCCAGCCGCAAGCTCGATGAGGTCTTCACCGAGAAGGACGCCATCGCCACGGCCATCGACGAGATCGTTTCGGCTAAGATGCGCGATTACGGCTACATCATCGTGACCACGCTCATCACCTCCATCAAGCTGCCCGCCGACGTGCAGCAGTCCATGAACCGCATCATCGCCTCCAAGAACGATCTCGAATCCGCCAAGAACGAGGCCGAGGCAGAGCGCCAGAAGACGGTCATCGCGGCTGCGGCCAAGGCCGAGGCCATGGAGAAGGAGGGCGAGGGCATCGCCAACCAGCGCATCGCCATCGCGCGCGGCATCCGCGAATCCATCGACACCATCCAGGGTGCCGAGCTCGACTCCGATGAGGCCAACCGCCTCTTCGAGTACACGCAGTGGATCGGCATGATGGAGGAATTCGCCAAGAAGGGCAGCTCGACCGTCGTGCTCCCCGGCGAGTACGCCGGCCAGAGCTCGGTTCTGCGCGACATGCTCGTCGCGGGCCAGGAGCCTGAGGGCGTCGTCGGCGCCAAGAACTAACGCGGCGGAGTGCGGAGCATCCGTACGGATTATCCGTCCGCCTCTATCGAACCGAAGGGCTTGGACCAGCATGCGCGCGGCGCGGGTCCAAGCCCCGGTTTTTCAAGGCCCCTCATCGGTTGAGATGCAAGATCCAAAAATGCACGTAATGCTGCACGGTTCCGGTTCGCGGCCGCTTGGCGGCAGGAATTATGCATGAGCATGGCATTATTCGCCGCTACTATTCGATCTTTCAGACCGATACATGCGCCATCCCCCGAACTCTGCAGCAGTAAAGGAAAAAACGGTACGGGAATCGCATTCGGGGTGGGGTCGAACAGCAAAAGCGCCTCCCATCCGGGAGGCGCCGCATGTACATGGTGGAGATGAAGGGGTTCGAACCCTCGGCCTCGGCGTTGCGAACGCCGCGCTCTCCCAGCTGAGCTACATCCCCGGCCGCTCTATCGAGCAATAGGCATTTTGGCAGTGATACGGGTAAATGTCAATCGTCATTGTCGGGATGATGATGGGGGATAGCGCTGTCGCCTCCCGCGGAAGCGTTATGAACCCACCTTCCTAAGGTGGGCGTCCCGACCGCCGGTTCCAGCTTCCACAACAACGGAGGATGCCTGTACTGTGTGCGGCCGTTCGGACTCCCCTGCGCGTACGTGTCGGTTCACCCAGTTTGCTCCGCAGGAGGGCGACACCTCAACTATAGGCGTTGCTTCACGTTTTCGCCATCTCTTCTCCGCCGTGCGATCGAAAATCTTCCCGTTCGTTCCAACTCGGCTATCATGAACAGGTACGGGCGGATTCGCCGGATACGATGCTTGGAGTGCCTGTGGGCTTTGCGCCGTCATATTTCGTCTTCTTCCTCGTAGCGCTGATCGGCAGCCTTGCCATGACTCCGTGCGCCAAGCGGATCGCGCTTCGCTTCGACGCCGTCGACTATCCCGACAAGCGCCGCATCAACCGCACGCCCACGCCCCGCATGGGCGGCATCGCCATCCTGTTCGGAATGGCCTGCACCCTGCTGGCCCACCTCATCGGCGGTTATGCGGGCCTGTGGCCGTCCGTGCTCGAGCCGTCCCCGCACCTGCATCTCAACTATCCGTTGCTCGGCTTGGCGTTCGCGGCCGTGTTCGTAACGGGCGTCATCGACGATATCCGCTCGCTCAGGCCCAGGGGGAAGTTCATCGGGCAGCTGATCGCCGCGCTGATCGCCGTGCAATCGGGCTTGGTGATCGGCGTCATCGACAACCCGTTCGCCCCCGGCTTCATCGAGCTCGGATGGCTTGCGTATCCCATCACGGTGGTCTATCTGGTGGCGTACATGAACGTCATCAACCTCATCGACGGCCTTGACGGCCTCGCGGCGGGCATCTCGTTCATCACGAGCTCCACCATGTTCGTCCTCTCCATCTGGGCGGGCCGCATCGACGCCGCGATCCTCTCCACCGCCGTCGCAGGATCCACGCTGGGCTTTCTGCGTTACAACTTCAACCCCGCCTCCATATTCATGGGCGATTCCGGCTCGCTCACCTTGGGCTTCGCGCTGGGCACCATCTCGCTCCTCTCGGTGACGCGCGTCGCGGGCCTCACCACGCTCATCATCCCGTTCGTCATCGCGGCGGTGCCCTTCCTCGACACGCTCTCGGCCATCGTGCGCCGCACGCGCGCGCATGTGAGCATCGGCCAGGCCGACACCGGCCACATCCACCACAGGCTCATGGACGAGGGCCTCAATCAGCGCCAGTCCGTGCTGCTCATGTATGCCTGGACCGCGCTGCTCTGCGTGGGCTCCCTCATCATGACCCAGGTCAAGACCACGCTGCGCATCGGCATCTTCTTCCTGCTTCTCGCCATGTCGGTGATGCTCGTGCAGCACCTGCATCTTTTCGAGCCGGTGCTGCTGCACCACTACAACCCCAAGACGGGCAAGGATGAGCTCGTGCGCCCCGGGGAAGAGGGCTTCGACGAGGAGGCGGAGAAGCTCTAACGCGTCCTGCATCGCGTTCGCTGTGCATGCTATGCGCTATCATGGGTGCACTATGGATCTGACCTTCTCCGCATACGATCGCTGCGAGCTCTGCCCGCGCGCATGCGGCGCACACCGCACCGCCGGCGAGCGGGGCGTCTGCGGCGAGACCGCCCAGCTCATGGTGGCGAGAAGCGCGCTCCATCATTGGGAGGAGCCGCCCATCTCGGGCGAGGCGGGTTCGGGGACCATCTTCTTCTCGGGCTGCCCGCTGCGTTGCGTCTTCTGCCAGAACCACGAGATCTCGCACGAAGGAGCGGGCCTGCCCGTCACCCCGGCCCGTCTCGCGCAGATGATGCTCGAGCTGCAGGAGCGCGGCGCCCTCAATGTGAATCTCGTGACGCCGCTGCACGTTGCCCCGCACATAGTCGAGGCGGTGCGCGCCGCGCGGCAGGCGGGCCTCTCCATCCCGCTCGTCTGCAACACCTCGGGCTATGAGCGCGCGCACATCGTCGATGCTCTGGCGGACACGATCGACGTCTGGCTCACCGACTTCAAATACGCGGATGCGTCGCTTGCGGGCAGGCTGTCCGGTGCGCGCGACTATCCCGGCATCGCCGCTGCAGCCCTTGCGCGCATGGTGTCCGCCCTGCGTGCGCGCGGTGGCAGGATGTGCGCCCACGACGGGCGTATGCTCCGGGGCATCATCGTGCGCCACCTGGTGATTCCCGGCCATGCGGATGACTCGTGCGCCGTGCTCGACCGCGTGTGGGGTATCTGCGGCAACGACGTGGATATCTCGGTAATGAATCAGTACACGCCCAATGCGCTCTGCCGCACGCGCGCCGACGAGCTCGCCCGCACCGTCACGGCCGATGAGTACGAGCGCGTGCTCGACCATGCCGACGATCTGGGCTTCGAGCACATGTGGTGGCAGGAGTCGGGGACGGTATCGGAGAGTTTCGTGCCTGCGTTCGATTATTCGGGAGTTATCGGGCCGGAGCTCGGGCAAACCCGTCGCTTTGGTATAGACTGAATGGGGTTGTTTTCACGTCGTTAAGGAGGACGCATGGCCGCTGCGACCCAGGGGCTTTCGGATGACGAGCGCGCCGAGCTCGAAGCGCTCAGGGCCGAGAAGGCCGAGCGCGAGCAGGCCCGGGCGGCGGCTGCAGAACGCGCCGAGCTCGAGGCGCTCAAGGCCGAGGCCGCCCGCTCCCGGGAAGACGCCGAACATGACCGCGCCATCGCCGAGGCGCGCGAGCGCGGGCGCCGCGTCATGCAGCCCGACGAAGACGACCTCGCCATGCCCCTGGGGCAGAAGATCGTCATCCTTGCCGTGATAGGCGCCGCCATCGCCTTCATCCTGATGGCCCTGTTCGGCAACTGATCCGCGCGCAGCGCGCCCGGCCGCATGCCGAGGCGCCAAGAGATAAGAGGAAACCATGTCACTGACCGATAGGACCAAACCCACCGACGTATCGCTCAACACCGACCTCTACGAGCTCACCATGGCCCAGGGGTTCTGGGAGTCGGGCATGGTCGATGCCCAGGCGAACTTCAACGCGTTCTTCCGCGACAACCCCTTCGGCGGCGGCTTTGCCATCGCCTGCGGCATCGGCCAGGTTGCCGAGCTCGTCGAGAACTTCCGCTTCGACGACGAGGACATCGCGTACCTCTCGTCGCTCAAGGCGCCGTGCGGCGGCGACATGTTCAAGAAGGGCTTCCTCGAGTACCTGCGCGATTTCCGCATGCGCGTCGATGTGTGGGCCATTCCCGAGGGAGACATCGCCTTCCCCCGCGAGCCCATGCTGCGCGTCCAGGGCCCGGTGATCGAC